>FWWL01002208.1_pt1 | contig 41848 bp, 33 predicted proteins | sample 2228331 | NCBI WGS metagenome assembly FWWL01 (sample SAMEA103939775, study PRJEB20133) | metagenome
TGTTTCTCGGTTCGGCGCCGGTGCGCGAGTCGGCGAATCGGGGTCTGGACGAGCGTCAGGTTCGGCTCGGCTCGGTTCAGCCGGGCGAGCAAGGGAGTGTCTTTTCCGATGCGCTCCGACGGCTTGCCGAGCGCGCCACCTATCTCTATCATGAAGGGGGACGCTACTGGTACGACATTCAGCCGACTCTTACGCGCCTTGCTCAAGAGCGGGCGGAGCGTATTCCCGAACACGAGGTACACGATGAAATCGTCCAGCGTCTACGCCATCAGCTGAGCCAGCGGGGCGATTTTGTGGCGATGCATATCGGGGCGTGCGCCTCCGATATTCCCGATGAGCACGGCACGCGCCTGGTGGTGCTTCAGCCGAACGAAACCTACCGCCCCAACGACCCCGACTGCCCCGCCCTGCAGGCATCCAAGAAGATACTGGAGTGGCGTGGCAACCTCCCACGCATCAACAAGAACACGCTGGTGTTCCTTGCGCCCGATGCCAACCGCCTGCAGGAGTTAGAATCGGCGGTTCGGGATTATCTGGCGTGGCAATCGCTCTACAACGAGCGCGAAAGTTTAGACCTCACGCCCCAGCGCGTGCGAGAGGTCGAGAACCGCAAAAAGAACGCCGAGCAGACGGTCAACCTGCGCTTGGGAGAGACCTACTGCTGGCTTCTGGTGCCTTCCCAGCAGGTGGGTGAGCGAGAGATACGCTGGGAAGCGTTCCGTCTCCAAAACGCCCAAGAGACGCTCACTGTCGTCGCGAGCCGTCGCCTGTGTGAGGAGGGACTCCTGCTGACCCAGTATGCGGGCACCCTCCTGCGAATGGATTTAGACCGATACACCCTCTGGAAGGAAGACCATATCGCTATCAAACAGCTTTGTGATTACTATGCGCAATACCTCTACTTGCCTCGTCTCAAGAACGATGAGGTGCTGTTAAGGGCGGTTGCCGATGGCGTGGCGAACCCGAACTGGCAGACGGAGACATTCGCCTATGCCGATGGATGGGACGAGATGCACGCACGCTATCTGGGGCTCAAGGCAGGGCAGGCGGTGATGCCTTCCTTGCAGGGATTGATCGTCAAACCAGAGCGTGCTTCCGCCCAGTTAGTGGAGTCGGTCAATGTAGGAGCCGTGCCCGCTCAAGTCCGTGAGCCAATTGGCTCAGAGGTTGCGCCCCCTGGAGAGCCTGTGTCCACAGATGTTAGTGTGAAGTATCCCTCAGCGAGTGGTTCGGCTCCGAAGGTTTCTCAGCCACGGCGGTTTCACGCTACGCTTCGCCTGCAGCCTCAGCGGATGGTGCGTGATACCGAGCGCGCCTATGAGGAGGTCATCAAGCACCTGCTGGAGCTTCATGGAGCCTCTGCTGAACTTGCCTTAGAAATCAATATCCGCGTCCCCGAAGGCATCCCAGAGGACATTCAGATGGTCGTGCGGGAGAATTGCCGAACGCTCAATATTCCCAGCCAGTTCGAGCCAGAGTGAGCGGAGCGAACAAGCCACAAGCCAGCAGGAATGTTCCACCATGGGGCGAATCTCGCCCTTGATGCGACCACCCGAAAGCAACGAGGCGCGGATTTTGCTCGGACCAGGGCCCAGCATGGTTGCCCCGCGGGTGATGGATGCCATGCGCAGACCGATGCTGGGCTATCTGGACCCTGACCTGTTCGTGGTGCTGTTCGAAATTCAGATAGGACTGCGCCATCTGTTCCGCACCGAGAACGAGGTCACGCTTGCCCTTCCTGGCACAGGCATGAGCGGTGCCGAGTGTGCCCTCGCCAATCTGATTGAGCCGGGCGACCGCGTGTTGATTATAAGCGGGGGCTTTTTTGGCGAGCGGCTCGTGGAGATTGCCCGTCGCTGTGGCGCGGAGGTACATCCGGTGCGCGCGGAGTGGGGCACACAAGTGGAGCCAGAGGCGGTCTCCGCCACACTTAGACAACACCCTCGCTGGAAGCTCATCGCGATGGTGCATGCGGAGACCTCCACGGGCGTACATCAGCCTGTGGAGCCAATTGCCGAGCTGGCGCGGCGCTACGAGGCTCTGCTGGTCGTGGACGCTGTCACGAGCCTGGGCGGGATGCCCGTGGAGGTGGACGCTTGCCACATCGATGTGTGCTTCAGCGCGAGCCAGAAATGCATCGGGGCGCCCCCTGGTCTGGCGCCCATCACCTTCAGCCCGCGTGCGTGGCACGCCATCGAAAAACGACGCACACCCTGCCAGAGCTGGTATCTGGACATCCGCTTGCTGTGGGACTACTGGAACGAGCCACACATCTATCACCACACCACGCCCGCCTCGCTAATGTATGCCCTGCGCGCCGCGCTGGAGATGATCGAACAAGAAGGCTTGCCCGCCCGCCACGAACGCCACCGCCACCAAGCGGAGCGACTCTGGATGGGACTGCAAGAGTTGAAGCTGGAGCTGGTGATTCCGCCGGAGAGGCGATTGCCGATGCTAAGTGTCGTGCGCATCCCAGAAGGCATCCCCGATGGGGAGTTCCGCCTGCGTCTGTTGCGCGAGTTCAATATTGAGATTGGTGGCGGGCTGGGCGAGTGGCGGGGGCAAGTCTGGCGCATCGGGCTGATGGGTCACTCCTGCCTTGCCCATAATGTTGACCTCTTGCTGAGCGCGATGAACACCCTTTTGCACCAATACCGTTCAGGATGAAGGCAGTTCGGCACCATCCCTTGACTTTGCTGTCATCGATGGAGTATAGTAGAGTTGCCATCGGGCAAATAGGTGTGCATAATGCCCTCACCCCCTGTGTCCCCCTCTCCCAGTGGGAGAGGGGGAGCGCGAAGCGACTCCGCGAGGGTTTGTAGTCTGCCATTTTTTATGGTGAAAGAGTGGAGTAGCGAATGGCGGTGATAGCGATGAAAGTGCGAGGAGGCTGGCTGGGCTGGCTCTGGCTGATGGTGGCGTGTGCGCTGGCGCACGACACGGGACGCCCACTCAAACCAATTCCTATTCCTCCACAGGGCGTTGCCGAAGCGGTTATCGCGAAAGAGGCAGACCTGCCCGGCGGTCCGAAAGCCGAAGGCAAGCCCGGCGATATGGTCCTGCGCAATCATCAAGTGACCTTCGTGGTGGCAGGGGCGCGCCGCACTTCGGGCTATTCCCGATTCGGGGGGCGCTTGCTGGATGCCATCCTTAACGAAAGCGGGCACGATGCCGACCTGCTGGGCGAACTCTTTTTAGGCGCGTTCGACGCACGCGGGCTGATGAATGCCCGTACCCTGCGCGCAGAGAAGGTGCGCATCCTCTCAGCGGGCGGTGAGGGTAAACCTGCCGTTGTGCAGGTCGAAGCCATCGACGAGCGATTCCCGATTGTCGATCAGGCATTGCGCATTCCCAGCAACCCCATCGGACTGAAAGTCCTGCTCACTTACACGCTCTATCCCGACACTCCCACCCTGCTCATCGAATGCAAACTGACCAATACCTCAGAAAAGCTGCAGAACTACACCCTGACCCTGGGCTGGATTCAGGGCGAGGGGATGCGCATGTATCTGCCTCCGTTCGGCAGTGCGGCGGCTGCCCTGCGCAAAGCGGCGGGTCCACCCTTGATGGGACTGCTCTCCACCGTCCGTGCCCCCTTCCCCTTCATAGCAAATGTCGGCTCGCGCCTGAGCTACGGCATCTACCCCATTGAAGGCGACTTCACACAGATTCAGAAAGCGGAGGAGATTTATCTGGTCACCTTGCTGAATAATGTGCCCGTGCCCGCTGGGGGTGAGGTGATGGCGCGTTGGGCGTTCACCCTTTCCGACGGCGAGCTGGAGACGATTCGGCGCGAGAAGCGCCGCCTGCAAAACGCGCAGGAGAACCTGCATACCCTGCGCGGGCGCATAGTGGACAACACGGGCAAGCCAGTGCCCGACGCGCGCGTCTACCTGTTCCAGCAGGTTGGCAACGAGGAGGAACGCTTCACCACGCTCGCGCTCACCGATTCGCGGGGCGAGTTCGTTGCACGGCTATCTGAGGGCGCATGGCGCGGTATGGTGTTCGCAGACCACCACAGCCCGCAGGGGTTCAGCGCACGCCTGCCCAACGAGCAAGCTGTCCATGTGCAACTCGATGCCCCCGCTCAGCTTGCCATCCGCGTGCTGGATGACCAGCGCAAGCCGATGCCTTGTGCCGTGGTGTTCGAACGGCTCAGCAACAAGGTGCCCAACGCCGAGCGTGCACTTTATGGCGAGGAGGGCGACTTCGGGCGGTTCGAGCGCGTCCATTTCAGCCTCACAGGCAACGAAACCTTGCAGGTGGAACCGGGCAGATACCGCATCACGCTCACACGAGGCTTCGAATATGAAATCGCCCAACGCGAGTTCGAGCTCCAGCCCGGCAAACTACAGCGGTTCGAAGCGGTGCTCCAGCACACCGCGCCGATGCCCGGCTACCTCAGCGGCGATTTCCATGTGCACGCTATCCCCTCCCCCGACTCGAACGACTATCTGGCGGACAAGGTCAAGGCATATCTGTCGGCGGGCGTGCAGATTCTGACCGCCACCGACCACGATGTGAACACCGACTATATGCCCGTCATCCGTCAGCTGGGCGTGCAGAACCTCATTACCTCCATCGTGGGCACAGAGATTACCCCTATCTGGGCGCTGGGACACTTCAACGCCTACCCACAGCGCTATGACCCGAGCCTGCCCAACAACGGCGCGGTGGTCTGGTACGACCTGAACGCGGCACAAATTTTTGAGTCCGCACGCAAGAACTACGAGGGCGATGTGATTGTGCAGGTGAACCATCCGCGCTCCGTCGGCGCGGGCTACTTCGCCTATGTGGGGCTCGACCCACAGACGGGCACGATTCAGCGTCCAAACGAGTTCGCTGAGAACTTCGACGCCATCGAAGTGTTCAACGGCACGGATGTCGACACCACACAACGAGTATTGCAAGACTGGTTCTATTTCCTCAATCGGGGCAAGCGCTATCTGGCGATGGGCAACACCGACAGCCATCACGCCTATCGGCTGGAGCCGGGCTTCCCACGCACCTATATCTACTTCGGGCATCGCGACCCTCGCCGTGTGACCCCACGCAACCTGACCGAGGCACTGCGGCGGGGCGATGTGGTGGTGTGTGGTGGCGCGGTGCTAACCTTCACCGCGATCGACCCCGCCAACCCGCGACGCACCTACCGAATGGGCGAGGCCGTCCCTCTGCATAGCGAGCGCATCCGCCTGAATGTCGAAGTGCGTGCGCCCTCATGGGTGCGAGTCAACACCCTGCAGGTGATTGTGAACGGCAAGGTGGTGCAGGAGGTGCCACTCAATCAGCCCGAAAATACCCCGCTGAACTTCAAGCGCACGCTGGAGATTGCCCTGCCCGCCACGAACGGACAGCCTCAGAGCTGGCTCATCCTACTGGTCAAAGGTGACCGATTCACCGCCCTTTATCCGGGCGTCCCACCCCTCTCCTTCACGAACCCGCTCTATTTCCAACGCTAAAACGATACTCACGCATGTCCGTTCTGAATAATTTCGCGCAGTTTCGGGAGGGCGTGGCGCATCACTTTCGCGCGGTGGCTGATGCGGTTTTTGAACTCGGGGGGTAGCTCGGCGAGGGTACAGCCCAGCGCGGGCAGGTAGAAGATGGGGTCATAGCCGAAGCCGAACTCGCCCCGTGGGGCATGCGCGATGCGCCCCTCCAGGGTGTCCTCGAAAATGTGGAGGTCACCTTCGGGCGTGGCAATGGCGACTGCGCATCGGAACCGTGCCGTGCGCCGCTCGTCGGGGACGCCATGCAACCGCTCCAGCAGGATGCCCATCTTGACCGTAAAGGGGGTCTGCTCGCCCGCGAATCGGCGTGAGTAAAGCCCTGGTTGCCCGTTCAGCGCGTCGATCTCCAGCCCGGCGTCGTCCGCGAGCGCGATTTCGCCCGTGAACTGCGCACAGGCACGCGCTTTCGTCGCCGCGTTCTCTGCGTAGGTCAGGGCGCTCTCGTCGGGCACAGGCGCGTTTGGGTAATCGCCCAGCAGGCGAATCTCAACGGGCAAATCGCGTAGCCCCTCCGCGAGCAACTGAGAGATTTCGCGCGATTTGGCGCGATTATGGCTGGTGATTACCACGCGCACAGGTCTAACAGCCATCGTCCTCCATCAGCAGGCGGTTCACCAGCGCTTTGACCCGCTCGCCAATCGTGTCGCGCACTCGGCGGAACTCCTCCATCGCCAGCCCGACGGGGTCAGGGATGCTCCAATGCTCGCTTACCCCCGTGAAGGTTGCGGGGCAGAGCGCATCGGTGCCCACTTCGCAGAGGCTGACCACCGCGTCGAACGCTTCCAGATCGAACTCAGCCATCGATTTGGGTTGATGGTGCGAGATATCGATGCCAATCTCGCGCATCGCCTCGATGGCGAGCGGATGCACGCGCGCGGCGGGCATCGTGCCCGCACTAAAGGCGATCACCCTGCCCTTGCCGAGCGCGTTCGCGAAACCCTCCGCCATCTGGCTTCGACACGAGTTGCCCACGCACACGAAAAGCACCTGCTTCATGCTCAATATCCCTCTCGCTTATAGCGTTCGATGCCTTCTCTGTAGCGCTGTTGTCCGTCTGGACGGTTGATGCTGGCGAAGACGGTGGGCGACTTGCCTGCCTGCACCATCCTTTCGATGATACCTGCCACGACTGCCCAGAGCGCAACGGCGGCGCCGATGCCCGACGCCGGGCAGAACGGCTCCTCCAGCCCCTCCATCTGCATCATCCCATCGCCATAGGGCGCAGCGTTGTCGATGACCAGGTCGACGACCTCGAACAGCCGTTTGCCCGACTCATGCTCGGATGCGAGGCGCGAGGAGTAATCGAGCGCGGTCAGGGCAATGGTGTAGATACCGCGCTCACGCGCCTGCAACGCCAGCTCAACAGGAAAGGGCGCCTTGCCCGACACACTGCCGATAATCAACACATCGCCGGGCACGATTCGGCTCCTGTCGAGGGCGGCACGCACAATCGCACGCACCGTTTCTGGTGTGGTTTGCCCGTCTACGCCCTGCGCCTCGCGATAGGCGTTAGGATTGCTCACCTGCAGGTCGAAGGTGAAGGGAGTGAACGCGGCGAGACCGCCCGCACGATTGATCAGCTCGCGCGAGACGATATGCCCTGTGTCATATACATGGATAACGCCCCCGTTCAGCAGGCACTGAGCGCACCGTTCTGCTGCCTGCTCAATCGCGCTGAGTGACCGACGCTCCAGCTCCGCTAACTGCGCGTGCAGCCGCTCGAAATAGGCTCTCGGTAGGCTCATCGTCCCGGAGTTTACCCTACACCTGCTTGATGCCTACCTCACTTATTATAAAGAGGCGGTCGGCTTCATCTTGTGCTATAATAATCAGGCAGGAGGCAGAGAGCGATGAAACGAGGCTTTACGCTGATCGAGTTGCTGGTCGTGATTGCGATTATCGCCATCTTGGCGGCGATTCTGTTTCCTGTGTTCGCGCAGGCGCGGGAGAAGGCGCGTCAGACCCAGTGCCTGTCCAACCTGCGCCAATTGGGCATGGCGTTCGAAATGTATCGCTCCGATTACGAGGGACGCAATCCTGGTCCTGGCGATAGCGGGCACTGTGCTGGCATGTGGACCTCACCGTCCTGGCCTTACTGGATGTCGGGCTTCCTCTCGTGGTTGGAAGCGCAGTGGGTTCCTTGCTACGCCGTATTGACGAATATCGCCGACCCCGACTCGCCGGTGAATCAACTCTGGCTCCTTTGGGGGCATGTGACGAAAGGGGTCATTTACCCGTATGTTAAGAACCCCGATGTGTACATCTGCCCTTCGGATCGGCGTGGTCGGGAGAAGAAGCTCAGTTATTCCATGAACGCGGTCGCCAGCTACATCCCCGAGGCGGTTGTGGAGCGTGCGGCGCGCTTCGTGCAGTTGATAGATGAGGCGGAGACGCTCAACGATGGCTATTTCTATGCGCTCACGCGCACGAGCAATGGCGCACGCTTTATCGACTGCCCGTCGATTATGCACAATAACGGCGCGGTGTTCCTCTTTTTTGACGGGCACAGCAAATGGGTGCGCGCGCGCCACAGCCGTGCAGAAGCCCGTCTCGATCGATGCATCGATACCGTGCCGAAGCACTACTTCTGCCCCAAGATTCCCTTTCCAGAGTGTAGGGAGTATGAGCTTGCTTGCCTCCAAGAGCCATGAAATGGGTGGAGGACGCCTTTGGCGTCGGGAAGGCTTTCATGGGACGGGCGCGTAAGGAGCTTCCTTCACCGCGGGCAGAGGTGCCACCTCGAACGGATGGGCGTCCATCGCCTGCAAGAGCGCCCAAGCGGTGTCCAGCGCGGTGAGGCACGGGATGCCGTGCTCTATGGCTGCGCGACGCATGATGAAGCCCTGTTGTTCCGCCTTGCGGTCCGCGCTGGGCGTGTTGACCATCAGTTGGATCCGTTTGTGCGTGATGTATTCCAGCAGGTCGGGCTTGCCCCGCCCGATTTTGGGCATCATCTGCACAGGGAGCCCCGCCTTCTGCAGGGCGCGTGCGGTGCCGGGCGTGGCATAGAGCTTGAACCCGCGCTCGTGGAACGCCCGCGCCAGCGCGACGCCTTCCGCCTTGTCCCCATCCGCAAGCGTGAGCAGGACATTCCCTTTGCGCGGGATATGAATCCCCGCGGCGACCATCGCTTTGTAGAGCGCGTTCGCATAGGTCCGGTCGATGCCCATCACCTCACCCGTAGAGCGCATTTCGGGTCCCAGCGCGACCTCCACCTGCCGCAGTTTCAGGCTGGAGAACACGGGCGCTTTGACCGCAACGCGCGTCAATTCTTTACCCTTCCCCTCACAAGGTGGAAGGGGCACTCCCAATTGTGCCTGCACAGCGAGCTTGACCATCGGCACGCCTGTAATCTTGGACAGATACGGCACGGTTCGACTGGCACGCGGGTTCACCTCTATCACGAACACTTTGCTGACCTCGCCCTTTGCCCTGTCGGATTGAATCACGAACTGCGCGTTCATCAGCCCGCATATGCGCAATGTATGCGCCAGCAGAAGGGCATAGTCGCGAATTTGCGCCTGCTCCTGTTCGGTCAGCGTCTGGGGCGGCACGACGGTCATACTGTCGCCTGAATGGATGCCCGCCCGCTCGATATGCTCCATAATGGCGGGGATAAGGAACCGCTCGCCATCGCCTATTAGGTCCACTTCCGCCTCCTTGCCCTCGATATATTTATCCACCAGCACGGGCGCGCCAGGGAACGCCATCACGGCAGAGCGCCAGTAGGTCTCCAGCTCGGTGTCGGTGCGCACAATCTCCATCGCGCGCCCGCCCAACACATAGGAGGGGCGTATGAGCACAGGGTAGCCGACCGCGTGCGCCGTTTCGAGCGCATCTTCCAAAGTCAGCACGGCACGCCCCGGCGGACGCGGAATGCCCAACTCAGCGAGCAGGGCGTCGAACCGCTTGCGGTCTTCTGCGATATCGACCGATTCGGCGGGCGTGCCCAGCATAGGCACACCGAACTCCTGCAAGCGCGGAACGAGGTTAATCGCTGTCTGCCCACCGAACTGGACGAGCACGGGCGCAATCCCTTCATATTCCAGCACATTCAGCACATCCTCCAGCGTGATGGGGTCAAAGTAGAGCGCGTCAGAGATGTCGAAATCGGTGGAGACGGTTTCGGGGTTGTTGTTCAGAATCATCGCATAGTAGCCCATTTCACGCAGGGTTTTGACCGCGTGGACTGCCGAGTAGTCGAACTCGATGCCCTGCCCGATGCGAATGGGTCCCGATCCCAGCACGAGCACCTTGCGCGGGTGGTGCGGGGCGGGGCGGTCATGCTCGCCGTGGTAGGTGCTGTAGAAGTAGGGGGTCTGCGCTTCGAACTCGCCCGCGCAGGTGTCGACCATCTTGTAGGCGGGCACGATTCCGAGCGCTTTGCGCCCATGACGCACCTGCGCCTCGCTCAAGCCTGTCATCTGGGCAATGAACCGATCGGGGAACTGCCACTGCTTGGCGCGACGCAGGAGAAGATAGGCAGACGCTCTCGCCTCTTCAGCCCTCACCCCCTGCCCCTCTGTTTTAGCCCTCACCCCCTGCCCCTCTCCCACAGGGAGAGGGGGGTCGGACTCCCCCTTCTCCCAGGGGGAGAAGGGGGTTGGGGGGATGAGGGCTTGCAGAAGCAGGGCGCGTATCTCCCCACTATGCGCAATCAGCTCCTGCTCCAGCTCCACCAAGTTCTTGATTTTGTTCAGGAACCAGGGGTCTATGTGGCTCAGTCCGTGCACCTCTTCCACCAGCCAGCCGCGGCGGAAGGCTTCCGCGATGTAGAAGAGTCGCATGTCGTTCGGGGTGGCGAGGAGCGTCTCCAGTTCCATCGGGCTGAGCCGTGCGGCGGGCGGGTAGCGCAGGTCGCTGACGCCCACCTCCAACCCGCGCACCGCTTTCATGAGCGCGCCCTCGAAGGTGCGGTCGATCGCCATCACCTCACCTGTCGCCTTCATCTGCGTGCCCAGCGTGCGGTCGCCCGTGGGGAACTTATCAAACGGGAAGCGCGGGATTTTGACTATGCAGTAGTCCAGCGCCGGCTCGAACGCGGCGGAAGTGCCCGTGATGGGATTGCGAATCTCATCCAGTCGCAGTCCAATAGCGATTTTGGCGGCGATGCGGGCGATGGGGTAGCCCGTGGCTTTGGAAGCGAGCGCGCTCGAACGGCTCACGCGTGGGTTCACCTCAATGACATAGTAGTCGCTCCCGTTCGGGTTCAGCGCAAACTGCACATTGCACCCGCCCTGAATGCCCAGCGCGCGAATGATGCGCAGGGACGCCATCCGTAGTAGCTGGTACTCAAAGTCACTCAGCGTTTGCGACGGCGCGACTACGATCGAATCGCCCGTGTGCACGCCCATCGGGTCGATGTTCTCCATATTGCACACCACAATCGCGTTATCTGCACCGTCGCGCATCACCTCGTATTCAATCTCTTTCCAGCCGAGCAGGGAGCGCTCCACCAGAATCTGGTGGCGCATGGAGAGTTGCAGTCCGCGTGCGCCGATTTCGAGCAGTTCGTCGGGATTGTGCGCGATGCCACCGCCTGTGCCACCGAGCGTATAGGCGGGTCGCACGATACAGGGATAGGGGGCGATTTTCGCTATGCGCCGCAGTTCGCCCATACTCTCCACAATCCACGATTCGGGCACAGGCTCGCCAATCTGGTGCATCAGCTCGCGGAACTTCTCGCGGTCTTCCGCCGCCTGAATGGCGGATAGGGGTGTGCCCAGCAGTCGCACCCCGTATCTATCCAGAATGCCGCGCACTGCCAGCTCGGTGGCGAGGTTCAACCCCGTCTGACCGCCCAGGGTGGGCAACAGCCCATCGGGGCGCTCTTGGGCAATCACCCGCTCGGCAAACTCCACCGTGAGCGGCTCGATATAGACGCGGTCGGCAGTCTCAGGATCGGTCATAATCGTGGCGGGATTGGAGTTGATCAGCACAACCTCCAGCCCTTCCTCGCGCAGAGAGCGGCACGCCTGGGAGCCTGAGTAGTCGAATTCCGCCGCCTGCCCGATGACAATCGGGCCGGAGCCAATCACCATCACTTTCCGTAGCGACTTATCGATAGGCATCGTTTCCTCCCTTGTCGCCTCACTGGACAGACTTAAAGGGATGTGGAGAGGAGTATACCTGATAGATGGCGCGGGCATCCCGCCCAGTGGAGGGGTATAATTAAGGGCGATGCGCCCCCGTAGCTCAGTGGAGAGAGCGCAGGCCTCCGGAGCCTGGTGCGCAGGTTCGATTCCTGCCGGGGGCGCCAGTTGCCCCCTATCTTTATAATTTTATAAACACCCTCCCCACCTCTTGACAAATTGCCCCAGAATGTGCTATAATATAGGTGTCTGAACCCTAATGGATTCAGCGGAAGGAGGTCAAGAGCAATGAGAGTTGCTTGCGTAATAACGGTGCTGGCATTGTGTGGCGCGTGGACATACGCGCAAGTAACGGTGACCATCGGCAACGGGATTACCGGCGATGGTGCCCTTACAGTCCCCGTAGATGAACTCGGCGCCTGGTATGTGAACTTTGACACAGGCGCAGGAGGCGACTCGTACGACCCGGCGGGTTTCTACGGAGCACAAGCCCCGACCTTTGCAGTCGGAACCTACCTGTTTGTTGGCACAGCCTACCGCGAGGCACTGGTGGAGGAGCCAACATGGATTCAATTCTGGAATGATGCCTCTCTGGATCGCACAGTGACCTCCGCGCTCACCGCGTATGATTATGCCTATGGCGACAGCGTCCCCGACACGGCGAAATCGGGCTTCGATGTGTTCAGTGGCGATGGTGCGGTGAACCTGCATATCGATCTGACCACCGCGGTGCGCCGCGGTTCCACTTATGTGGTGCAGATTTACCGAATCACGAATAACGGGAACAGCGCCATCGACTTCAAGCTTTACCGCACCTGGGATCTGGACCTCATGTGGGATTTCAATTTTGAAAACGACCAGGTGTGTGGTGGCACTTTTGGCGGTCAGGGCTATGCATCTCAGGGTGAAGAGGGCATTCCCGAAATTACCTTCAGCCTGAACAGTCTGAACCCCATCAGCTGCTATGTGGCGTCCAAACGCACCTATGTCGTGGACCCGAACGATCCCAACTGCCCTGTCATGGGCTACGGGACGGACTTCCAGGAGTGGAACGCCTATGGCGTGCCCGCCTGCTGGTGCAACTTCGTTGCCTACTTCGGCACGGGTCCGGGCTGTAGCAGTAGCGGTGCGTTTGGCGACGGACATATCGGTGTGGAGGTGCCTGTGTCGCTGGCAGCTGGTGCGACCACCGAGGTGGTCTTCGTCCACACTTACGGTAGTGGCACACCTGCGCTGTGCAACCTGGCAGATGTGAACACGGATGGGGTGGTGGACGATGCCGACCTGCTGGAGGTGCTGTTCGCGTTCGGGAACACCGCACCGAATGCCGATGTGGACACCAACTTCGATGGTGTGGTAGACGATGCCGACCTGCTGAATGTGCTGTTCGCCTTTGGCAACAGCTGCTGATTGACCCCCTTTTTCATCGATCAGCGGGGAGAGGGGAAAACATCCCCTCTCCCTATGCTTGGTGTAGATTTACTCACCATTCGAATAGCCCTCACTCACCCCTGCCCTCCCTCTCCCACAGAGAGAGGGAGCCAATCCCCCCTTGCCCTCCTCACTAAGGGGGATAAAGAGGGGTTTGGGGTGAGGGCTTCTCATCTGAACGCCACCTCTGTTTGCGTTACGGTGTTCGCCTCCGCCTCCACCTCGACGGTCTTGGTGCCGAGCTTCTCATGTACGAACTCCAGCGTATATTTGCCCGGCGGCAACCCCCTGATGGTGAAGCTGCCGTCCTCGCCCGTCACCGCAAAGAAGGGATGGGGCAACACATGGATGTAGCTCAGCATCCAGGGGTGGACATCGCAGACAACCTTAATGCCCAGCTCCGGGTTCCTGAACACATGCTCACTCTCCTGCCCTTTCTGGGGCTGGGTGTAGTTGAACGCGGGGTTGTTTTTGGGAGCGCTGCGCGTGTTGTGCAGTACGGGGTCACTGTTGCGAAAGATAATCTTCTGACCTGCCATGACCGCCGCCACATGCGGATGGAACACACAGCCCTGCTGGTCCAGCACAGCTGGCTCGGATGGCACGCTCGGCTTGTAGCCTGCGGGCAGTCCCGACTTGACATAGACCAGCGTCCAGCGCAGGGTGCCGTTGCTGTTCACCACGAGGTCTTCTTTGGTGGGCGGTTGGGGATGCATGGCAGCACACTGCAGTTCCGCGCCGAAGCTAATCGGTTCAGGTTTGGGGGGCGTGCCCTCGAACTTGACCACGCCGTAGAGGGTTGCGGAGCCGTCGGTGGGTGCGGGCGGTGGGGTAGGCTCGGCGGTGGGTTTCCCCTCGGTGGTGGCGGACGGCTGTGCCGACGGCGGCTGCTGGGTCTGCTGTTGTTGACCGCCCTTGCAACCCCAGAGCGTCAGCACAAACGCCACGCTCAACACTGTCAAAATCCATTGGCGCATAGCCATTTACCTCCTGTTAGTAGATTGTTCCTTCGGCAGCCCGTGTTCTGCTTGGGCGAGACGCCCAAGCCACGACCTCCCGTTAGTAGATTGTTCCTTCGGCAGGAACACCTGCCGAATCTGTTCGAAAGAGTAGACTTTGCCCTTGAGCTGTTGCGCTTTGCGCTCAGCTTCTTGGCGGGTCGCGACGGCGAGCGTGCGACTGCCCATCGGCGTCTGCAGGGCGTCTGCCTGCACATAGAACACCTTCGTGCCATCGAGCCATCTATCGGGCTTGTTGTAGTCATGCACCCAATAGCGCTTGGGCTGGCTACGCTCGCTGTCGCGAAACATGCAGTGGAAATCGTCATATTTGCGGATCTCACCTTCCGCGGTTTCGACGGCGCAGGCGTAGGGCGCTTCGTTGATGAGCATTCGGCAATAGGCGCAGGCATCCTCGCCATAGCGAATGGTGGGTGGCTGCGCCGCTTGTTGACAGCCCGCAATCAGCAACACCAGCAACGCCGCTCTCATTCTATCGCCCCTCTGCGCGTGAACCAGCCGAAGGCGAGCAGGAACGGAACTGCGACCCACAAGAGAAGGATACCCGATAACAGGGGCAAAACGGTGTCGCCCAGCGCGTCGCGGGCATACAGCCCTGCCGAGCCAAGCACCTCCAGATTGCCTTCCATCAACTGGATGACGGCTATCTTGAACACCTGCAGTGGGTTCAGCAAGGTCAGCCAGAGCAGGGTGGATGCCCGCAACTGGAGCGCGATAGCGGAGCCGATGATGCCCAAATCGCTGATGAACACCAAGGTCAGCCACAGGAGCAGGGCAATCCCGACGGCGGTCGCGCCACGCCTGACCAGCACCGAGACCAGCGTCCCCAGTGCAAGGCAGCTCCAGCCCAGCAGAAGGGTCAACGCCATCTGCCCGATGAAGGGGGCAAGGGGCACATCCGCGCCCGCCATGTAAATCAGCAGTCCGCTACTGCCGAAGCCAATCAGCACCGCGGCGCCCAGCGTGAGCATCGAGCCGAGAAACTTGCCCAGCACAATCGCTGAGGGTGTCAGCGGCTGGGCAAGCAGGGTGTCAAGCGTCTGCTGGTCGCGCTCCTGCGCGATGCTCAACGCGCCCAACAGCAGTCCCATCAGCGGCACAATCAGCAAAGACAGGTTCAGCAGGCTGGCGAAGGTGCGTCCAAAGCCCGCCATACCGCCCTGACCCGCGCCTGCCAAGCCGAACAGTGTCAGCAGAAGCGATAGCAGAACAAAGACGCCCATCAACATCACCAGCCAGCGATTGCGCCGCGCGTCGCGCATCTCCTTGCCCATCAGCAGGCGCACCGCTTGCCACCGCGTAGGGCTTCGCGTGGGCGTGCTTTGGGCGGGGTGGCTCTCTCCTTTAGTGGGGGTGTTGGGGTGTGCGTCGCTTGAATCGGGGCAAGTCAACGCGGAAAAGCGCATCGCTTCATCTATCGCCCCCCAGTTGGGTGGCTCGCTCGGCGGTCGCCATTCATAGTCCAGCACCTCCACCCCTGCTCTCAGCAGGAGGCTGAGCGGTTCCACCTGCTTCGCAGAGATGTGGCGCACGGTAATCCGTCCATCGATGGCGTCGACCGTATAGCCCTCCTCCCGTAGGATTCGGAGGGCGCGTTCCGCCTCATCGGGCGGCACCGAGAGGCGCAGGCTCCCATGACTTTGCCACAGCGCCACGAACTGCGCACCCGTCAACTCCGCCACTTTGCGCCCGCGCTCCAGCACAATCACACGGTCAGCCAAGGCGCGAACCTCGTTGAACTGGTGCGTGCAAAAGAGCATGGTCTTGCCCTGCGCCTTGAGTTTGCGCAGGAGTTCCAGCCACTCGGCGCGGGCGGAGGCGTCCAAGTGGGCAGTCGGCTCATCCAGCAGAAGAACGGGCGGGTCCGTTAGTAACGCCAGCACAAGCGCGAGCTTCTGCTTCATACCGCCCGACAGTGCGCTGACCGCTTTCTCGCGGTGCTCGCTCAAACCCCATTCGTTGAGCAGGGTGGCGGCATGTTCAAGGGCGACCCCACGCAGTTGGGCATAAAAGCAAACCGTCTCCCACACGCTCAGGTCGGGATGCAGATGGATCAGCTGGGGCACATAGCCAATCTGCTGGCGGGTGATGATGCCGTGCTGTTTGACCGAGTAGCCGAGGATGGTGGCGGAGCCTTCGAAGCGTAGCAACCCCAGCAGGCATCGCAAGATGGTAGTTTTGCCCGCGCCGTTCGCGCCCCAGAGCGCGAGCGTCTCGCCCTCGCGCACCACAAAGCGCAGGTTGTCCACCGCGGTCAGTTTGCCGAAGCGGCGGGTCAGCCCCGCCACTTGGATGACCACAGGCTTTGGCTGGCTTGGCGCGCCTGCCCCATCCGAACGGGCGGACCTGTCAGACAGGTCGGGCATGTCTAAGTGGTCCTCTGGCATGCTGGCGCGGAGCGGAGTTGGGCGTGGCTTTGGGCGAGGGCTTCGTAGGCTGAGCGCACCCAGCGTCAATAGCAGAAGCGAGGTCAATAGCCAGCCACTGCGTGCCATCGGTGGGCGAGACACGGGAGACATAGGGGGCATACCCGCATGCATCAGCGGCTGCTCGTCCACAACGGTCGGCTGAGGCGCGAACAGCGGAAACAGTCGCACCGCGAAATCGAGCGCCTGTGCCGAGGGACTATACGCCAGCAGGCGCAACGCGCTGTTGCTCGCCACAATTCCATCAAACACCTTCATCGCCCGATAGGGCAGGTCGCCTATACCATCCCCGTTCGCATCGTAGCCCGTGTAATCGCTCCAGAAGTTGCCCGCCCAGCGCACACCCACCGTCGAATCGGGACGATCCATGCGCACCTGCTCGATATTCTCCACCATGCGGTTGCTCTCGAACCGATTCGGCTTGACCGCCAGCACCAGATGGACACCCACATCGTTGCGAAGGAACCAGTTGTCCCGATAGATGCCCTCGCCGCTGTCGATAAATAGCCCTGTGCGATTGCCTGCAATAAGATTACCCTCCACACGCAGTCCGTAGCCATCTTTGACACCCAGCCCCATGCCGCTGGGTCCGCGCGACGCCAGCAAAGAGTTGCGCTGGATCCGTACCCCTGTGCTATACATCACATAAATCGCGACGGAGTTGTCCTCCAGATGATTGCCTTCCACAAGGCTATCGTTGCAATACATAAAATGCACGCCGTAGCGGCAGGCACGCACCTCGTTGTTGCGAATGACCAGCCCTTCCGAATACCAGAACACGAGGTCGCGCCCACCGACCACGCGATTTGCCTCGACCTGGGCGTGGTGGCTGTACCAGATGCGAATCTGGTCGCCGCGCCGTGCCACCGGCAGGTCGTGGGAGCGGATTTCGTTTCCCCGAATGATGGTGTGGTGCGCGTTCTGCAGATGAACGCCGAACAGCACGCGCTCGAGGCGGTTGTTCTCCACACGGCAATTGGGCGCAGAGACCTGCACCCCGCTATCCTGCGTGCTGAGGATGGTGCCGCTGTTGCGAATGACAAATCCGTGCAGAACGCATCGGGGCGCTTTGAGATGAATGACGCTCCCCCGTCCCTCACCGTTGAGGACAGGGGAGCCTTCGCCCACGAGCGTGAGCGTTTTGTCCACGATGAAGTTGCCCCTATGTTCGCCACCCATCACGCGAATGGTGTCGCCCGCTTGTGCCTGCCGAATCGCCTGCTGGAGGCTCAGCCCGCCCCGAGGGCGGACCACCCACTCGGTGGCTTGGGCGTCTTGCCCAAGCAGGGTTAAACTTGCCAACAGCATCAGGCTCAGCACAGCTGCCTTTGCCACGATGGGCACTGCCTGACGCAACTGCTGACATGTGAGTCGGCGGTAAACCGCAATAAAGGTCAGCACGCCCGCCGTCAGCACCATGAAGTAGCCGATATGGAACCACGCGATGACCTGAAACTGTCCCACCTTGCCAGGTCCCACCAGCGGTGGGATGAAGGGCTTAATCATCGCGCTGAGGGGTGCCTTCGGGTCGAGATTCAAGCCGTATTCGCGTAGCCAGTAGTAGAGGTCGCCCGCGAACACGAAGGGCACTGCCCACACGGGCAACGCCAGCAGGATTTGCAGCCAGCGCGAGCGCGGTATCAGCGCAAGCAGTGCCAACGCAAGCGCAATCGCGCTCAAGCCTGGGATGGAGATTTTGCGCTCGAAGGGTGCCGCTTCGCCCAGGGGACGCATGCCGATGTAGTGGTTCAGCCCATCCACCTCGCGCACATCGCCGCCCGCACCTGTGACATACACGAGCACATTGAGTCCCTTCGGGTACTGCGGCGCGACGATGTGAATCTGCCAATAGGGCAGCCAGATCGAAGCGAACACAAGGAGCGCTGCGACCAGCAACAAGATTTTGTTCCGACCCTCTCCAGGGCAATCAATAGTCTTTCTCATAGTTAGACCTCCTTCTGCACTTGGGCAGGATGCCCAGGCGACTTTTCTCACTTCTGAAGCGTGGTGGACAGGCTGTCCACGCGACACGCGCGGGCAAAAAGTGGGGCAGAGGGGGCAACCCTCTGCCCCCAGTGGAGAGGTCTCACGGCTCCACCAGCAGGTACCCCATCATCTCCAGGTGCAGCGCGGAGCAGAACTCGGAGCAGTAGAAGGAGTAGACCCCTTCCTTATCCGCCACGAACTCCACCGTGACGGTCTCGCCCGGTTCGAGGCTCGCGGAGATGCCGTAGCCTGGCATGGTGAAGCCGTGAGTGGCGTCGCGCGTGCGCTCCAGGTTGGTAAGATGCCACACCACCCGTTGACCCTTCTTGACCTTAATATGCTCTGGCTCGAAGTGGCTGCGGATGAGTGTGGAGTAAATCGTGACGGTGTTGCCGTTGACCTCGACACGCCCTTTGTTTACCGCATGGGGGCTTTTCGCCTGCCGATGCGCGTCCCAGCCGACCTCGGGGTAGACCTCCCAGCTCTTGAGGCGGTCAGCCCGGATAATCTGCGCGTAGTGCGGCTCGCCGATGCCCAACGGCATATCGTACAGCAGGCGCATCCGCTCGCCCGGATTGCTGATATCAATCAGCTGCAGGTTCTGGGGCAGTAGCGGACCGATATTGGTGAAGCGGTCAACCGCCCATTTGTTGAGCGCGACAAGATACTTGCCCTGCGGTTTTACGGTGTCGCCTTCCGCCACTGCCAAGTGCCCGATGTTGTAGTGGGTCTGAATCTTGCCCACCAGCTTCCAAGGTGGCTCAGGCGCTTTGTACTTGCATCCGCCCAGTGTCCAGCGGGCGACCGCCGTGTCCAGGAAGAGACTGGTATAGGCATAACCCTGGTCATCGAACTGGGTGTGCAGAGGGCCCAACCCCAGTTCCACCTGCGCCTCCTTCACCGCGTCGAAGCGCAGAACGGGCACACCATAGGGGTCGGTCTTCTCATAGTCTTTCTGGGCGATGGCTTGCTTGATCTTTTCGATGTTGTAGATGGTCACATGGGGATCGAGCTTGCCACCGACCACGATATGTTTCCCGCAGGGACAGACATCGACGCCGTGCGGGCTTTTCGGCTCCGGGGCGAAGTAGAGCACACCGCCCGCCACCGCCTCTTTCATGGGCAGCACGCGGAAGCCATTGATTCGGATGAACTTGCCTGCATTCACCAGATTCTCCGCCTGCTTCCAGTTGATGATATGCAGGTAGTCCATATCGTTCTGGGAGACGCCTGCCTCGAAGGGCGGCTGACCCTTTTCGACCCCGCCCGTCGCCAGCTCGGTGTTGAACGAGTTGACGAACACCCAGCCGTCGCTGGCAAGCTTCCCGCAGTCCGCCAGGTCTTGCCAGTAGGGCGGCACTTCAATCGCAAACGACTGCTCCGGCACAATGCGCCCTTTCTTGCGATCGAACTTCCAGAAGGTAATCAGCCCACGATACTCCTCCTTGTAGCGCTCGATGGGCGCATACTTGTTGCCGAGCGGTAAGCCATACTGGGACACTTCGACCACATACTCGGTGTTGGGCGTGACGAAGGCGGCGCCGTGATTGTTCTCGAACACAGGGTTCTTGACAATCTGCTTGGTCTCCCAGTCGCGCAGGTCGATGACCGCCACGCGCCCATTCGCCTTGTCGCCAATAAACAGGAACTGACCATCATACTCGCCGTTGGTCTCGCTCAGCGCGGGGTGATGCGTGTCGGCAGCAGGGTAGGGACCGCGTCCATAGAGTTCATACAGCGGGTTCTCTTTCACGCCGTAGCCGTAGCCCTGCCACGGTTCAGGCGCGAACACGGCGATGACCTTCAGCAAGCGCATCGAGGGGATGCCTATCGCCAGCACCTGCCCTCCATGCCCTGCCGAGGAGAACATCACATACTCGTCGGTTCTGCCCCCTGGCACATAGGTCGCCAAGGCAGCGTACACATCGTCGGGCGTCAGCCCGCGTTCTCGTGCCAGCGAAAGTGCATCGCTGGGCAAACCAGCAGGTAGAGCCGATTGACGCATGTTGCGCACAATCACCACAATCGCAATTAGCGCAATCAGCACTACGCCAATAGTCAGATATCGCAGCCCGCTTCTCATCGTATCTCCTCCCATTGATCTGTTTTCAGAGTTCATTAGACCTAATCGGTCTAATGACGCCATGTATTATACCCAATCGATGACGGCTTTGTCAAGGGGGGAGGGTGGAAGGAGTGGTTTTGGACAAGATGCAACGGTCGTAGTCGTATGCAGTATACTATATTCAGCGCTGTGCGGACAGCGCAGGGTCTCTGTGGCGAGGCGCGTTGGTAAGGGACGGCAAGTTATGGAGCGCACTTATCGGTGGCTGATTGGCGTGATGGGCGGCTCGCAGTGCAGCGATTCGCACTATGAGATGGCGCGGCGCGTGGGACAACTGATTGCCCAGCGCGGCGCGGTGTTGCTGTGCGGCGGGATGACCGGCGTGATGACCGCGGCGGCACAAGGTGCGAAGGAGGCAGGTGGATTGACGATTGGCGTTCTGCCCGGCGCCAACGCCCGCGAATCGCCCCCGAACCCTTATATCGATATTGCGCTTTTCACGGGCTTGCGTGAGGGGCGCAACTATGTCAATGTCTGCGCCTGCGACGGGCTGATTGCGGTTGGTGGGGGCTACGGCACGCTGTCCGAAGTCGCGCTCGCCCTGCGACTGGGCAAGCCCCTCGTTCTGCTGGACAGCTGGCAGCTCCAAATCGAGGGACAGACCCTCGACATTCCCATCGCCCAGACGCCTGAGGAAGCCGTCGAAAAACTCTGGGCAATGCTTTTCTGAGCCAACCATGAAACGCATCGAGTGCATTATCCGACCCATTCGGTTCGAGGCGGTCAAAGAGGCGCTGAACGAAATCGGGGTCTACGGCATGACCGTCACCGATGTGCGTGGCTTCGGACGCCAGCAGGGGCACACCGAAAAGTATCGAGGCAGTACCTACACTATCAATCTTTTGCCCAAAATCAAGCTGGAGGTGGTCGTGCCCGACGAGCGGGTGGAGGAGGTCATCACTGCGATTATCGAGGCATCGCGCACGGGCGAGATTGGCGACGGCAAAATTTTCATCGCCGAGGTGCTCGACGCGGTGCGCATCCGCACAGGCGAGCGAGGCGAAGCCGCCTTATAAAAAACCGAATCCCTTCCCTTATCCTTCATTCCTCCACCGGCGAGAAATAGATGACCGTGACCAGGTCGTCGGGACTGATGGGGCGATCGTAGATACGCTCCAAGAGCGCTATCACATCCTCAATACTACGAAACTCTGGGTTCTCGCGCTCAATATCGCGGGGTGTCAGGTCAGAGATGGGCTTGACCTCCACCCGATCCAGAATCGCCGTGAACAACTTCTTGCGCTTGCCGAACCGCTGACCCACCGTAATCCAGACGATTTGCCCCGTCTTGTACTTCCCCGACTTGTCGCCCAATCGAATGGTTGCGGTCTTCCTCAACGAGCGCAACATGTCCGCATATAGGTCCGTGTAGAAGTTCAACGCAAACATCGCATGCATCCCTCACCTATCGTTCCATACCGCCGATTCGATTTATCAATTGTACCTCCTGCCGTTTCGACCGCCGATCGGGGTAGGGTATATTAACGCGCGACGGAGGAGACGATATGCCCAGAATCGAAAAGAGCGTCGAGGTGAACGCAGAGCCAGAGCGCGTGTTTCAGGTTCTACAGGAAGTTTCCGCGTTCAGTCAGTTCCTGCCCCATGTGAAGAGCGTGCAAGTTGTGCAGGACGCTACGCCCACTCTGGTGCTGGACTGGGTGGTCGTTGCGCCTGGGGTGGGCGTCGAGGTGCGCTGGCGCTCCCAGCAGACGGTGCATCCCGACGAACAGCGCGTCACCTTCCGCCCAGAAGGCGACTCGCTGGTCCAGCTTTCGGGCGAGTGGCGCGTGCAATCTTCATCAAACGGCTCTACGCTCACCGCCACCATCGATTATTCCGCGAAGGTGCCGCCCATCTTCACCGCCGTCGCCGAGAAAGCGGTGAACGACATTATCGAGGGCTGGTTGAACGGCTTCAAACAGAGGGCGGAGGCGTCGCATGGCGAAGGTTGAACTGGAAACCGTGATTCGTGCGCCTGTGGAGCGGGTCTACGCTGTTGCACGCGAGGTGGAAACCTTTCCCGACTTTATGTCCGATGTGAAATCGGTGCGCATCCTCGAAAAGAGCGCGGACGGCAGTCGCACGCTCACCGAATGGGTCGCTTACGCCTCGCAACTGCGCCTGCAGGTGCGCTGGACCGAGGAAGACCTCTGGAACGATGAAGAGCGTACATGCCACTTCCGCCAGGTGAAGGGCGATTACGACCGCATGCAGGGCGTCTGGCGCTTTGAACCCCACCCGGAAGGCACACGCTTCTATTGTGAACTGGAGTACGAACTGAATGTGCCCCTGCTGGGACCCATCGTGCAGAAGGTGGTGCACCATCTGGTGGTGCAGAACCTGAAGGGCATCATGGAGGGCATCAAGCGTCGGGCAGAAGGGCACACGAACAGTGCATAGCCGTTGCACCCGCCGATCGCGGGTGGGAATCGAAGCAAATCACAGAGCGAGCGTGAACGACGGTGCAGGAATCGGACTGGCTGCGCGAGCTGCTGAAGGCGGTGCAGGCGGGCACGCTCACGATCGAGCAGGCGCTGCGGGAGTTGCGCGACCTGCCCTATGAGACGCTGGGCTATGCCCGTATCGACCATCATCGCGCCTTGCGCAAAGGCTTTCCTGAAGTCGTGTTCGGGCAGGGCAAAACGCCTGAGCAGGTGGCACTGATTGTGGAGCGGCTCGCCACAAAAGGGCGCGTGCTCGCCACCCGTATAGACCCATCTCAGTACGAGGCGGTCAGGGCGCGCGTGCCGCAGGCGGTGTATCATCCAGAGGCGCGTGCACTCACGGTGGGCGAGTTCCCTCAGCCATCAGAGCGACCGTATGGCGTGGTGGTCTCGGCAGGCAGTGCCGATCTGCCTGTGGCACAGGAGGCTGTGCTAACCGCGCGTTTCATGGGCGTGCGCGTGGAAACGCTTTTTGATGTGGGCGTGGCGGGTATCCATCGCGTGCTGGACCATCGTGCGTTGCTGATGGATGCGGGCGCGATAGTGGTGGTGGCGGGGATGGAGGGCGCGTTAGCCAGTGTGGTGGGCGGGCTGGTCGCCTGCCCCGTGATTGCCGTGCCCACCAGTGTCGGCTATGGCGCCCACTTCGGTGGGCTGGCGCCCCTGTTGACGATGCTCAACTCGTGCGCGCCCGGCGTCTGCGTGGTCAACATCGACAACGGCTTCGGCGCCGGCTACTGCATGGCACTGATATTGCGAATCGGCTGAATTGGATCCATGCTACTCATCCAGTGCCAGTGCAAACTGTTCCTCGCGTAGATGGGGTGGCAGTTCCGACATTCCTGTTGTGCGAGCCGCCGCGCACGCTTCTCCCCAACTAATAAAGTATTTGTCGTACAGCTCTATCGGATAGCGTCCCATCGCCTGAACTTCCTCACGGGTAGGAAGTCGCCCAAGTATCTGGGCAATTCGCTTAACCTCCAGTTGAAGCGTTTTCTTGCTCACCACATATTTTTGCTTGGGCAGGCGCGGCACGGGGCTATTCTTTGCCTGCGGCACTTCATTACGCTTGGCAAATGGGTCTAACCCGTTCGCCACCTGTTGATGCCTTTCAAGCGCCAGTTCGTGATACTGCTTTGAAAGCTCGATGCCGATAAAGCGTCGTCCCATCTGATGCGCCACCAGCGTAGTTGTACCCGCCCCGTTAAAGCAGTCCAGCACAATCTCGCCAGGCTTTGTGAATAACGCGATAAGCCGACGCATCAACATCGGAGGCAGTTGACAAGGATGATCCACCCGATAGGTATTGTGCTTCAAACGGTGAATGTCATACCACAGATCGCTGAGTTCCGCTTTGTCATTAATTTGTTGTGCTCGACGCCGTTGCACGCATGAAGCGCGCAGGCAAAAGTTCTCTGCCAGCGGCGTCAGATAATCACGCTCAGCCGAACCTGCCAAGCCTGGTAGAACACGCGGAACGCCTTTCGAGAAGCAAAGAATGGTGTAATGCGCGGGCATAATCAATCGCACAGGAAAACTGAGCGCCTCCCATGCAATCCAGCACTGAAACCGTAGCAGCTGGGCAAGGAATTGATAATGTCGCACTGCCCAGAGCGGTATATTTAACACCGCAAGCGTGCGTCCAGGCTTCAACACACGCGCCAGTTCACTCAACCATTGGTCACACCAGCGGAAATACTCGATGCTATCCACATCGTCATTCCAGTGGTCGTATTTCTTGCGCAAATTATAGGGTGGGTCAGCAAAGCAGAAGTCGATAGAGTCGTCGGGAATTTCCCGCAACGCTCGCAAGCAATCGTCATTGATCAGGCGTGATTCGAGGGGAAGCAGCCGTGTCTCCCACTCAAAGCGAAACAGTGGCTCATGTACCTGCAGAGGCATGGGCTGTAAGGCTGTACAGGCACGTAAGTCGAGCAGATGAAGGGTCTTATAGGGAGCTAAGCCAAACAAATCCCGTAAGCGATCAATGAGTGGCTCGACGCCTTCGCGAGAGCGCGGGTCACACTCGATATCCCGCCATACATCCGACATGAGTGTGCCGTACTTATGGTAAACATGCTTTTTGCCGCCGTAATCCTTTGTTGTGCGCTGGCAGGCAGGGCAGTATGTGTACTGGATTCGGGTTTTGGTATGCCGAAGACTTCCGCGATAACGGGTCAAGACTAACAGCGCTGCGTGACGGTTGGGCAGACCCGCATCAGGCAACCCCGCTTCGGGGATAATTTTCACAGCAACCCAGAGCTGAAAATGGAGTGCCCGTTCAAGAAAAGGGAGCAGTCGCGCCGCGTCGGGCGGAGTGGTGAAAATGGCGACCACCGAATCTTTGTGGAGCCGATGGCACAGATCGGCAAAACTGGCATACGATGCTGAGCTTTGATTTGCTATCTCATCTGTTCGTCCAGCAGGAAACCAGAATAGGTACACGGCAGGCTCTAAATCGGAGCAGATATGAGCGCAGTCAGTAAGGGTGGCTACTTGATACTCCTGCAGGCAAAGTCGCTGTGCGTCCTCACTCCAATGAGCCATCGTGGTCACCTCCCTGTTCTCTCAGAAATGTTGAGAGCAACTCTAATTCTTCTATGCTGAAAGCCACCGTGCAATCGCTATATTGGCAGATAGTGCGTAGAGCCGCCTCGCGCTCCAGATTCCCTGCACCATCGATGACATAGGCAATCTTATATCCTGCTTGATGGAGAGCATTATACCTGCTCTTTGCCTGACCTGCCTTGCGTTCTATCACGCTATTTGTGGTGACCTGAAACGAAACTTCTATCGCAAAGAAGCGTCCAGCCGGCGACTTTGCAACGATGTCAAAAGTGATTTCACGCAAATCCCCCGTCTGAGAAATACCGGGTATTGTCCCATTCCGAAGGAAACTCCATCCTGTTTCAGGTGGAAAACGGTTTGTAAGAAACTGTATCACATAATTTTGTATTTCCTGACCAAGCTCGTTGGAGGTAGCCCCACGCAAGATAGCACTAACCATAATATACCGCTGACGCACGAAGCGTTCAATCGCTTCATGGTCGCCAAGCAAACCGCCAACACTACAACGCTCTTGCAATTCAGCCGGCAGACTCAGATTAAGAGCTGCACCGCCAAAGAGAATGAGCATTATTGTATCCTCAATCAGTGGAGTGAGGTTTACAGGACGTGAGACTTTACTTGTACCGACGCGCAACCTCGAATTGTTCACTTGTTCACGATGAATACTTTGGAAAACATAATCGTACTGATTACCTTTCCAAGCAAAAGCCATCTTGTCAATACCAAGCGGGGTGATACGCCTTAGAATCTCCCCACTTACATCAGCCAAAACCATTAGGTGCTTCAGAAAAAGGTTAGGGGCAAGTGAGGAGCCACTAAGCACGCTCTTCCAGCCATAAGGAGAGCCATCTGCAACATGCAATACATTGATAAATTTCTGCTGAGTCTGTAGAAGTAATGGCAAGACCTGCAGGGATGCGGCGCGATCTCGCAACTCCTGCGGCCAGTATCGGCTTGCCTTCTCTTTGAGCTGCTCAGGCGTGCGTTGGTACAGGCTCAGCATCTAAGAAAATTCTACCCTTTCACAATCCCTATCACAGCCTCTGTGGTGGCGCGGTATCGTCGTTCCAGTTCGTCGGGGGAGGGGAGGTCGAGGCTGGAGGCGAGGATAGAGAGCCGCTTGCCATCGGGTAGCAGATCGGGCTCAGCTTCGAACAGCAGGGCAACCCGATTGCGCAAATGATATAGAAACAGCCACGCTGAGCGCAGGGTCTCGTAATCGGCGTGGTTGATTGCCCCGATGCGCAGGAGCCAGTCGAGCATCTCCAATGTGCCCCCTTTGGGGGGGTTAGACACCTTCGGCATGGAGGTGGCTACCTCCAGCACACGCAGCTGCACCCAAAACTCGATGGTCGCCAGCCCGCCGCGCCCCAACTTCAAATGACGCTCGCGCTCAGAGAGGGGCACGCGCTCCGTCAGCGCACGCTCCACCATCCGCCGAATCGCCTCGCGCTCTTCCGAGCTCAAGCCTGTGCCGTAGCGGAAAGCGTTCTGAATCTGCCCGAACGGCTGGGTGAGGGGCGATTCGGGGTTCAGCGGGCGGATGCGCATCCCAGCGAGCCGTTCCCACGGCTCTGCGTAGCGTTCGAAGTATTCCTGCCAGCCCGGCAGGGTGCGCACCAGTGCGCCCGCGCCACCTTCAGGACGCAGACGCGCGTCCACGGGGCGGAACGCGCCCGCGTCGGTGAACTGCTGGCACAACTGCAGGAAGCGCGTCGCGACCGCCGTCGCGACGGGCAGGCTCGCCTCATCAGGACACACAAAGGCGATATCCCAGTCGCTGGCATAGCTCAGATTGCCCGCGCCCAGACTGCCGAAACCGAGCAGGAGGCACTCGGAGGCGACGCTCAGCGCCTCGGGCACGCCCTCCTCAGCGAGGGAACGCGCCGATTCGTCCCAGCAACTCATCAGCAAGGTGTCGGCAAGCGCGGTCAGGTCGGCCGCGGTCTCGATGGGGCTGGTCTCGCCCCACAGGTCGCGCGCGCCGATGCGCAGCCATTCGCGTCGTGCATAAGCAGTGATGTTCGCCACCCGTGCTCGTGCGGTGCGACAGCTCGCCAGCCGCTGGAGAAGCGACTGACGATGTTCCGTGCGCGACTTGGCACCATAGGCGATAATCTCCTCGCCAAACAGCATATCGAGCAGTTCCAGATGTGCCATCAGATGGCGCCACAGCACGGGCGATTGTGCCAGCTCTGCGAGGCGGGTCAGCACTTCGGGGCTATCGGCAAACGCATTATAGAGCAGGGCGCGGTTCGGCATCGCATCCGCCAATCGCTCCAGTGCTGTCAGGGCGAGGTCAGGGTCGGGCGTGCGGGCGCAGGCAATCAGCAAAGCGGGCAGGATGCGCTCAAAGGCACGGCGCGTGGCGGGGTCGGGCAGACCATGTTGCGTGCCAACGGTCGGGATGAGCAGCCGTGCGTATGCACCCTTCGGCTGGCGGAAGCCCATCGCTTTCAACATCGCCTCCCAGCGCGACTGCCCCTCCGGCAAGCCCAATAATGCCAACACCTCCGCGCTGAAAAAGGGAGACTCGTCGGGTAGCGCAGACTCCGCAGAGAGCCGTTCCCAGAACGCACGCGCCGCTGTGCGAGCACGCTGGAGCCGGGCTTCAAACGCGGAAGGCTCACTAAGGCACATCGAGCGAGCGAAGCGGGCACGCGCGTCGGAACCCTGCGCGGGCAAGGTGTGCGTCTGATGACCGTAGACCATCTGCAGACGGTGCTCCACCGTGCGCAGGAAACAGTAGGCATCGGCGAGGCTCGTTTCCTCCTCTGGAGTGATTAGGCGCGCTTGACGCAGGCGGCGCAGGGCATCGAGCGTGTTGGGCGAGCGCAGGCGCGGCAGCCGCCCGCCATACAGCAACTGCAGACCCTGCACGCCAAACTCGATATCGCGAATGCCGCCCCAGCCATTTTTGATATCGGTCTCCCACTCCGCGCGTGCCCTGCAGTGCACCTCCGAACGGCGCTTCTGCTCCAGAATCGCGCCCCACTCCTCCGCGCTCATCTGTCGGCGATAGACGAACGGCGCAATCATCTGCATGAATGCCTGCCCCAGTTGCAGGTCGCCCACGGCGGGGCGCGCTTTGAGCAACGCTTGACGCTCCCACGGCTCTGCCCAGTTCTCATAGTACATCCGCGCGGAGCTGAGCGTGCGCACGATGGGTCCGAAGCGTCCTTCAGGGCGCAGGCGCAGGTCAACCCGAAACACAATCCCGCGCCTCATCGGGCGCGACAGCGCGTCCACCACCGCCTCACACAGGCGCGTAAGCGATTGGAGCTCCGCCACGCCAGCGGAAGACGAAGATTTTTCGGGCGACAAAGCCACCTCGTCCGCCGCGATGAAGATAAGGTCGATATCGGAGCTGTAGTTCAGTTCGCGCCCGCCCCACTTGCCCATCGCTATCACCACGAGAGGGAGGGGCGCACGGCTGTGCGCCCCTCTGCCCGCTGATGGAGATTCTGCCTCGCGAGGTGGCTCGCCCGCAGGCAAGGGCATCCGCATCTCCTGCAGGCATATCTCCAGCGCAGATTGCACACACACATCCGCCAAATCGGAAAGCGCGCTGGCAACTTCGGGCAAGGTGTATTTGCCCAGCAGGTCGAGGGCAAAAATGCGCACATACTCCATCTGCTTGAAATGGCGCAGGCGGTCAAGGCGCATCAAGTGGGAGGAACAGGGCGCAAGGGCACGGCTCAGCTCGCGGTACAACTCGGCGCGTGTGCGCCTGCGCGTAAGCAGCGCGGGATCCAGCAACAACTCCGCCATTTCGGGGTTCTGCAGGAGGGTGTCCGCCATATAGGGCGAGAGCGCGAACAACATCAGCGGCGCTCTCAGCACCGTGGGCGATTCGGCAAACAGGCGATAGTAGGTCAGCGGGTTGCCCATCGCCTCCAGCCAGCGGTCCAGAGACGCCAACAATCGGTCGGGGTCAGGTGCTTCCTCCAACACCTGCCGAACGACAGGCGCGAAGCGGTCAAACAGCTCCGCCTGCTGACCTGTGCCGCGCAACCTGCGCCAAAGCCGTTCCTGCCGTTCAGAGAGAAAATATGGACAATCACCTGCCTTTGGGGATTATACCTTCTTATGTGGTCGGGCGTGCCATCGCGCCCACGACAGGCAATTCGTACCACTCGCCATTATGGGCGTGAATCGCTGCGACCAGCACGAACACAAGGTTCAGCACAATCGGCACCAGCGCGAAGATAGCACCCAAGCCGCAGGTGATGAAGGTTAGGATAATCACAATAACCCACAGGATAAGCAACGCCAATTGGAAGTAGAGCGCCTGCAAGGCGTGGAAAGCCACGAAGCGCGAGCGCTCCTTGTAGACCAGGTAGATGACCAGGGGCGCGATATATTGCCCCAATAACACCACATAGCCCAGCAGGGCGGACAGGTGTGCCAACATCGCCCACAGCCGTTCATCCTGTGTCAACCCGTTCTGATTCATCACCCATTCGATTCACCATTCGATGCCTTTTATCCTGCTTTTTGAAGGCGATGCCTTTCGACCTCGCTGTCAAGGTATACTTCTGCAGGTGATGACGGGAGCGCGTGGCTACACTCTGGAGACCGAGGTGAAGTATGTCAAAGGTGTGGGCGAAAAGGTCGCTCAGCTGCTCGCGAAACTTAATCTCTACACGCTGAACGACCTGCTCTATCATCTCCCGCGCCGTTATGAGGACCGCACCCAGTTCCGCAAAATCCGCCATGCCCGCCCTGGTGAAGCTGCTACCTTCGCAGGCAAGCTCATCACGGTGGACAATATCAAGGTGCGCTCCAACATGACCCTCACCAAAGCCTTCATCGACGACGGCTCGGGCGCCATCGAACTGGTCTGGTACAACCAGCCCTACATGAAGGATGTGCTGATGCGGGTGCGCGACCACCGAATCGTGGTCTACGGCATCGTCAAGGAGAGCGGGTGGGGACTGCAGATAGAAACGCCCGAATGGGAAGATATTGGCGACGACACCGACCTGAACGAGCTGCTCCATGTGAATCGGGTGGTGCCCATCTATCCGCTGACCGAGGGGCTGGGTCAGAAGCGCATGCGCCAGATTATGTATAACGCCATCCAGTACGCGCATCTGGTGCCAGAGGTGTTGCCCCGTGCCCTGCGCGAACGGTTGCAGCTAATGCCCGTTCAGCAGGCGATTCAGCAGGTGCATTTCCCCGACCGCATGGAGCAGATTGAACCCGCGCGTCAGCGACTGGTGTTCGAAGAGTTCTTCCTGATGCAGTTGGGCATCGGGCGACAGCGTCAGCAGTTGATGCAGGAGCGCGGGATCGCGATGCAGATCGATGCCGACCGCCTGATGGCGCGCCTGCACCAGCTCGCGCCGTTCGAGCTGACGAACGCTCAGAAGCGCGTCATCGGTGAAATTTGGGCGGATATGGCGCGCCCGCACCCAATGAACCGCCTCCTGCAGGGTGATGTGGGGTCGGGCAAGACGATAGTCGCCGCCGCCGCCATCATGGCAGCGGTGGACAATCAGTATCAGGCGGCGATTATGGCGCCCACCGAGATTCTGGCGGAACAGCACTACCTCGTGCTTCATCGGCTGTTCCAGCCGTTGGGCATTCCCGTGGAGCTGTTGGTCGGGCGGTTGACCCCGCGTCAGCGGGCGCAAGCACGCGAACGCATCGCCAGCGGGCGCGGGATGGTCGCCATCGGCACGCACGCCCTCATCCAGGAGGGGGTTCAGTTCGCGCGGCTGGGGCTGGCGATTATCGATGAACAACACCGTTTCGGTGTGCTTCAGCGTGCAGCTCTGCGCGACAAGGGCATTATGCCCCATGTGCTGGTGATGACCGCCACGCCCATCCCCCGCACGCTCACCCTCACCCTTTATGGCGAACTCGATGTCTCCATTCTGGACGAAATGCCCCCCGGACGCAAGCCCGTCAAGACCCATTGGAAACTGCCTGAAGAGCGGCTGAAGGTCTATGCGGGCGTGCGTCAGCTGGTGGAGCAGGGTCGCCAAGCCTATGTGATTTGCCCGCTCATCGATGAATCGGACAAGTTGCAGGTGCGTGCTGCTGAGCAGATGGCGGAACACCTGCGCAAGGATGTGTTCCCCGATTTGCGCGTGGGACTCTTGCACGGGCGCATTCCGCCCGCCGAGAAAGAGGAGATAATGGAGGCGTTCCGCGCGGGCGAGCTGGATATTCTTGTCTCCACCACCGTGATTGAGGTGGGCGTCGATGTGCCCAACGCCGCGGTGATTGTGATTGAGGACGCCGATCGGTTCGGGCTGGCACAACTGCACCAGCTGCGCGGGCGGGTGGGACGCAGCGAGCATCAATCCTACTGCGTGCTGATTGCCAATCCGAAGGGCGAGGATGGTCAGCGACGCCTGGAGATATTGACCCGCACGAACAACGGCTTTCTGATTGCCGAGGAAGACCTGCGCCTGCGCGGACCGGGCGAGATCTACGGTACACGCCAGAGCGGGATGCCCTCTTTTCGGGTGGCGGACTTGGTGAAGGATATGCGCTTGCTGGAGGTGGCGCGTCAGGAGGCGTTCCGCCTGCTGGAGGCAGACCCTGACCTCAGTCGCCCAGAGCATCAGCCCCTGCGCGAGGCACTTGAACGCGCCCGCCACCGCTTCGCCATCGCCACTGTGAGCTAAAAATGTGGCTTGGGCGTCTCGCCCAAGCCAGCCCTGCACGAGCGAGACGCTCGTGCTACAAATTGTGGCTTGATGGGGCATCACAACGAATGCGATACCATTCAGAAGAGACCATCGCGGCGGTTGCGACCCCGCCTGGTGAGGGTGGGATTGGCATCGTGCGGGTGAGCGGTCCGCTCGCGTTCCCGATAGCGGAGCGTGTGTTCCAGCGGGCGCGTGCCACCCCGCTGGAAAGCCACCGCATCTATTTCGGCACGATTCGCGACCCGCAAACGGGTGAAGTGCTGGATCGCGCCCTTCTGCTCACCTTCCGCGCCCCACACAGCTACACAGGCGAGGATGTGGTCGAGTTCAGCTGTCATGGGAGTCCCCTCTTGCTCCAGCGGGTGTTGGTGCTCCTCTGGCGGGAGGGGGCACGCCCCGCCCAACCAGGCGAGTTCACCCAGCGCGCGTTTCTGAATGGCAAGCTCGACTTGGCGCAGGCAGAAGCGGTCGCCGACCTCATCCGCGCCCGCACCGAGAGCCAGCTGCGCGCCGCTCTCTACCTGCACGAAGGCGCGCTTTCACGCACCGTGCGCCAGTTGAGTGAGGAACTGCTCGCCCTGCTTGCAGAGGTGGAAGCCACCATCGACTTCTCGGAGGAGATTGGCGAGCTGGATCGAGCCTCGTTTGCCGACAAGCTGAAGGGTCTTATCGAACGGCTCACAGCGCTACTTCAGCGGGCACAGGCGGGCAGACTGCTGCGCGAGGGGGTGCGCGTCGCCATCATCGGGCGACCGAATGTGGGCAAGTCCTCGCTTCTCAACGCCCTGCTGGGCGAAGACCGCGCGATTGTCACTCCTATCCCAGGCACCACCCGCGACCTGATTGAGGAAGCGTTCCAGATTAAAGGCGTGCCAATTGTGGTGCTGGACACCGCTGGACTGCGCGCGAACCCCGACCCTGTCGAGCAGATAGGCATCGAGCGCACGCGCCGCGCCATCGAGCATGCCGACCTGCTGTTGGTGGTGCTGGATCTAAGCGAGGGGCTGACCGACGCTGACCGCGCCTTGCTTGCCCAACTACCTACCGACAAGCCCCGGATCCTTGTGTGGAACAAGGCAGACCTCGTGCCCAACAGCCAATTGCCCCCTTTCCCCGGGGGAGAGAAAGAAGGGGTCTCCTCACTGGAAGATGTCACCGTGCGCGTTTCCGCGCTGACAGGCGAGGGACTGACCGCGCTGTGTGAGGCAATCCTCCAGCAGGTGAACCTGAGCGGTATCGGGGAGGAAAGCCTCCTGCTGACCCATCAGCGCCATGTGCATGCCGTTGAGGAGGCACATGCCCATTTGCAAAGCGCACTGCAAGCGACCTGTGCTAACCTCCCGCTCGACCTTCTCGCCATCGACCTGCGCTCTGCATGGCTCGCGCTCGGGCAAATCACCGGCGAGACCGTCGACGACGCGCTCATCGAGCGCATCTTTCGCGACTTCTGTATTGGAAAGTGACTCCCCTCCTCGAGAAGCTATTCACGATGGCACAACTCGCCCAGCGGCTCCAACAGCTCCTGCAGGATTAACGGATGCATGGGGGTATAAATAACTTTATAAACGATGGACGGGTCTGTCATCGGTGTGGATGTGGGCACGGCGAGCGTGCGGGCAGGGCTATTTGATCTAAAGGGCAACCGTCGGGCATTAGCCACCGAGCCTATCCAGATTCATCGCCCTCAGCCCGATTACGCCGAGCAATCATCGGAAGACATCTGGCGCGCTGTGGGCGTGGTGGTTCAGCGCATCGTGCAAGAGGCGGGCGTCCGCCCCGAAGCCATTATCGGCATCGGCTTCGACGCCACCTGCTCGTTGGTGGTGCTGGATCGCGCCGACCAACCGCTCAGCATCTCCCCAACGGGCGACCCGCGCTGGAATGTCATCATGTGGATGGACCATCGCGCCACACAGGAGGCGGAGGAGATTAACGCGGGTGGCTACGAGGTTCTGCGCTATGTGGGGGGCGTCATCTCGCCCGAAATGGAGACACCCAAACTGCTCTGGCTCAAGCGCCAGATGCCCGCCGTTTTCGAATCCGCAGGCAAATTCTTCGACCTCGCCGATTTCCTCGTCTACCGCAGTACAGGCAACAACATCCGCAGTGTCTGCACCAAAGTCTGCAAGTGGACCTATCTGGCGCACGAATCGCGCTGGGACGAGCACTACCTGCGGGCGCTGGGCATCGAATCGATTCTGGAGAGGGGACGCGCCGGGGATGAGATTCGCCCGCTGGGCGAATCGGCGGGCACGCTCACACCCGAGGCGGCACGCCATCTCGGCTTGACCGAGCGCACGCGGGTCGCGGTCGGCATCATCGATGCGCACGCGGGCACGGTGGGACTGCTCGGCGCGGTGTGGAGCGGTCAGACAGAACCCGATAAAGCCCAGCTGGAGCGCGCGATGGCGCTGATTGGGGGTACTTCTGCCTGCCTGATGGCGCTCTCGCGTGAGCCGCGCTTCGTGCCCGGCATATGGGGTCCCTACTACGGCGCGGTCCTGCCCGATATGTGGATGAACGAGGGCGGTCAATCGGCGGCGGGCGCGCTCATCGACTACACACTTCAACACCATGCACAATATGCCGTGCTGGAAGCACAAGCACAGGCGGAAGGGATTAGCGTCTACGAGGTGGCGAACCGCATCATCGACAAGATGAGCGCGGGATTACCCTTTCCTGCGTTGCTCACGCGCCGCCTGCATGTCTACCCTGACCATTACGGCAACCGCAGTCCCTATGGTGACCCCCACTCGCGCGGGATTGTCGACGGCTTGACGCTGGACACCAGCCCCGAATCGCTCGCCCTGCTCTACTACGCGACTCTGCAGGCGTTGGCGTACAACATTCGCGATGTTCTGCGCGCCCTTTCCGAGGGTGGCTACCAAATCGAAGCGATTTATGCGACGGGCGGCAGTATTCGTAACCGCTACTGGCTCCAAGAGCATGCCGATGCGACGGGCTGTCGGGTGGTCATCAATCGCGAGCCAGAGGCGGTTCTGCTGGGTGGGGCGATTCTGGGCGCGGTCTCGGCAGGCGCCTATCCCGATTTGCCCCACGCGATGCACGCCATGAGCCAGCCCGAGCGCGTTATCGAGCCGAACCCCGTCACCGCCGAGTATCACGCGGAGCGCTTCGAAATCTTCCGCGAGATGTACCAACAGCATCTGGAGCGACGACGCCGAATGGCACGCTTCACTTGAACACCACGCGCAGGGCATCGGCAATATGGCGCAGTCCCAGCTCCGGGAAGGCGCGGTAGCCACTCACCTCCGCGGTGATATAGCCCGTGTAGCCGACCGCTTCGAGCGCAGCACGCACCTCCATCCACGGCAAATCGCCCTGCAAGGGGTTCGTAAAGCCCTGAATATTGCCGATATCCGCGCGGAAGTCCTTCACATGCACGCGCCGAATGCGCTTGCCCAAAATTCGTATCCAATGCTGGGGATAGCCGAACGCCAGCACATTGCCCGCGTCGAAGTAGACGCCCACCCATTCACTGCCTATCTCATCGATGAAGCGTGCCGTCTCCAGCGGGCTGAGCAGGAATCGGTTCCACACATTCTCGACGGCGATAGCGACCCGTCGGCGCTCGGCTTCGGGCACGAGCCGTTTGAGCGCGTCCTGTGCGCGGGCATAGGCGACATCGTAGGGCACATCGGGCGTCACGATGCCGGGCACGACCAGGATCGCGTCCACGCCAAGCGCGTTCGCCAGTCGCAGTTGATGCCGACCCAGCTCGATAGCTTGCTCGCGCACGGCGGGGTCGGGATGAGTGAAGGGCGTGCCCCAGTAGACGCCTGTGGAAAGCGAACTTAGCTCGATGCCGATCTCGTCCGCCATTTGGCGGATGGCACGGGCATCCTCATCGCGCGTTTCGGGGCTGAGGACACCTGCTTGCTCCATGTTGAACTCGATGGCGTCGAAGCCCGATTCCTTGACAGCGCGCAGGCAGGTCTTGACATCCCATCCGCCCGGCAGTGTCCATCGGTTGATGCCGATTTTGAAGGTTGGCATGCCCCTATTTTACCAAAAAAATAGGGCTCGCAGAGCGAGCCCTGGCAGAGATGCTCTCCGGTTGAGAGCAGGACGACCCTTGCACTGCTCTTAGACGACGCATCTCTGCCCGTGTTCTGCTTTTTTGGGGTTACATCTCCTCTTCGCCGCCGCGTCCGCCCATACGCAGTCCGCGTCGTCCGCCACCGCCACCTGTTTCTTCGGGCATCGAGGGTGCTGGTCCAGCTGGTGGCGCGACAGCCGGCGCTCCAAAACCGCCTCCCGGTGCGCCGAAGCCACCTTGGGGTGCCATCGAAGAGGCGGCAGATGCCAGCGGATTCTCGATGCTGGCACGCACACTCGCCAAGTCGGGCATCTGCACGGGTGGCAGGGGTTGAGGCATCATGTTGTTGCTGATAACGAACAACACGATGAGCACCAAGACGCCCAACGCAATCACGCCAATCGCCACCGCATCCACGCCTTTTTGCATTGTGCTTGCTCCTCCTGTCTTTTTAGTGCTTACCCAATTATACCCCTCTCTTCGCTCTGCCTGCCGATTTTCCTGCAGGAAGATGGCGGGGCGAGGCGAATCTCGCTTTTATGATTCGGCAGAGCGAGCCGTCGCCCTACAATCTGGAGATTGGCGACCCGATGCGGTGCACCCGACGCCTGCGCGTGCAACCCGGCGACCTGATTGAGACCCGCCGCGGGCGCAAGCTCACCTTGAAACAGTTGACACAGGCAGTGGAGCCGTACACCTTTCTGCTGATTGGCGAAGAGCATAGCGAGGCGCGCCATCACCAGTTTCAGGCAGAGGTCATCGACGCGCTGGTGACCGCAGGACGCCCGGTAATTGTCGGCATGGAGATGTTCGACCGCACGAAACAGCACCCGCTGAACCTCTGGACGCTGAACCGCCTGAGCGAGTCGGAGTTCATCGTGCAAAGTGACTGGTTGCGTCAGTGGGGCTTCGATTTCGGGCTATACCGCCCCATCTTTGAGGTGGTTCGCCGTCATCGGTTGCGGCTGGTCGCGCTGAATGTGCCGCGTGCGCTCGTGCGCCAAGTCGCCCTCCAAGGCTGGGCATCTATCCCCGAAACGGAGCGCATGGGCATCACCCAGCTCGATATGGCTCAGACCGCGCATCGTCAGCTGTTCAACGCGCTGATGAGCGGTCATCCGGGCATGGAGCACGCGGGACACGAGGGGCACGCGGGACACACGAACCCCGCCCATGAGCGGTTCTACGAGGCGCAGGTGCTGTGGGACACGGCGATGGCAGAGAGCGCAGTGCGCTATCTGGAACGCACCGTGCCCTCCCCTCGCTTGATTTTTGTGATTCTGGCGGGCAATGGGCATGTGATGTACGATGTGGGAATCAGCCTACGCCTGCGACAGCGCACCACTTCGCCTATTACCAGCATCGTCTCTCTGCCTGCAGGCACACAGCCGATGGAGATACGCGCCTCCCTTGCCGACTTCGTCTGGATGCCACCTTCGGCATAATCTCATCGGGTAGATGTTATATGTTTTGAGGCGCCGCTCAGCAACTTGTGCCATGCAATTTTTGCCACGGCGACGGCGGGCTTCATGCGTGGGGTGCGAAAGTTCACCTGAGGGATGTCGACTCGAAAACGCGCCTCGAAGGTCTTGCGAAACAGGGTGCGCCTGCGGAACATACCGCCTGTGAGGGCGACGCGAAACGGCGCGTTTGGCTCGAACAGCCCCCGTGCACAGGCGACGGCATCCTCAGCGAGGGCGAACGCACTCTGCATCACAATGATTTGCGCCCTTGCATCGCCGCGCTCCGCGATTTGCACCACTTTTTGTGCGAACCCTGCCACCTGATGGCGTGGCACGCCCTGCCGATAAAAGAGGGGCACCAGCTCCCGCAAATCGCGCAGCTTGAAGTAGCGCATGACCGCCTGAACGAGCTGGGTGTCGCGCTCGCGCCCGTCCCATGCACGCACGGCGGCGCGAATCGCCTGCATCGCCACATCGTAGGCACTGCCCTCATCGCCCAGCAGGGAACCCCATCCGCCAACCGTGCGCACCAGCTTATCGTTCACGAACGCCGAAATCATCGAGCCTGTGCCGGCAATCACCGCGACGCCATGCGCGTACATCTGCCCCGTGCTGACGAACGCCATTCGCGTCTCCTCGACAGGAATGGCGAGCGGGTTGCCCAATCGCTGGAGCACCCAATCCCAGTTCGCGCAGGAGCCAGCGACGGTGTAGCCCAGCGCGAGCACGGGCTGGTCGATGCCCTTGAGCGCGCCTTCAAGGGCGGTTTCGAACGACTCGCGCTGAACCGCCTCACTGACAAAGTTCAGGTTGGCGGGACCCCCCTCGGCATACGCAAGCAGTTCGCCCTCCTCACTCAGCACCGCGCACCCCGTCTTCGTGCCACCACCTTCTAACCCAATAATAACGCCCATGCAGTGTTACTCCTTTGCTGAGTTGAATCGTACAATTTTCTCCCAATCCAGCGCGCCGTTATTATCTGCAAATTCGTTCAGTAGGTCACGGGTAAAACGGTTTACGGCTTTGTTCCACTCCTGCTGATAGCGCTCACGCTCCTTCTCTGGGTAATCGCGCATCAAGCGTACCAGTTTGAGATAAAAACCAGGGTCGCCAGTTATCTCTTCCCAGAATGCCTGCCCAGATGCAATACGGTATCTTCGTCGTGCTGTTGGCTCACTCACCCGTTTGCCATATGAGCAGCCCAAAATGGGGTCGAACTGTTTCCCCAGACTTTTTAGGTGTTGACGAAGGCGGTTTTGCAGTTCTTGGAATTCATCGTTTATGCGTGCCGTCTGGCTGGCGTTGAAAATATTCGGACCAGACTTTACCGCAATTGCCTTGTAGCTCTTTTCCGTTTCAATTTCGATATCGATCCCTTTCGCGCTGGATTTTCGTCCCCCGCTTCCCGCCAGCACGATTGGTTCCACAAAGGCATCACCGAAAATGGTCTCATCAGAGGCTTGGGTGTGCATTTGCAAAAGGTACTCGACCAGCTCTGCGGCTGTGCCCAATCCAATCGCACGCATCAGATAAGGGTTTTTGCGCTTCAGCACCTTTTTCAGGCTCAGCGTTGAAAGGTTCTCTATCCGCCTACGGTAAAACTCCTCCAGGCACTTTCGAATAAGCGACTCCAACTCATTTAGGTTCATAAGTGGCTCGCTCCTCTGCAAAGGTGTAGAGATTCGGTTCTACTTGCTCCTTGGCAAGGCGCTCCTCTGCCAGGCGCACATACTCCTCTTTGATTTCTATGCCGATATAGCGGCGGTCTAAGCGCACGCAGGCGACCGCTGTTGTGCCCGACCCAATGAAGGGATCCAGCACCACATCGCCCGGCTCGGTGAATAGCTTAATGAACCATGCGGGTAAATCGACGGGGAAAGTGGCTGCATGATAGCGGTTGTAGCACTCAGTCGCCATATGCAACACATTGGTCGGATAGGCATATTCGCGTCCAATCCAGTTTGCTACGCGCTTGCCAAAACCGCTGCCTGCACGCGAATTGAATCGGTAGAGGTCGTTCTCGCCCAGTTTCTTGAGCCGTCCGTGCCGCCAACTGCCCATTGGAACCATCACGGCTTCCTGAAACATTTTAAACTGCTTCTGCTTTGTGAAGTGGAGCAGTCGCTCCCATGCATCGCGGAAGCGATTGGGCCACTTGCCGGGATAGCAGTTCTTCTTGTGCCAGATGTACTCCTCTGTCCATAGCCAGCCCTGCTTGCGCATCTCCAAGATGAGTTGCAGAACATACGTGTGGCGCTCGCCGTTCACCACGCGCTCCTTGATGTTCAGGATGAACGACCCCGTGGGCTTCAACACACGCTTCAGCTCCGCCGCTATCGGCAGAAACCACTCCACATATCGATCGGGGTGGATTCCACCGTAGACATCCCTGCGCTGGTCGGCATAGGGTGGCGAGGTAATGATGAGATCGATGCTCTCATCGGGCAACTGTATCAACACCTCGCGACAGTCGCCATGCACGATTCGATTCAGAAACGGTGCAAGTTGTGCTGGGTATGCTGGTTGCATACTACAGGAAGTATACCCGAAGGGGGCTTCAGCGCCAGCGTTTCAGCTCGGCAGAGACGCGCTGTTGGACATCGCGCAGTGCCTCTTCGGGCGTCTTGTTGCCGCTGATAATGAAGTCCTGCGCGGTCGCCAGTTCGTGCAGATAGAGCGTGGCGACGGGCGTGGTGGGGAAAAAGCGCGCGTTGGGGCTGTCCACCAGATCGAGGAACTTCGCATAGCCGCGTTTCCAGCGTTCATCGGGCGTGCGGGGTGTGCGCAGGCGCGGATTCTTCAGCACGCGCCGAATGTTCGGAATGCCGTGCATCGTCTCTGCAAACAGCACCTGTGCCTCCTCGCTCTGCATCCACACAAAGAATTCCCACGCCTCGCGCGGGTGCCTCGATTCGCGCGGAATGCAGAACATGTTCTGCCCAATCCAAGTGGGGCGTTGGAGGTGCGGTTTGCCTGCCGGATAGGGGATGGGCGCGACATCATAGGGCACATGGGACGCGTACTTCTGGAACCAGTAGGGGTTCCACTGCCCGTTCATCATCATGGCGATTTTGCCCAGAAAGAAGGGGTTGTTCGTGCCCTGCTCGTTGCCGAAGCCTGCGGTGAACGCCTGCACGCGCCTGCCGCCGCCCATCGCCTCGATGAGGGCGCGATAGTAGCGCGCCGCCTCCAGATTGGTGGGATGGTCTGCCGTGATGGCGCCCGTTTGTGGGTCGACGAACTGCCCGCCGAACGCGCCGATAAGATAGGTCAACTCTGGCGGGCGCATGCCCAGCACCCGAATCTCGCCTGTGGCGTCGCGTTGGGTGAGCCGACGCGCGTAGTCCAGCATCTGTTCCAGCGTGCGCGGTGGGCGGTCGGGCGGAAGACCCGCCTTGCGGAACAGCGCAGGGTTCCAAAACAGCGCCTGCGCGTCCAGCAGATAGGGCATCGAGTAAAGTTTGCCCTGATAGCGTCCCTGCTCCAGCGAGGCGGGCAGGAAATCTGCCTCGCGTAAGCCCGATTCGCGGAACCAGTCGTCCAGAGGCAGGAGGGCATTGTTCGCTGCCAGGGGGGCGAGGTAGCCCGGCTCGCGCAGGGTGAAAAAGTCAGGTGGCGCGCCCGCCACAATCGAACGGATGATTTTCGTGTCTTCCACCGCGCCCAGGTTCTCCAGATAGAGACGGTTCTGGATGCGGTTGAAGTGGTTCACCACGCCTTGAAACACCTGCTCCTCATCACCTGCCCACATGCTCCAGACGCGCAGAACGGTTCGTCCCTTCGCTTGGGGTGGCAATTCACTTCGGCAGCCACTCAAGCCGATGGCGCCCAGCGGAAGCCCCAGCATGCCGAACACACGCCAACTCATCACCTCATACGATTCGAGAGGGTTCGCTCTCCATCCTCCACAAGCCAATACGGATGAATCGCTGAAGCCCTCATCCCCCCAGCCCCCTTCTCCCAGTGGGAGAAGGGGGAGCATCCCCCCTTGCCCCCCTTTGTAAGGGGGGAATCAAAGGGGGGATAGAGAGGGGCTGGGGGTGAGGGCTACAAAGA
>FWWL01002211.1_pt1 | contig 41814 bp, 31 predicted proteins | sample 2228331 | NCBI WGS metagenome assembly FWWL01 (sample SAMEA103939775, study PRJEB20133) | metagenome
GGCGTCGTCTGACCCCGGGGCCGGACCCGAGGCCGACGGACCCGCCGCCCTGACCCGGCTGGGGAGGCCTTTCCCCGCCTACGGGGACCATGCACTCTCGTTTATTCCGGGCTGAAACTGTCATACGGTCAGACCCGCCGCCGATTGACCCTCCGACCGGGACTTCCTATAGTGAGGCCGACGTCTCCCGAGGGCATCCGCATGCAGAAAGAAGGCGTCGGGCCGGACGCCCCCCCGACGGCCCCGTGGGCGGAGCAGGAATACGAAGCCTGGCAGAGGGCCGTCGAAGAGCGAAAGGCCGCCGAGGCCGTCTATAACGAGTGGCTCACGCAGGTCGACCGTCTGCACGACGTCCGGCCCCTCGAAGAGGCCGTCCCCGTCGTCCGTCGGCTCCAGGCGGACTTAAATCGTCTGTACGACGTCCTGTCCGTCTTCCGGGAAGCTCCGGCCCGCCGGTGGAGCCCCCGCCGGTGGGTATATCGCCTCCTCGAATGGGGCCTGGCCCCGCTCCTGAAGCGCCAGCGGGAGTTCCACGCCGTCGCCGTCCACCTCCTCAACGAGACCCTCGACTACCTGGCCGACGTGACCCGGCGGCTTCGGGCCCTCTTCGAGGCTCAGGTCCGCTACTTCCAGCAGGTCACCCCCTGGATGGACGTGAAGGTCCGAGAATTGCCGGGTCCTGGAACACGTGCGCACCTGGCAACGGCAGACCCTGCCTCACGTCCAACCCGACTTTCATAGGGTCGAGCGCCTGGAAGTCGAGCTGGAGGCCCTCCGCCGGCAGGTCGCCGGCGCCCCTGGGCCGTCGACCCCGGCCATCCCCCCGGATTACGGCCGGCCTCTCCGTCCGTGGGACTTCCCGGGGGCGCGGGACTTCCGGTACTACGTGTTCGAGGAAATCTTCCGGGGGCCTTCACCGGAACTCAAGGAGAAGCTTCGGGTCTACTTGCCTTACTTTGCCGAGGCCCCGGAGCCCATCCTGGATGTCGGATGCGGGCGGGGCGAGTTCCTCGAATGGCTCCGGTCCCTGGGGAAGGACGCCTATGGCCTGGAAATCAACGGTTACGAAGTCCAGAAACTCCAGGCCGCCGGCCTCCGAGTCGTCCAGGAGGATGCCCTGAGTCATCTCCGGGGCCTGCCGGCGGGGAGCATCGGCGGCGTCTTCTGCGCCCAGGTCGTCGAGCACCTGGTCCCGGAACACGTCTACGAGCTCGTCGTCCAGCTCCACCGGGTCATGAAGCCCGGGGCCCCGCTCGTCATCGAGACCCTGAACCCCTTGTCCGTGTATGCGTTCCATCGGGTGTATCTGGTCGACCCGACCCACGTCTATCCGGTCCATCCCCAGACGCTGGTCTTCTTCCTGCGCTACGCGGGCTTCCGGGACGTGACGCTTCACGAGATCACGCCCGTGCCCGATTCGGTCCGCCTGCCCCCGCCGGGGGACGACCTCCCCGAGCCCCTCCGGACGTACTGGGCCGAGGTCATCCGGCGGCTGAACGAGTTCCTCTTTGCCCATGTCGAATACTACGTCGTCGGCTACCGGCCGGGATAGGGTGAGGTGGGAGGTCCTGGGTCTCGGCAGTTCGGGAATTCGGGAACTCGGGAGTGGATGGAGGGCTTCCCGAGCTCCCAGGGTCCTCCGGCGCTCGGGGAACCCTCCCCATCGGGACGGTCCAGCCGGCGGCCGCGGCCTTCAAGTGGGGCGGCCACCCGGCGTTGTCTGTCTTGGACCCCGACCCCCGCATGGGGTAGGCCTCCATCACCCCGACGGGGGAAACGGCCCGAATCCTCGAACTCCCGAACTTTCAGATGCCCCATTGAGGACCGGCGATGCGGAGGCTCCGAGGCGTCGGACGTGCCCTCTTCGTGGGCGGGCTTCTGGTCGGGCTTGCGGCCCCGGTCCTCGCCCAAGCCGACCGGGACGCCTGGCAGAAGCCCGACGAGGTCCTTCGCGCCCTCGGCTTGAAGCCGGGCCAGGTCGTCGCCGACCTGGGCGCCGGGACGGGCTACTTCACCTTCCGACTTGCCGAGGCCGTCCGGCCCGGCGGTCGGGTTCTCGCTCAGGACATCGATGTAGCCGCCCTGCGGGCCATCCTTCGGCGGGCCCGGGCCCTGGCCCGGACGGACGCCCCCAACGTGGACGTCGTCCTGGGCCTCCCGGATTATACGGGCATCGCCTCGGAGGCGGTCGACGTGGCCTTCATCTGCAACGTCTACCATCACGTCCGGGACCGGTCCGCCTGGGTCCGGGACGTGTACCGCATCGTGAAATCGGGCGGTCGGGTCGTCCTGATCGACTTCTACAAGCGACCGACGCCGGGGCCCCCGCTGGCCATGCGGATTCCCGAGGACCAGGCCCGCCGGGAATGGGAGGCCGGGGGATTCCGCCACGTCGAGACCCTCACGTTTCTGCCCTATCAGTACATGATGGTCCTGGAGAAGCCGTGACCGGGGCATTCGTTGTCGGGTGCCGCAGTCCGACACCGGGGGCCTGAAGATGGAGACCCTGCTTCCGTGGGACGACACGAGCTGGCTCGTCGCCCAGGCCTACCTGGTCGGGTTGGACGCCGTCGGCGTGGCGTCCGTCGACGAGGCGGGCCCGGCGGCGACCGAATCGATGTTCTATTGGTTCGCCCAGGGCCTCCAGGCGGGGATGGACTGGCTTCCGGCGACCCGGGTCATCCGGCTGGACCCCCGGCGGCGGTGGCCGGACCTGCGGTCCATCGTCGTCGTCGCCAGCGGCTATCCGGCCTGGCCGACCCTGCGGGCGCCGGCCGAGGGCTACGGGCGGGTCTCTTGCTACGCCTGGGGCCGGGACTACCACCGGGTCCTGGGGCGGCGGCTCGAGCGGCTCGTCACCTGGGCCCGCCGCCGCTGGCCCGATGACTGGTTCCGGTGGTACGTCGACACGGGACCCGTCGCCGAGAAAATCTGGGCCGTCCGGGCCGGTCTGGGGTGGATCGGCAAGCACGGCAATCTCATCCATCCCCGCCTCGGCTCGTGGACGTTCCTGGGCGTCGTCCTGACGTCTCGGCCCCTCAGGCGGTCGCCGACCGGTGCGGAGCCTGCACGCGCTGTATCGACGTCTGTCCGACGCAAGCCATCCTGGCCCCCGGCGTCGTCTCGGCCGACCGGTGTATCTCCTACTGGACGATCGAACACCCGGGCCCGATTCCGGAGGCCGTCCGCCCGTGGATCGGCTCGTACCTCTTTGGATGCGACGACTGCCAGACGGTCTGCCCCTGGAACCGCTGGGCCCAGGCGGCGGGCTCGTTCGTCCCCGTCGTCCAGCGGCTCCGGATATCCCTCCGGGAGGCCCTCTGGATGGACGAGACGGCCTTCCGGCGGACGTTTGCCGGGACGCCCGTTTACCGTCTGGGCTGGTGGCGGCTCCGGCGGAACGCCCTCGTCGTCATCGGAAATCACGGCGACGCCTCGCTGACGGAAGACCTCCGGCGGTTCCTGTCCGTCGAGACGGACCCCGTCCTGCGGGAGCACGCCGAGTGGGCCCTGGACCGCTTGACCCGACGACACGCGGCGGTCCCCTCATCGGCCCTGGGCGTCGGGTCTTAGGGAATGCAGGGGCGGTCCGGGCGGTCGGCCCCTCTCAGAAGGCCGACGAGGCGGCGACCCGAAGGTCCCGAACGTAGGGGCCGTGGACGTAAGCGGCCGAGAGGCTCAGGGCCCTCCAGCGGAGGGTCAGGCCGGCCGTCCCGTGCCAGCGGGCGCGGTCGGGCGGCCATACAGACGTGAAGAGGTCCCGGAGAGGGGTCGCCTCAGGACCCGTCCAGACCGGCCGCAGGGCCGGTCGGTGCCACAGACCGACCTGAGGGACGACCCGGAGCTTTCGCCACGGGGCGTCGTAGGCGACGCTCACCCGCCAGTCCCAACGGGTCTCGTAAACGAGCCGTTCCGAGGCCCCCAGTTGGAGATACAGGTCGGGACCTTCGTTGAGGCGGCCGGTCTTCCACCGCCAGCCCTCGACGGCGACGGTCCAGCGACCCTGGACGACGTGCAGGCCCAGGGTCAGGGCGTCGGGAAAGGCGACCCGAAGGGCGGCCGTCTCGGCTCGGGTCGAACCGTCGGGCGTCGTCGTCTCGACCGTGACGGGGAGGTCAAAGGCCGGCATCCAGTGGTAAGCGATGCCGAAGACGACGTGGGGTTCGACGGCCCATTGGGCGCCGAGGGCCCAGTGCCAGGCCCGGTCCCGGGCGTCCTGCCGGAGGCGCCATCGCCGGGCGTCGGTCGGCAGGGCCGCCGCCGTCTGGGTCTCCCCGGTGGCCGAAAGGGTACTCCGGGCGGCGCTGAAACCGACGACAAAGTCTTCCTGCAGGCGGACGGCCAGGCCCAGGCCCCACTCGGACCACCGGACCTGTCCGTCGGTCTGCTCGGCCCAGAGGCGTCCGACCGGTCCGGGGCCCTCCGGTCGGACGCGAGCCGTCCCGTCGTCCAGGGGTCGGTGATAGAACAGGGCCAAGCCGCTCCCGACCCCGCCGAGGGCGAGCGCCCACGCCTCCAGGCCTTGCGTCGTGTCCCGGTCGAGACGCTCGCCGGGGCGGGCGATGGCATAGCCGACGCGGTATCGAAGCTCGGTCCGGGCACCGGGCCTGCTCAGCAGGACGGCCGGGTTCGCCGTGGCCCCGAGGGGTGAGACGGCGAAGGCGACCGACGTCCAACGTCCCCCGAGGCTCCCGTCATGGCCGACCATCGGCAGGAGCGACATCGCCGACCAGGGTAGGACGTCCGTCCCGGCCTCGGCAAGGGACCCGCCCCCGAGGACGATGAAGGCGATCCCCCAGACGAGCAGGCGTCGCATCGTTCCCTCCGGATGCAAGATGCAAACCCGGTGTGCGCCTTTTCCGACGCCCGCATGACCGCGGGCGGTCGGTGCTTTTCGACGCCGGGATGGCTCCCGAGACCCCCACGTCGGGGATGCCCGACGGGCGAGATGCGGGTCCCGGGACCTCTGTCTTTCCCCAATGTTCAAGCCGCAATTCCCGATGAGCTTACTCCTTTAGGAGTAGGTCCAGCCGGAGCTGGTACTCGGCTTGGGAGACCGGCCGGGTACCGGTCAGCCGGTCGTGGAGGAACCAGTGCCGCCGGTCCAGGAGGGACCACCAGAGGCTGAGGCCCCCGAGGGCCGTCAGGACCCACAGGCAGAGCCAGCGGGCGGCCACGCGCCCGGGCGCCATCCAGGGATAGGGCGACGCCGTCGGCACGACGGCCAGGCCCATCATCCAGTAGCCCGGCGTGGCCGAAAGGAACACCTGGAAGACGAAAGTGTATAGGAAGTGCAGGACCAGGAAAATGAGGCCCGCCTGGATTCGGAGCGACAGGCGATGCCAGCCCGAGGTGACGGGGAAGTCCGTAAGCAAGACCGCCGTCAGGGCGATCAGCCCGAAGACGCCGACGACCAGCAACTGGTCCACGGCGGCCGCCACGAGGCGGCGGGCCCATACCGTCCAGGGCGACCATCCGTCCGGTGCGTGTCGGAGGCGCTCCAGCAGGTCTGCTTTTTCCTGCCAGAGCCAGGCCGGCGTGTCCGGCGGCGACGGCCCGGCCAGGGGCCGGCGACAGCGGAAGCACGTCGCGGCTTCCGGCCGGTTGATGGCATAGCACTGCGGACAGCGCATGATGGGCCGCCGCCTCAATCCTTCAGCGGCAGGGGATACGGGAGCTGTTGCACCTTTTCCCGGTCTTCCGGGGACGCCAGGCCGTTCTCCTTCAAGCACTTTCGGATCAGGGGATAGGGTTCCTGAAAACGGTTCTCTTTGGGGTCCAACAGGGAGATGACGTCCAGGCGCTCCTTGGCCACGCCGCACCGGTACTGGCGGAGGTAGTATACCGCCGCGTTGTAGTACGTACGCTTCAGGAGTTCCAGGATGTCCCGCCGTCGGGGGAATTCCTCCCGGAGCTTGTTCAGCACGAAGACCGCCCCGTCGAAGTCGAAGCTCCGGTAGTAGCCCTCGACGACGGCCATCCGCTCGGCGATGGCCTGATTCTGCTCCTGGATCTTGGCGGCGACCTCACCGCTCAGCTGGCGGGCCTCAGGGTGGTTGGGGTCGATTCGGAGGGCTTCCTGGAGCTGGGCATACGCCTGTTCCCATTCGCCTCGGGCGTAGGACTGCCGGGCCTCCTGGAGGAACTGGTCCCGGCGGCGGGCCATGGCCGGCGTCAGCTCGACGGGAGCCGGCGGTGATTCGACGGTCGGGGCGGGCGACGGGGGGGCGGGCTCCGGCGACGGGGGGACGGCCGGCTTTGGCGTCGGACCGGCCTTCGAGGTCGGGCGGACCGGCGGGCTTACGCGGGTGGCCGGGGGCGTCGATTTTCCAGAGGAACGTAAAAAGAAAAAGGTACCGCCCGCCAGTACGAGGAGGCCCCCCAGCAGGCCGACCCAGAGGGGCCACCGCCTGGCCAGCGCGGACGGCCGGGCGACCGCCTTCGCCACGGCCCCCGGGGCCGGGGCGGGGGGTTCGAGGACCGACGGGTCGAGATTCCATTCCTCGACGAGCTGACGCACCTCGGGGCTCTCGGGCCGGAGACGGTAGGCCTTCTGGAGGGCATGGACGGCTGAGTCGGGTTTCTTTTGGAGCCAAAAGGCCCGGGCGTCCTCCAGAAGCCGATGGAATTGACCCTCGATGCGGAGCTGACGGAGGGCCTCGCCGTACTTGCTCTGGGCGCCCAGGTTCTCAGGGTCTTGCCGGAGGACCTGTTGCCACAGGCGCACGGCGTCTTCCCACCGGCCCTCCCGGTGGGCCTGAAGGGCTTGGGCGACCAGGTACTCGCCGTAAGCCGCCTCGGCCACCTCTTCAGGGGTCGGGGCCGGTGCCCCGGGGGCCTCCAGGGTTTCCAGGAGGCGTCGGGCCTCCTCGTGATGGGGGTCGGCCCCGAGGACCTGGGTCAGGAGCGCCCGGGCCCGTTCGGTCTGACCGGCCTGGAGGGCCGCCCGGGCTTCCTCGACCCGGGCATGACTCTGGGAGCGGGCCTCGGCGATCTTCTGCTGGGCCTGCTGGATGAGGTCCTGGACCTCCGCATTCGTCAGGTCATACATGAAGACGTCCATCCAGGTCTGGATGGCCTCGTGGTAACGACCCTGGTCGAAGAGGGCCTGGCCCTTCTGGATGAGCTGGCGGACGGGGTCGGCCGGCGTCGGTCGCGGCGATGGGGTCGGGCCTAATTGTTGTCGAGTCCGCTGGACCCAGTCCTGGACGTCGGGATAGGTCGGGTCGATGGCGACGACCTTCTCGAACTGCCGGAGGGCGTCGGCGTACAGACCGCTCTGGAACAGGGAAATCCCGCTGGCCATGAAGCTCTGTAAAAACGGCTCGGCCTCCATCCGGTCCTGAGCCGTCTGACTGAGGGCCTCCAGCTCTTCGTCCCCGCCGTAAGCCTCCAGGGCCTCCTGGGCGACCTGGAAGGCCTCCTGAAAGGCCCGTCGCTGGAGGGCCGCCCGGATTTGCTGGACGTACTCGTCCCGGCTCTTCATGGGCGTATCTCGGCTCGAAACGACCCAAGTCGGGACCGGACCTCGGTCTCAGGGGTCACCCCGTCCCGGGTACCGGAACCCCGGCCCCGAAGCCTCCCATCGGCCGAGTCGGTCACGACTCGGGTCCCAATCCCTAAAGTCCGGCATCGATGTCGAAAGCATCGTACCGCACTCCCGACGGGGATTGCAATCGTTTGGGGTCGAGTGTCCGGCGGGGGATCCCGTATCTCGTACCCCGGTCGGGCCGTTCTCCCCACGGGATAGGCCCCCGGAGCCCTCGACAAGCGTCCGACCCCGTCTCAGTCCCACGTGTCGGGTTCGACGGCCTCGAGCCAGGGGAAGAGGACTTGCGTGACCTCGTCGGGCGAGTCGCAGTACACGAACAGGCCCCGGTCCCCAGGGTCGATCAGGCCGTAGGCCGTCAGGAGGTCCCAGTCGATCAGGCGGTCCCAAAAGGAGCGGCCGTACAGGACGACGGGCAAGTGCTTCTTCAGCTTACCGGTCTGTTGGAGGGTCAGGACCTCGAACAGCTCGTCCAGCGTGCCGAAGCCGCCGGGGAACATGATCACGGCCTTCGCCAGGTAGATAAACCAGAACTTCCGCATGAAGAAGTAGTGGAAGAGGAACAGGAGTTCCGGAGACACGTAGGGATTGACCGTCTCGGCCGCATCGTCGAGTTCGATCCCGAGGCCGACCGAGGGACCCCCGGCCAGGGCCGCTCCCCGGTTGGCGGCCTCCATGATGCCCGGCCCGGCGCCCGTGCAGATGAGAAAGCGTCGGTGGGGGGGCCGCTGGAGGTTCCACTCGGTGATCCGGCGGGCGACCTCGACGGCCTCATCGTAGTAATGGGCCAGTTCGAGCCGGGCCCGGGCGACCTCGTAACGGTGCCGAAGGGCCGGGTCCGTCGGGTCGGCCTCCAACGCCCGTTCGGCCTCCTGGAGGCGCGCCCGGGCGACCTCCGGGGGGTGCAGACGGGAAGAGCCCATGAGGACGACCGTATTGGCGACCTGGTAGTGCTCGAACCGGCTCAGGGGCTCCAGGTACTCGGCGAGGATCCGAATCGGCCGGGCGGCCCGGCTGTGGAGGAAACGACGGTTCTCGAAAGCCTTCTCGACCATGCGGCGTTCAACTCCCGCCGGGGGCTTCCTGGAGACGGATCAGATACCGGGCCAGGGCCTCCCGCTCGGCCTCGTTGCCCAGCCAGGGCGGCATCGCCGGGTTCGTCCGATGCAGGTGCCGGACGGCCTCCCGGATGAGCTCGGGCGTCCAGGGCCGGATGATGGGCCGGATCCCGTTGTAGCCCGTCAGGGCGTGACAACCGGCGCAGTGGTACCGAAAGATGGCCTCCCCGATACGGACCTTCTGTTCGTCCGTCCATCGGTCCGGACGGCCGGGGTCGAGGTCCGGCGACCGCTGACGCAGGTAGAAGGCCAGCCAGGGCGTCCGGGCGATGAAGCCTTGCTGGTGATACAGGGGTACGTCCGCGACCCGCACGCCCGGCGACAGGATATACCCTTCGACCTGATAGGGCTTCCGAGCGCCCTCTCGGACGAACTCCCCCGTCGTGATGGCCAGGACGCCGGCCATAAACAGCAGGACGGCGCTCGGGGGCGTGACCCATCGAGAACCGGCCAGACGGCCCAGGGTCAGGGCGGCGATGACGACCAGGGTGACTCCAAAGTTCAGGACCGTCATGATGAGGAGCATGGGCGCCCGCACCATGTTCAGCCGGGCGTGGTCCGGCAAGACCAGGAGGTACCCCAGCGCCCCCAGGCCGATACAGACCATCCCCCCCAGCGCCCACTCAGAGACCCACCGGACGAGGCGGTCCTTCCAAGCCCCCCCGGCGTGAAAAGCGGCGTGAAGCCCGATCCCCAGGGCGGCGATGGCCAGCGACCCGCCCGTGCGGATCAAGACCTGGGGGACGAAGGACGGGTTGAAGAAGGCCGTGAAGAAAGACTTCTCCGGCGTCCAGGCGCCCGACGTCAGCATGAAGGCCGTGATCCCCGTGATGAGGACCAGGCTCATCCAGGCCGAAACGGCGTAGACCCAGCCCAGGGCGACGTGCTCCCGGGGCGGGAGTCGGTCCCACAGGTAGTAGAAGGCAAAGGCCGACACGAGCTCCAGGACGAAGAACACCCACTCGGTCGCCCAGCCGAACACGAAGACGTGGATAAGGGTGCTGGTCGCCTCCGGGCTCGTCAGGCCGATGGTCCACCAGATGCCGATGCCCGTGACGGCCCCGAAGACGACCGTCAGGAGGATGAAGAAGCGGGCGAACCGCCGCAGGTACGCCAGGAGCTCGGGGTCCGACGCCCGGTAGGCCCGTCGCGTCAGGTCGGCCAGGAGGAAGCCGCCGCCTACGGCGAGCTGGGCGACGACGACGTGGGGGATAGCCACGAGGGGGATCAGCATCGGGGCCGTCAGGAACGGTACATACCAGTGGGGGTACTCCATCGTCTTCCCGACTCGCTACGGCTTTCCGACCGATAGGGGGGTACAGGATACAAGATGCAAGACCCAAGGTGCAAGATGCAGGCTCGGGGTGCCTCCCCGATGCGCGTCCGCCCTCCCATCGTGCATCTTGCATCCTGCATCCCGCGTCCTGCATCCTGGATCCCCCACCCTCCCGCGGACGGAGGCGACCATGCGCATGCCGACGGCCCTGACCATCGCCGGAAGCGACTCGGGCGGCGGGGCCGGCATCCAGGCCGACCTGAAGACCTTTACCGTCTACGGCGTCTACGGGATGACGGCCATCACGGCCGTGACGGTCCAGAACACCGAGGGCGTCTTCGGCGTCGTCGAACTGCCTCCGGACGTCGTGGCGGCCCAGGTCGACGTGGTCGCCCGGGACATCGGGGTCGATGCGGCCAAGACGGGGATGTTGGCGAATGCGGGCATCGTCGAGGCCGTCGCCGAGGCCGTCCGTCGGAATGGCATCGAGCGCCTGGTCGTCGACCCCGTCATGCGGGCCAAGAGCGGCGACCCCCTGCTCCGGCCCGAGGCCGAGCAGGCCCTGATCCGGCATCTGCTCCCCCGGGCCTGGGTCGTCACCCCGAACCTGCCGGAGGCCGAGCGCCTGGCCGGCTTCCCGATCCGGACCCGGGGCGACATGGAGCGGGCGGCCCGGACGATTCACGCCCTGGGGCCCCGGGCCGTCGTCGTCAAGGGCGGTCACCTCGAGGGAGGCGTCACGGCCGACGACCTGCTCTACGACGGCGAGACGTTCGTGTGGCTGACGGCCCCCCGGGTGGCGACCCGCCACACGCGCGGTACGGGTTGCACCTTCTCGGCGGCCATCGCCGCCGGCCTCGCCCGGGGATGGGACCTGCGGACGGCCGTCGAGAAGGCCAAGGCCTTCGTCACCCGGAGCATCGAGCGGGCCCCGGGCCTCGGTCGGGGCCACGGGCCTCTGCATCACATGTGGAGCGGCCGTATCCCCTGGGACGCGGCGTCGCCGGCAGGGGACGAGTGACGGAGTGACGAGAGGTCCCGGGTGCCGGGTCCCAGTCCCCGGGCAATCCCCCGTCCCTTGATGCGTCAGGGGTTATATCCGGGGCCAGCGTTCGCCCCGGAGGTCGGCCACGGCCTTCCGGACGGCCATCAGGTGGGCCCTCGGGACGTCCGGCGGGAACGTGCACTCGGCGCTGACGACCCACCGCTTCGGCCGGTCGACCCGGTGGATGTAGTCGTAGACCCGGTCCGGGGGCCCGAACCGGAGGAGGCCCCGGCCCAAGAGGCCGCCGACGATGGCCTGCGGAGTCCGGGACTCGACGACGTCCGGGGTCGGATTCGAGCCGCCGACCCAGTCCCAATGGACCATGTCGGTCGGGTAGTCCAGCATGTCGAGGACGCGGCTTTGGGTGCCGCAGACGTGGAGGACGACCCACTGGGCCCGTCGGCGGACCGCCCGGAGGAGGGCCAAGTCGTACTGCCGCTCGAAGGTCCGGAAGACCTCGTCGGGGACGGACTCGGTCGCCCATTGGGTGGCGAAGAAGATCCCGTCGGCGCCGGCCTCGAGGCAGGCGAGAGTAAAACCCGTCAGGACTTCCGTGATGACCTGGAAGACCTCATGGAACAGGGACGGGTGGGTCCGCAGGAGGGGTGCCAGGTCTTCCTTCCGGGGCAGGAAGCGGCTACAGACCTCGATGGGGGCGAAGACCGTCTGCAGGAGGGGGACCTCCGGACCCAGGCGGGCCCGGACCTGGCGGATGGCCTCCAACTGCTCGGCCCAGACGCCCTCGGTCGCCGGGATGGGTCGGACGACGCGGGGCCAGTCGGCCAGGGACTGAATCGGGGTCGAGACCATCCGGGGCCCCGTGAGGGCGTCCCCCGAGGGCTCAAAACGGGCGCCCCACGCCTCGACGTAGTAGGTCGAACGGGGGTTTAGCTTCAGAAAGTCCCACTGGTAGGTCTCGTAGAAGAGGGCCGTCGCCTGGACGTAGGCCGGCAGGGAAAACTCGTGTTCGTAAAAGTGTCGCCACAGGCTGACACCGACGGGCGGCTCCCGGGCCGTCAGGACTTTTTCCAAGTAAGCCCTCGGGGCCATGATGGTTCACTCTCGAGGGATCGGGTCTCGGATGCCGGGAACCGGGACCGGACACCTGACACCCGAGACCCCATTTTCGCCATTCGCAGTCCCCTTAAGGTGTCCCCGGTTCCGCCGTCAGGTGGGGCGAGGTGACCCACACGGCCCAGTCCTCTCCGGGCTGGGCCGGCGGGAGGGCCAGCCCGATCAGGTGCCGTTCCGGGACCGTCCAGACCGGCGTCCCGGGCAGGAGGCCGGGCGCCGTGGGCCGGACGATCAGCCACCACCGGGCGTCCCGGTACTCCCAGGTCACGACCCCCAGGGGGATTTCCTGCCAGTCGGCGCCCCGGAGGCCGTAGCCGGCGATGGGCTTGCCGGGCACCAGGTCTTCCCACGTGGCAGGCTCCATCGCCGGCCGCTCGGCTGTCGAGCATTGCCAGAGGCTCCAGGCGGGCCCGAATCCGTCGCCGGTCGGGCTCCGGGTACAGGACAGGGGGCGTCGCCACAGGACGTCCACCGGGGACGGAAGCGGGACGCTCGGCGCCACCCACCGGCGGTCGTCGAGGGGCCACAGGGCCAGCACGGACCGACAGCGACCGTCCCGGAGCTCCACGCAGAGGACCGGGACCGGCGCCGTCCGGGCCCATCGGGGCCGGGGGGTCCGCTCGGGCGTCCCCGAACGGGCCACGAAGTAGACGGCCCCGACAAACAGCAAGAGTCCCAGCCAGTACCGCTTCGGGATCATCGGACCCGACTCCCGTTGGGGACCTCGGCGGGGACCTCCAGGAGGTACGGTCGGCCGTCGACGTCGGCGGCCAGGACCATCCCCTGGGACTCCGTACCCATCAGGACGGCCGGCTCGAGGTTGGCGACGACGACGACCTTCCGGCCCCGGAGGTCCTCAGGTCGGTAGTACGGAGCGATACCGGCCACGACCTGCCGTCGCTCGGCGCCCAGGTCTACGGTGAGCTTGAGGAGCTTCTTGGACTTCTCGATGGGCTCGGCCGCCACGATTTCACCGACCCGCAGGTCGACCTGCTGGAACGTCTGGATGTCGATCATGGCGAGTCCCTCTACGGACGATGGTTGGACCGGGGGAGACGCCGGGGACGGGCCCGGTGCCGCAACGGTCTCTCCCCGGACCTCTGCGGGAAGCTCGATGCGAGGGTACAGCTCCGGCCCCGGGGCCACGGGGGTCCCCGGCGATAGGACCCCCCATGTCAGGTGGCTTCGCGCCGGTGGGACGGGTTGGCGCAAGCGTTCCAGGAACGTCCCGGCCCCGAAGGGGACCACGGGCCAGACGCCGACCGTGATCAACCGGAGGGCCTCGGTCACGAATCCCAGGAGGCCCTGGGCCTCGGGCCGGGTCGCCGGGTCCCGCATGAGCCGCCAGGGCTCCCGTCGGGCCAGGAGCCCGTTCAGACGCTGGATGTGGACCCACGCCTCCCGGAGGAGTTCGGGATAGGCCAAGCGGTCGACCCACGCCTCGAGGCGTCCGACCCACGCCTCGAGGTCGTCTCGGAGGGCGGCCATCTCCCCGTCGAGCCGGCCGTAGTCGGGGACCCGGCCCTCGCAGAAGCGGGCCAGCATGGCCGTCAGGCGGTGGATCAGGTTCCCGTAGTCGTTGGCCAGGTCGGCGTTGACCCGGGTCTGGTAGCCCTCGTAGCTGAAGTCGCTGTCGGCGTCCAAGGGCGCCTCCCGGGCCAGATAGTAGCGGACCATGTCGGGCGATGAAAACTCGAGGAGTTCCTCGGGCGAGATGATGTTCCCGAGGGACTTGGACATCTTACTCTGGGCCCGGAGCCACCAGCCGTGGCCGAACACCTGCCGGGGCAGGGGCAGGCCGGCCGACATCAGGAAGGCCGGCCAGTACACGCAGTGGAACCGCAGGATGTCCTTGCCGACCAGGTGGACGTCGGCAGGCCAGTAGCGCTCGTACAGGGGGTCGCCGTCCGCCCACCCGAGGGCCGAGACGTAGTTGGTCAGGGCGTCCAACCACACGTAGATGACGTGGTCGGGGTCGTCGGGGACGGGGATGCCCCACCGGACGGTCCGACGGCTCACGGAGAGGTCCTTCAGGCCGGCCTCGACGAAGCGCACGACCTCGTTGTACCGCGACTCGGGCTGGATGAACTCGGGGTGGGTCCGGTAGTGTTCCAGTAAGGCCCCTTGGTAGCGGCTCAGACGGAAAAAGTAGCTGTCTTCCCGGAGTCGCTCGACCTCCCGGCCGCACTCGGTGTGGCGGCCGTCGGCGACGGACCCCTCGGGGACGAAGGCCTCACAGCCCGGGCAGTACCAGCCCTCGTAAACGCCCTTGTAGATGTCGCCCCGCTCGACCAATTGCCGGAAGAACTTCTGGACGGCCCGCCGATGGACGGGCTCGGTCGTGCGGATGAACCGGGAGTACTGAATCCCCAGGCGCTCCCAGAGCCGGTAGTAGTTTTCGACGACCCGGTCGGCCAGCTCCTTCGGCGTGATCCCCCGTTGGCGGGCCGCCCGTTCGGCCTTCTGGCCGTGTTCGTCCGTACCCGTCAGGAAGAAGACGTCGTACCCCAGGAGCCGCTTGTAGCGGGCCGTGATGTCGGCCAGGACCGTCGTGAAGGCGTGGCCGATGTGGGGCAGGTCGTTGACGTAGTAGATCGGCGTCGTGATGTAAAAGGTCCTTCCGCTCATCGGGCCAGCCGACCCTCCGGGGAATGCGAACCCGACGGGCGCGTTTCGGCGCGTCCCCCTCACCCCGTCCCTCCCCCAAGGTCGAGGAGACCGGCACCCAACGCCTCTCCCCTGAGGAGAAGCCGGGTGAGGTAGACCCCAAGGCCCCAGGACTCCCTCTGGATTTCCAAAACCCGCCCGTCGGGGACGCAAGATTACAAGACGTAAGACGGGAGATGCAAGGCGGGATTCGGTGTCCGGCCCTGGGTGTCCAAAGGAAGCGAATCCGAACCCCGCATCCGTCCTACACCCCGTACCTATTGCGTCGCCCCGTCGGCTTGCATCTCGGGGGTCCGGCGTCAGGGGACCCGTCCTGTACCCGACACCCCACCCCCAATCCCGAACACCCAGGACTATCCCCCGACCCGGAACATCTCGACCTTGGGGACCGGCATCCAGGCCCGGCCCTGCCGCAAGGCGGCCGTGCGCTCCTCGGAATACCGGTCCGTGCGGCGGGACCAGACCGAACGGATGATCGCCTTCAATGCCTCGTCGGTCGCACCCGCCCGGAGGGGCCCCTTCAGGTCGTGCCCCTCGGCGGCAAACAGGCACGTGTACAGCTTGCCGTCCGACGACAGCCGGACCCGACAGCAGTCCCCGCAGAAGGGCTCCGTCACCGAGGCGATGACGCCGACCTCCGCCCCGTCGTCCCGATAGCGGAACCGGAGGGCGACCTCGCCGGTGGACTCCCGGGGGAGCGGCTCCAGGGGCATCGCCCGGTCGATCCGCTCGACGATCTCCCGGGCCGATACGACTTTCTCCGGGTCCCATCCGTTGAGGGTCCCGACGTCCATATACTCGATGAACCGCACGACGCAGTGGGGCCGCTTGAAGAGGCGGGCCAGCTCGACGACCTGGTCGTCGTTGACGCCCCGTAGGACGACGACGTTGACCTTGACCGGGACCAGGCCGACGGCGATGGCCCTCTCGATGCCCTCCAAAACGCGCTGGACCCCGACGCCGCGGCCATTGATCCGGCCAAAGGTCGAGTCCTCCAGGGCGTGCAGGCTGACGGTCACCCGCCGCAGGCCCGCCGCCTTCAGGGCCTCGGCCTTCTGGGCCAGGAGGTAGCCGTTGGTCGTCAGGGCCAGGTCCTCCAGGCCGGGGATGCGGGCCAGCATGGCGATGAGTTTTTCGACCCCGCTCCGGAGCAGGGGTTCCCCGCCCGTGATGCGGACCTTCCGGACGCCCATCTCGACAAACAGACGGGCCAGGCGGGTGATCTCTTCAAAGGTCAGGAGCTCTCCCTTGGGGAGAAACGTGTAAATACGGTCGGGGGGCATACAGAAGACACATCGGAAGTTACAGCGGTCCGTGACCGAGACCCGCAGGTCCGTCATCGGCCGGCCCAAGACGTCCCGGACGGGGACTGGCACCTGCGCCATATCCGTCCTCCGGCCCACGGCGATGGGGCCGTCGTTCAGTACAATTATAGGCTCCCCGTCGCTGAGGGGTAACCTGCGGCGTTCCCGGGGCATGGGAATGAGGTCCCGCCGCATCTTGCATCCCGCATCCGGCATCTTGTATCTTGCATCTTCAGCCCTCCAGGCAGGTATGGAACCTATCGAGACGGCGGCCGTCGATTACGTCGTCGTGGGGGCCGGCGTCGCCGGCCTGCGGGCGGCCATCGCCCTGGCGATGGCGGCGGAGGCTCACCATCGGCCCCGCATCTGGGTCCTGGCCAAGGACAGCCTGGCCGAGAGCAACACCTGGTATGCCCAGGGCGGCATCGCGGCGGCCTTGAGCGACGAGGACACCGTGTCCTTTCATCTCCAGGACACCCTCCGGGCCGGGGCCGGCCTGTCGGACCCCGAGATGGCCCGGGTCCTCGTCGAAGAGGGTGTCCGGCGGGTCGAGGAACTCATCGAGTGGGGGGGCGCCTTCGACCGGACCGGCGGCCGTCTCGTGTTTGCCATCGAGGGGGCCCACTCCCGCCGGCGGGTCCTCCATGCCGGGGGCGACGCCACGGGTCAGGAGATCGTCCGGGTCCTCATGCAGAAGGCCCGGTCCCTCCCGGCCATCGAGTTCCACGAGTATGCCTTCACGATGGACCTCACGGTCACGGAAGACGGTCGGTGCGGGGGCCTCCTCGTCCTGATGGGTCCGGGCGAGCCCCGACTCGTGCACGTCCGCTGTCGAGGCGTCGTCCTGGCGACGGGTGGCAGTGGCCGCATCTTCCGCTACACGACGAACCCGCCCTTTGCGACGGCCGACGGTCTGGGCCTGGCCTTCCGGGCCGACCTGCCGTTTCAGGACATGGAGTTCTTCCAGTTCCATCCGACGGCCCTGAACGTCCCGGGGGCGCCCCACTTCTTGTTGACGGAGGCCCTCCGGGGGGAGGGGGCCTGGGTCGTCAACGCCGCCGGCGAGCGCTTCCTTTTCCGGTACGACCCCCGGGGGGAGCTGGCGCCCCGGGACGTCGTCGCCCGGGCGATGTTCCTGGAGATTCAACGGACGGGGGCGGCCGTCTTCTTGGACACGTCGCCCCTCGGCGAGTCCTTTGCCCGGGAGCGGTTCCCCCGGGTCGCCCAGGTGTGCGCCCAGTTCGGGTTGGTCCTGGGGCGAGACCGGGTTCCCGTCATCCCGGCGGCCCACTACTACATGGGGGGCATCTGGACGGACGCCTGGGGTCGGACGGCCCTGCCGGGCCTCTATGCGGCCGGCGAGGTCGCCTGCAATGGCGTCCACGGAGCGAACCGCCTGGCCAGCAATTCCCTCCTGGACGGCCTCGTGTTCGGAGCCCGGGCCGGGCAGGCCCTCGGGGAGGACACCCAGGCCGTGGCGATACCGACCCGCGTACCGCTTCCGCCCGCTTACCGGAAGGTTCCGGCGGCCGAGGCCCCGGCGGAACCGCCGGCCTTCCCGGACCTGGCGTGGGAATCTTGCGGCCTCATCCGGACGGGGTCGGGCCTGGCGGCCGCCCTCGAGCGTCTGGCCGAGTGGCTCCGGACGTGGCCGTACCCCGTCCCCTCCCGTCGGGCGATGGAGGTCCTCAATGGCATGCAGGCCCTGTACCTCCTGGCCGGGTTCGCCTACCTGCGGCAGGAGAGTCGGGGCGCTCACTACCGAGAAGACTTTCCCGCCGAACGGCCCGAATGGCTCCGCCACCAGGTCTTTCGGCCCTCCGAGCTGACCGGCCTCGTGGGAGGCGAGAAGCCAGAAAGGGGGAAGGCAAGGAGGTAAGTAGGGGCAGGCCCCCGGGACCGGCCCCTACGTCTGGCCCGTCAGCTTCTTGCGGAGTTCCTCCCAGGCCTGCCGGACCTTGTCGGCCGATTCCTTCTTGAGCTCAAAGACCGTCCGGGGGAAGGCCGGATTCCGGGTGTACGTCTTGTCGCCGGCCCGACCGACCTCGACCGTCTGCGTCGGCTTGTCCTTGTCGGTGACCTGGACGACCAGCCAGGGATTCCCGAGGCCCATCGAGGCCAGCTCCGATTCGGGGACGTCGTCCCGGATGCCGGCCGCCTCGGCGTAGTCCAAGTTCCGGAAGAAGTCCTCGACGGTATTCAGGGGGAGCTGCTTCTTCTGGGCGCCGGTCTTCAGGAACCACTGCTCCTTCCAGGTCTCGCCCCTCTGGGTCTCCTTGATCAGGTCCCACGTTTGGGTGCCTTCCCGGATGCGGGCCGACTGGAGGTTGTAGTAATCGAAGTCGGCGGCCTGTTGGGACCGCCAGGAGTCGAGGCCCCGCTGGAGGTCCTCGACGACGGCCCGGCGGACGGCGACGACGCGAGGCCGCTGGGCGACCTGTGCAAAGAAGGTCGCATCGTCCCGTTTTTTCCCGAAGAGGAAGACCTGCTGGGCGCCCTGGGCCGTCTCGACGGTCAGACGGACCTCCGGACGGTCGAGGCCGTAGGGCGCCAGGTCGGCGGCTTGCTCCTCCACGAAGTCCTCGGCCTCCAGAAATTCGATGGTACTCGTCAGGGAGGCCAGGGTCGAGACGCTGGCCAGCATGGGGCGGGGCTGTTCGATGACCCACAGGCCCTGGTCTTTCCGGAAGACGAGGGTCGGGGGTTCGAGGCCCTTTCGTTCGATGACGATGCGGGCCAGGTCCGTCGCCTGGAGGGTCGTCAGACGGCGATTCCGGAGGTCCTTCAGGGCCGGGACCAGGGTCGACTCCCGCCAGCTCGGCACGATGAGGACGTCCTGGCTCCCCTCCAGCATGGCGTAGAGGTCGCCCTCGACGGGGGTCTTCCGACCGACCCGGAGCGTGGCCAGCGTGTGGCCCTCGGCGTCTTGGAGGCGGATGAGCGACCGGGGCGGGTCCAGGCCGAAGTCGGACAACTTCGTGCCGGAGGCCATCGCAAACTTCCGGTCGTAGGTCAGGTCCTTCAGGCCGCTCCAGAGGCGGTCGACGGCGCTACCGTCGGCCTCTTCCTGAATCGGCTGGAGGATCTGCCAGGACGGGGGCGAGCCCGAGGAGGTCCGTCGCAAGACGATCGGACTCTTCTCTTTTTCGGTCTGGACCTCTACACGCGTGACCTTCTCCCAGGGTAGGTTCGCCAGGACCTTCTTGGCGGCCTCCTCCCGGCGCTCCCGACGCTTGGCCCAATAGGCGTCGAAGACGACGAGACCGACGGCGATGACCGCCAGGCTTCCCAGGACGATCAGCGTTTTCGGTCGCATCGTCGTTCCCCTCCGGGCTCACAGCTTCCGCCGCCGGACCCACGTGGCCACGCCGATAGCGACCATCAGGCCCGGCATGAGGATGACCGTCAGGGACCGGAAGAGGGCATTCTGCCGAAGGAGCCGGTCCAGCTGAATCCGCAGGGCGCCCGGCTTCTTCTCGCTGATCAGGACCTCCCGTTGAGAGAGCCAGGCCAGCATATTGAGGGCGATGACGGCATTGCCGGCCACGCCGATGAGGTTGTCCGTCAGCCAGTCGGCGTCCCCGACGACGGCCAGACGGCCCTCGACCTTCAGGCCCGGTCCCGCCGCGCCGCCGGCGGCGCCCGGCGTCTGGTCGGACGCCTTCGTGAAGCGGACCAGGGCGCCGACCGTCAGGGGGCCCTTCTCGTCGGTGCCCTCTTCAAACCGCAGGTCCCGATTCCGGTCGGCCCAGCTGTACTGGGTCGTCGTCAGGGCGACGTCGGCCTCCCGGCTCCCGGCGACGTCGCTCAGGGCCTGGACGGTCTGACCGTAAGCGATGAAGCCCGGCGTCGAGCGCTGGACCGACAGGGGCGACCCCGGCCGGGTGTTCATCTGGGCGACCGAGGGGTCGCTCCCGACCATCGCCTGGACGGGGTCGATGACGACGTCCTGGGAGACCCGAACGCCCAGGCCCTGAAGCCACTCGGCCCACCGGGGGTGGGCCTCGGCCTCGAGGTTGACCCACACGCGGCCGCCCTTCTGGAGGAAGGCCGTCAGGGCCTCCGTCTCCTTGGCCGGGGGCTCATACTTCGGGCCGACGGTCAGGACGACCCGACATTCTTTTTCCCGGGACGAGTCGAAGAAGGGAATCTCCTTGAACTCGTAGTTCTCCCGCTCGGCGACCCGGCGGAAACCGCTGACGGCACCGGCCTGCTGAAAGGCCGACAGGGGCAGTTCCCCGTGGCCCGTCAGGTAGCAGACGACGGGCTTCTCGGGATACAGGAGCCGGATCAGGGCGCTGGTGATGCCCGCCTCGGTGACGTCCTGGGTCTTCTCGAAACGGTCCTTCAGGGCGACGACGACCATCTGGGCGGCCGTGATCTGGAACTGCTGGGCCAGCGTGGGGTACAGCGTCGGGTCGTATTTCTCGACGGTGATGTGGGGCGAGACCGCCCGGTACTCCTCCATCAAGTCATCGAACCGCCGTTCGTTGACCCGGTTGTCGGCCGTGAAGAAGCCGATGATACGGACGGGCTGGGAGAGCTGGCCCAGGACTTTACGGGTCTGGTCGCTGAGGCTGAACATCTGGAGTTCCGTGAGGTCCCACCGCCGGGCGTGGCGGGAGGCGAGGACGTTGGCCGAGACGACGACGGCCAGGACGAAGAGGGCGGCGACGGCCACAGAGGCCCCGAAGCGGGCGCCCCGCCGTTGGAGCAGGGCGAGGGCCTCCAGCTCCATGAGGAGCCCGACGACCAACATGACGGCCGCCAGGACGAAGGCGCTCAGGCCGACCCAGGCCGGCCACTTCAGGTACTGGGCGACCCCGAAGAGGACCAGGCCGAGGACGGCCAGGGGCAAGGGCAAATGCCGGACCCACCGCTTCATGACGTCGCCCTCCATCGATGGGATTCGGTCGCCAGATAGGTCAACGAAAGGCCCAACAACGTCAGCGACAGGAAGTAGACGACGTGCTGACTGTCGATGACCCCCTTGTAGAAGTCCTCCAGGTGGTCCACGACGGAGATGTACTGGACGACCCGCTGGAGGGGCCCGGAAGTGACCTGGGCGTACGTAACCCACCCGATGATCCACAACATGATCAGGAGGCCGAAGCTCACGGCGGCGGCGACCAACTGGCTCGACGTGATGGCCGAAGCGAACATCGAGAGGCCGACGAAGGCCATCAGCAGGAGCAGGACGCCCAGGTAGCCGCTGATGACGGGACCCCAGTCGGGCCGACCGTACAGCCGCAGGAACAGGGGGAACACGATCGTCAGGAGGTAGATCAGGAAGTTCATCGCCACGCCGGCCAGGAACTTCCCGAGGACGATCTCGACCGTCCGGACCGGCGAGGTCATCAGGAGTTCGATCGTCCCCAGACGACGCTCCTCAGCCAGCAGGCGCATGGTCGTCAGGGGGACGATGAGCAGAAACAGGAAGGCCAGGTTCCCCAAGAAGGGCCGGAGGATCTCCTGGGTCAGGTCGAGGTTTTCCGTGCCCATCATGGCCATGCGGGCGTAGTTCTGGGCAAAGTACAGCATGATGCTGTAGAACATGAACCCCGCCAGGGCCAAAAAGACGGCGGCGATGATGTACGCCAGGGGGGTCGCCAGGTAGACGGACATCTCCTTCCGGAAGATCCAGTAAATCGACCGCAGGTTCATACCGACGCCTCCTGGACTTCGGGTTCCTCGGCCGGCACGGGCGTGCGGCCTGTCGTCAGTTGGATGAAGATGTCCTCCAGCGTCAGGGTCTCCCGCCGGGCTTCGATGAGGCCCCAGGCCTGATTGGAGAGCCACCGGATGGCCTCGGCGACGACCTCCTCCCGGGGCTCCAGCCGGACGAGGAACTGGGACGGCCCGTCTAAGGGCTCGACCCCCAAGACGCCCGGGACTTCCTGAATCCGGGTCGGCAGGCCGTCGGCCGACCGGAGGAAGCGGACCCGCAGACGCTCCTCGGCCATCAGGCCCCGCTGGAGCTCCTCGAGGGAGCCCTGGGCGACGATCCGACCCTCGTGGATGACGACGACGCTGTCGCAGACCTGGGTGACCTCGTACAGGATGTGGCTACTGAGCAGGACCGTGTGCCGGCCCCGGAGCGACCGGATGAACTCCCGAATCTCCAAGATTTGCTTCGGGTCCAGGCCGATGGTCGGCTCGTCCAGGATCAGGACGGGCGGGTCGTGGATCAGGGCCTGGGCGATCCCGACCCGCTGGCGATATCCCCGGGAGAGCCGACCGATGATGCGGTCAGCGACCTCCCGGAGGCCGCACTGCTCGATGACCGCATCGATGCGCTCGGCGACCTGCCGACGGGGCACGCCCCGCAAGCCGGCTACAAAGCGCAAGAAGGCCCGGACCGTCATCTCGTTGTACAGGAGGGGATGCTCCGGCATGTAGCCCGTGGCCCGCCGGACCTCCAGGGGGTGGCTCAGGATGTCGTAGCCGGCCACGCGGGCCGTCCCCTCCGTCGGATAGAGGTAGCACGCCAGGATGCGCATCGTCGTCGTCTTCCCGGCCCCGTTGACGCCCAGGAAGCCCGCAATCTGCCCGGGGGTGACCGAAAAGGTCACGTTCTGGATGGCCGCCCGGGGTCCGTAGTATTTCGTCAAGCCCATCGCCTCGATCATGGCGCCTCCTCGGCCGGGGTCGGGGACCCCTACCGGCTCCGGGTGGAGTCTCCCTTCCCCCTTTAGACGACGGTCATGGGATGCCGGTCAGGAGTGACGTCGGAACCCTTCCGCAGGAGATCGTTATTGTAGGCGTCGCCCCCCGCCTGTCAACGCCGGCCGGTCCGGGGTCGTGACAAGAGCGATGGGACACGCTGAACGGGTCTGGTAAGATCTCGGAGGGTCGGTGCAGGCCTGGACGTGGGGAGGCGGACGATGACCCGACGGTTCGGGATCCTCGGATGCTGGCTGGTGGGCCTGGGCCTCCTGAGCGGCGGGACCGCCGGGCCGGAGCCCGGGGCCGTCTACGACGTCCTCATCCGCAACGGCCGCATCTACGACGGGAGCGGCCGGCCGCCCTTCGTCGGTGACGTCGCCGTCCGGGGGGACACGATCGCCCGGGTCGGGCGCCTGGGCCGGGCCCGGGGTCGTCTGGAGGTCGACGCCACGGGCCTCGCCGTCGCCCCGGGCTTCATCAACATGCTGAGCTGGGCGACCGAGTCGCTGATCGCCGACGGCCGGGCCCTCAGCGACATCCGGCAGGGCGTCACCCTCGAGGTCTTCGGCGAGGGCTGGTCGATGGGCCCCCTCAACGACGCCATGAAGGCCGAGATGAAGCGTCGGCAGGGCGACATCCGGTACGACATCGAGTGGACGACCCTGGGGGAGTACCTGGAGTACCTGGTCCGGCGGGGCGTCGCTCCCAACGTGGCGTCCTTCGTCGGGGCGACGACCGTGCGGGTCCACGTCCTGGGCTACGCCGATCGCGCCCCGACGCCGGCCGAGCTCGAGCGGATGAAACGGCTCGTCCGCCAGGCGATGGAGGAGGGCGCCCTCGGCGTCGGCTCGGCCCTCATCTATGCCCCGGGCGCCTACGCCCGGACCGACGAGCTCGTCGAGTTGGCCCGGGTCGCCGCCGAGTACGGCGGGATGTACATCTCCCACATCCGGAGCGAGGGCGACCGCCTCCTGGAGGCCATCGACGAGGTCATCACCATCGCCCGTCGGGCGGGCGTCCGGGCCGAAATCTACCACTTTAAGGCGGCCGGACGGGCCAACTGGCCGAAGCTGGAGGCGGCCATCCGCAAAATCGAGGCGGCCCGGGCCGAGGGCCTCCCGATCACGGCCGACATCTATGTCTACACGGCCGGCGCCACGGGCCTCAATGCGACCATGCCGCCGTGGGTCCAGGAAGGCGGCCTCCAGGCATGGATCGAACGGCTGAAAGACCCCGACGTCCGGCGGCGGGTCCGGCAGGAGATGACGACACCGTCCGACGAGTGGGAGAACCTCTACCTCCTGGCCGGTCCCGAAAACATCGTCCTGGCCGGGTTCAAAACTGAGGCCCTCCGACCCCTGATCGGCCGGACCCTCGCCGAGGTCGCCGCCCTCCGGGGGCAGTCGCCGGAAGAGACGGCCATCGACCTCGTCGTCGAGGACGGCAGTCGGGTCGAGGCGATCTACTTCCTGATGGACGAAGACCAGGTCCGTCGGAAGGTCGCTCTCCCGTGGGTCGCCTTCGGGTCCGACGCCGAGGCCCCGGCCCCGGAAGGCGTGTTCCTGAACTGGAGGCCCCATCCCCGGGCCTACGGCAACTTCGCCCGCCTCCTGGGCCGCTACGTCCGAGACGAGAGGGTCATCCCCCTCGAAGAGGCCATCCGGCGCCTGACGTCCTTTCCGGCCCGGAACCTCCGGATTGCCCGGCGGGGCCTCCTGAAGGCCGGCTATTACGCCGACGTCGTCGTCTTCGACCCGGCCCGCATCCAGGACCACGCCACCTATGAGGACCCCCACCGGCTGGCGACGGGCGTCCTCCACGTCTTCGTCAACGGCGTCGCCGTCCTCCGGGACGGCGAACCGACGGGGGCGACGCCGGGCCGGGTCGTCCGGGGCCCCGGCTGGCGCAGGAAGGGGACGTAGGTCACGGCGGACGGCGCATAGCCGCCGAAGTCCCGGAGGCCGCCGGGATCGGTCCACCTACCGGGACTCCCTGAAGGACGAGATGGACGTCCCGACACGTCCGGGCTGTCGTGTCCTGGGCTTGCAGACGGAGGCGGCCCCAGGCCGTGTCTCTGACCCGATAGGCCGGATTCAGCCGGAAGGGCCCGTAGCGCCGAGCCTGTTCGTGGGCCTGGACGGCCGGGAGACGCCGGTCGCCCCACAGGAGGTCGTACCGGAGGGGCTGACCAGGAGTACGACAGGCCAGGTGGGCTGCCATCTCGGACGGGGCCCGAACCCGAACCGGGAAGTCCCACCGCCGCCGGGGCGGGCAAGCGATCAGCCAGGCCCCTGACTTGAGGGGTCGCGTGACACAGCGGTCCCGGGGGACGCCGACCTCGACGGTCCCGTCGCCCAGGGGCAGGAAGCGGTACAGGGCCGGGACGATGCGGGGCTGGGCCGATTCCAGGAGGACGACGCCCAGGCCGGCGACCCACCAGAGGGGCCGATGAAGCCGACCGGGTCCCGCCGGAGAGCCCCGGTCCGGAGCCCGGGACCGATACCATCGGGCCAGGACGAACAGCCCGACGGCGGCGGTCCCGAAGCCCCACACGTAGTTGGGAAGCCAAAAGCCCGGGACGCCCTTGGCATACGAGGGCAGGAAGTCCGGCAGGTAGACCCGTAGGTTGCTCAGGTACTCGAAGATCAGACCCGCCCGGACGGGCGTGTCCCGATTCGTGGACTGGTAGATCGACGGCGGGACTGAGGCCATCAGCCAGGGGAGTCCGACGCTGAAGGCTCCGGCGATGAGGAGTCCGTTCCGGCCCCACCGTCCCAGGCGGTCCCAGGCGACCGGCAGGCCCGGGGCCAAGGCCCACACGACGGGCGCCACGGGGCGGGCCGGCGGCGAGAAGCCGCCCCGGATGGTCGAAAAGGCGTAGAAGCCCACGTGGGCGGCCATCAGGAAGGCCGCCGCCCGGAGGGCGGACTCGCCCCGCAAGCACCTGTAGGCGAGCCCCAAGAGGGCCCCGGCGTAGACGGGACTCAGGGGCAGGAGGCCGTCCCGCTGGTCCAGGAAGTAGTCGAGGAGGGTCTCCCCGCGAGTCCGCCACAGGGCCGTGTCCCGCAGGAGCCACCGGACGTTCGCCCACGTCTCTTCCCGGCGGCTCCCGCCCACGTAAGAGGCCAGGGGGTTGGCCTGGCCGTATCGGTCGATGACCCATGCCTCGTACAGGACCAGACTCACGACGACGGGGACGCCAAAGACCAGCATGGGCCGCCGGAGCTCAGGCCGCCGCATCCGCCATAGACTCAGGAGGCCCCAGGCCAGCAGGACGGCCATGTACTTGAGGCCCAGCCAGACCAGGAGGCCGGCCATCCCGCCGGCGGTCAGCATCCGGACCGGACGGTGGGGTCCCGCCTGCCACCACCGAAAGGCCCAGACCATGAGCCCAAAGGCGGCCATCTCCGGGTACAGGTGGTAGGCCAGGAAAAAGCAGGGCACGGAGAGGCCCACGACGGCCGTCCCGGCCAGGGCCCGGCCGGGGGCGTGACCCATCTGTCGAAGCAAAGCCCACAGGCCGGCCATCGCCCAGGCCCCGACCAGGGCCATCGCCCCGCGGGCGACCGTCTCCAGGGGGAGTCCCGTCTTCACGGCGAGCGCATAGAACGGCGCCAGCCCGACGCTCAGGCCCGGCATGTGGGTCGAATACCACGTACGGGGCGCCCGCCCCGGCCAGGCATGGACCCCCAGGGGACCCGAGGCGGGGCCCAAAAACCGCCGATAGGTCCGACCCAGGTAGTTGTTGTATACGTTGACGTCCCCGTCCTCGACGATGGACTGAGCGACGATGAGGTAGTGAGGCTCGTCGCCCGTGAAGCCCAACGTCGGAAACAGCGCCTCCGAGGCCATCAGGCCGTAAATCCCCAGAAAGCCGACGCCGACATGCCACGGGCGCAGTCGGTCCGCCCCGCGGGCGACCCGGCCGACGACGACCGGCCCCCACGCCAGGACGACGTAGAGACCGGCGGCCGTCCCCAGGGCCCAGGCGTGCCGGGCCCGTAAGTCATCGGCCGTCCAGGTGCCGACGGTCGTAGCCAGGGGGACGAGTAAGAGAAGCCACGGGAGCTGGTCGGGCAGGGCTTCGACCGGCACGTCCCCCCATCGCACCGGCCGGCCGGTCCGCCGACGGACCCGTAAATACTCGACGACCCCCAGGACGCCGATACTCCCAAGGGCCCCAAGCCAAGGCCCGACGGCCGACTCGGGTCGTAGCATTCGGCCGAGGACCCAGCCCGGGAGACCCATCAACAGACAACCGCAGACCCATCGCCCGACCCGGCGTCCGAGGCGGGATACGCTACCCCGCATGGACTCGCTCCGTGACGACGAGTCATAGACGGCCCATGAACCCGACTTGGGGTGGGGGTGGAGCCTGCCCACCGGCTTCCGGGGGCGGGTCGAGGGGATGAAGCTTTAGGGGGGTGAGGGTCCGACCCCGGACGAGGCCGGGGGAGGCAGGCGCCGCCGGGGCATTGAGGCCTCCATCCTCTCCAACCCGAGGGGTAGGAAGAGGCCGCAGGTGGGGAAGCCTTGCCAGTTCTGTCCCGTATCTCGCATCCCGCACCGCGGATTCCCTCATTTCCCTCTTTTCTCAAGTATTCTTAAGAAACAGAAGATTACTAACCAGGTCACGGCCGTAAAGGCCGAAAGCATCAAGACCCATGCCAGAGGCGTCATTCGCGGCGGTTCTGAGGCCTCGTAAAGCAGGAAGACCGACATGGTCGCCTCCACGGCGGGATCTGACGTGCAGGGCGTCGAGCACCCGGGTGGCTGAAAGTCCTCCCGCATTTACTCGGATGGCACGGCCCGCCATCTTCGGGTCCACACTAAGCCCACCAAAAGGGCAAACAGCCCAAAGCTTCCGATGATAATGGCCCGGGCCAGTCGAACAAAGGGCGAAATGTAAAGGCCCTCGACCTTTATCTTCAGGGTACCTTCTAAGGGCTGGTCCCCCAATTGGAACGTCCGCTGGGATAATTTGGCTTGGACTCGCTCGATGATGGCCGGCGTAGCGTTCTTCAAATTCTCGACGGTAATGTCCTCGACTTTTCCGGCGCGTACGGTCAAAGACGCCATAAGGGAGAAGTCCTTCTTCATGGCACGAATCAGGTCTCGAAGTTCTTGATCGATTTTAGCCTCGTCTGCTCTGTTTCTATCCGTAAATATCTTGCCCGGGAAATCCTTGAGGTTGGCGATCGCCTCCTCGATGGCCGGCGGGGGCATGACGTTAGGAAAACCGCTTCGGGCCTCATCGAATATAAAACCTACCAAGATGGCCAGGAGGCCCAAGGGGGTCACGTATTTTATGATGTAGTAAAAAACCCTGGGGACTCGGATGTCGGCGCCTCGGTGAAGGTCTGCCCAGAACTTGTCGGTTCCGAAGACCCAGCCCGCCAGGACGACTTCTATCAGGGCGACCACGACCAGGAACAGGGTGCCTACCCAGAAGTCAAACTGGGCCACCATGCCGTAACGGTTAAACGCTACGGTCGGGATCGTCCCTAAAATCCACAACCCGGCCACGATGCTGACCGCCTGGGGGCGTTTCAGGCCAAGCTCGGCCTGGAAGAAAGCGATCACCGGCTCTGCTACCGCGACGGACGAGGTGAAGGCGGCAAAGAACAGCAGTAAGAACCATACAGTCCCGAAGAGGTAAACGTTCAGTTGTTCCCGAATGACCTCAGGCATCGCGATCATGCCGATACTGAACGTTCCGGCTAATTCAGGGACCATGGCGGCGCCGAAGAAGACCGCCGTGGCCGGGATGGCGATCAGGGAGCCGAAGACTATCTCGACGAACTCATTGGTCGCCGCCGTGGACAATCCGTTCAGAGCGATATCGTCTTCGGATTTCAGGTAACTGGCATAGCATTCCAGGGAACCAAACCCTATACTTAATGAGAAAAACAGTTGGCCGGCGGCGGCCAACCATATGCCGAAGTCTCCCAGCCGACTGAAGTCCGGAGACCACACGTATGCGAGCCCGTCCAGGACGCTACCCCTCTCCGTCGAGCCTAAACTCAACACGGCCACGGCCATAATAACAGCAAATATAAATAACAAGGGCATAGCGACCTTGGCCAGCATCTCGATGCCTTTGGCGACTCCCCGGTACAGGACGTAAAGGTTCAGGGCCAAGGTCGCCGTCATCATGGCCCAGGCCATCGTCGGGTCGGAAAAGTAGTTGCCAGTCGTCAAAACCCCTTGGTATTCGTTGAAATACACCTTGAAGTCCGTGACCCCGTCGTAATGACCGATGAGGGAGAGGATCGCATAGCCCAACATCCAGCTTTCGGCATAGGTGTAATACATACAGAATATCAGAGGAAACGCCACGCCCATTACCCCCAAGAGTGGGGCGATGGGCGAACGTAAGACCCGATAGAACATGCCGACGGTCGTGCTGTGTCCATAGCGGCCGCCGTATCGGCCTATCCACCAGGTCACCCATATCATAGGGAGGGCAATTAAGATGAGTGAGATCATATACGGAATGATGAAGGCACCCCCGCCGTATCGGGCGGCTTGGGACGGGAAGCGTAAGAAATTACCGATCCCGACGGCGTTGCCCGCGGCGGCCAAAACCAACCCGATTCGTGTAGCCCATCGTTCCCTTTCTGCCATGCCTGACCCTCTGCGAAGGCTGGAATGGGGTCGTTCCGATGGCCGTCATGGGGACTTCCATGCCCAAAGACCCGCAATCTACCAGAAGGTCCCAGAGATTTGCAAATTGCGGGTCCCCGAGGCTTTCGTCTTGCGTCCCCTGGGCGCTATACGCAGTTCCTGCGGAGGGGCCTCTCAATTTACCGGAGGCCCTCCGATTCTGCAACGGCGGTCCCGCCCCGGGTGTTCCAAAATGGGTGGGTCCATGGGCCGATCGCCTGGATAGGACTTGCCAAGCGGGAGGTCCGGGGGGTGAGCTCCCCAGGATTCCCGATCCGAACGAGGTTTCCCAGGCATTTGCCCGCCCAAAGTAGAACAGTCACCCCTGACGGCCCCGATTGACCGAGACCCGACTCTTTCGTAAGTTGAGTCTTCCGGGGTCCGTCGGGGGGTTGCCGCGCGTCCGACCTCGGCGTATCCTAAAGCTCCCCTGTCGTGCCGTCCCGGCATTCCGGCCCAAAGCCACCCGTCGCGTATGGAAGGAGGACGACCATGGCCGACATCTTCCGGAGATGGGGACTCGGGGCGAGTGTCGCCCTCCTCGTCCCGGCGACGGCCCGGGCGACCGAGGCCGTGGCCCTTCCGGCCTTTGGCCGGCAGGACGTCCTGATCCTGCTGGGCGTCCTGGGGTCGGCCGTCCTGGCCCTGCTGTTTGGGTTCTACTTGCGGCGTTGGACGCTCCGGCAGTCGCCGGGCACGCCGGCCATGCAGGAGGTCGCCCGGGCGATCCAGACGGGCGCCTATGCCTACCTGCGGCGACAGTTCTGGACGATGATCTGGTTCATCCTGGTCATCTTCCTCGGGCTGTATCTCCTGTACCAGCCCATCTATCGGGACTGGCGGCTGTCGGTGGGGATCGCCGTCGCCTTCCTGATGGGCGTCCTGGCCTCGTACGGGGCCGGCGTCGTCGGGATGGACATGGCCGTCAAGGGCAACGTCCGGACGGCCGCCAAGGCCATGACGACTTACAAGGGGGCCCTGGAGACGGCCTTCCGGGCGGGGGCCGTTAGCGGGATGTTTACCGTGGGACTCGGCCTCCTCGGGGCGACGCTCATCTTCCTCTTTTACCGGGAGCAGGCCATGTACGTCCTCGTCGGCTTCGGCTTCGGCGGCTCCCTGGCGGCCCTGTTCATGCGGGTCGGCGGCGGCATCTATACCAAGGCGGCCGACGTCGGGGCCGACCTCGTCGGGAAGGTCGAGGCCGGCATCCCCGAGGACGACCCCCGGAACCCGGCGACCATCGCCGACAACGTCGGGGACAACGTCGGCGACTGTGCCGGGATGGCCGCCGACGTGTTCGAGTCCTACGAGGTCACGCTCGTCGCCGCCATCATCCTGGGCGTGGCGGCCATGTCGGTCCTGCCGCCGGAGGCGGCGATGAAGCTCGTCATGTTCGCCCTGATGGTCCGGGCCGTCGGGATCCTCGCCTCCATCGCCGGCATCTGGGCCGTCCGGGGCGGGGACCGGCCCGACCTCGACCCGATGCGGCCCATCAACGTCGGCTTCTGGGTCTCGGCCGCCCTGGCCGTCCTGGGCAACGGCCTCGTCAGCTACCTGTACATGCGGGGCGTGACGCTGAAGCCCGAGCTCGGCGGGACGACCGTCGAGTGGTGGCGCTTCTGGGTGGCGACCGTCTTCGGCATCGTCATGGCCTCGCTCATCGAGCGGCTGACCGAGTACTTCACCTCGACGGAGAAGCGGCCCGTCAAGGAGATCTCGACGTCGGCCCTGACGGGTCCGGCGACGATGGTCATCCAGGGCTTCGCCTACGGTCTGGAGTCGAGCGTCTGGGCCGTCGCCTCCATCGTCGTGGCCCTGGTCGCCCCCGTCTTCATCTTCCCGCCGGGCCTATTCGGCGGCGCCATGCTGTCGTTTTACGGCATCGCCCTGACGGGCCTCGGCCTCCTGGCGACGACGGGCTACATCCTGGCGATGGACACCTACGGGCCGATTTCGGACAACGCCAGCGGCATCTTTGAGATGTCGGGCGTCCTCAAGGAGCCGGGCATGGAGGCCGGGGGCCGGATCGTCGCCCGCCTGGACGCCGTCGGCAACACGACGAAGGCCCTGACGAAGGGCTTTGCCATCGCCACGGCCGTCGTCGCCGCCACGGCCCTGTTCCACTCGTTCGTCGAGGACGCCAAGCTGTCGCAGGTCCTGACGGGCTTGTCCCGGGACGTCCGGGACGTCCTCGGCGGCCTGCCCGTCGACCTGCCGATGGTCTTCATCGGGCTCCTCATCGGCGGGGCGGCGCCGTTTCTGTTCAGCGCCTTCTCGCTCCTGGCCGTCGGCCGGTCGGCGTTCGAGCTGATCCGGGAGGTCCGCCGTCAGTTCCAGGAGCGGCCCGGCATCATGCGGGGGACCGAGAAACCCGACTACGGTCGGGCCGTCGCCATCGTGACGAAGGCGGCCCAGAAGGAGCTCCTCGGGCCGGGCGTCCTGGCCATCGCCTTGCCGGTCCTCGTCGGCTTCGGCCTCGGCATCGGGGGCCGGCCGGTTCGGATCGGGGATGCCACCTACGTGCTGACGGGCGCTCAGGCCCTCGGGGGGTTTCTGGCCGGGGCGATCCTCGTCGGCCAGCTCCTGGCCGTCCTATTGGCCAACGCCGGCGGGGCGTGGGACAATGCCAAGAAGCGTATCGAGGCGGGCTTCCTCGGCGGCAAGGGGACCGACTACCACAAGGCGGCCGTCATCTGTGACACGGTCGGCGACCCCTTCAAGGACACGGCCGGACCGGCCCTGAACCCCCTCATCAAGGTCATGAACCTCGTGTCGATCCTCATCGCCCCGGTCGTCATCCAACCCCTCTCGGACGTGACCCGTCTGCTGGCGGCCGGCGTGGCCCTGCTGGCCCTGGGCTTCTCCATCTACTGGAGCAAGCGGGGGAGCGTCGCCGAATCGGTCTCGGCCGAAGTCCCCGGGATGGCCCCGACGGTCGTCGACCCGCCGCGGCACTCCTGACGGGTCCGTACTTGACGTTTAGGGGTAGGGCCGTTCAGGAGGGCTATGCCACGGGGCGGCGGCATGTCCCCGGGACAGTCGTAAAGCCGGCCGTCGTCCCCTTCGCCCAACCCTCTGGTGGCTGACCCGACGTCGATCGTCACACCGGGACGGGGACCTGCTCGAGGACGTCTTGGAGGACCCGCCCGGCCCATTCGGCCGTCGGCGTCGAGGGGGGCGTTCGCGGGACCAGGCGGTGGGCCCACACGGGGATGCACAGGGCCTGAACGTCGTCGGGCGTGACGTACGGGCGGCCTTCCATCAGGGCCCGGGCCCGGGCGGCGGCGACCATGTGCTTGCCGGCCCGGGGCGATAGGCCCAAGAGGACTTGGGCGTGGCGTCGGGTCGCCTGGGCCAGTCGGACCACGTACTGGAGGACGTCCGGGTGGACGTGCACCTGCTCGGCCGCCGCCTGGAGGGCCAGGACGTCCTGCGTCGTGGCGACGGCTTGGACCCGCTGGAGCAGACGTTCCGGCGGGGGCGTCTGTAGGATGTCGGACTCGGCCTGGGGGTCCGGGTAACCGACGGGGACGCACATCAGGAAGCGGTCCATCTGGCTCTCCGGCAGGGGGAACGTGCCCTGAAACTCGATGGGGTTCTGGGTCGCCATCAGGAAGAACGGCCGGGGTAGGGGGTACACCCGGTGGTCCAGGGAGACCTGGGCCTCGGCCATGACTTCCAGGAGGGCGCTCTGGGTCTTGGGGCTCGCCCGGTTGATTTCGTCGGCCAGGACGATGTGGGCAAAGACCGGGCCTTCCCGGAACTCGAAGGTCTGCGTGTCGGGCCGCCAGATGTGGACCCCCAGGATGTCCGAGGGGAGCATGTCGCTGGTGAACTGAATGCGGCGGAACGACGCCTGGATCGCCCGGGCGAGCGCCTGGGCGAGGAGGGTCTTCCCGACGCCGGGGACGTCTTCCAAGAGGACGTGGCCCCCGGCGATCAGGGCCGTCAGGGTCAGGTCGACGGCCCGGTCGACGCCCAAGACGACCTTCTGGACTTCCCGGCGAATCGACCCAATCCGGTCCGTCGCGTTCATACGTCGACCCGCAGGTGGAGTTCCCGAAGCTGACGCTCGGTGGCTTCCGACGGACTTCCCGTCATGAGACACTGGCCCGATGAGGTCTTGGGGAAGGCGATGACGTCCCGGATCGAGGACGCCCCCGCCAGGAGCATGACGATGCGGTCCAGGCCCAGGGCGATGCCCCCGTGGGGCGGCGCCCCGTAGCTCAGGGCCTCCAGCAGGAAGCCGAACTTCGAGCGGTACTCCTCCGGGGGGATTTGCAAGACCTCGAAGACCCGCTCCTGGTCCGGACGGCGGTGATTCCGGATACTCCCGCCGCCGATCTCGACGCCGTTGACGACCAAGTCGTAAGCCCGGGCGCGCACCCGCTCCGGCCGGGAGGCGAGCCATTCCAGCGTCTCCGGCTGGGGACTCGTGAAGGGATGGTGCCGGGCGACCCAGCGGCCCTCCTCGTCGCTCCACTCCAAAAGCGGAAAGTTGACGACCCATAGGAAGTACCAGCCGGCGTCGTCGGGGACCCAGCCTTCCTGCCGGGCCAGCTCCAGGCGAATCGTGCCCAAGACGCTACACGTGGCCTCCCGGGGCCCGGCCATCAGGAGGGCGAGGCCCCCGTCCGGGAGGCCCAGACGCTCCCGGAGGGCGGCGAGCTCGGTCGGCCGGAGGAACTTGGCGACCGGCGACTGAGGCGCCCCGCCCTCGGGCCATCGGACCCAGACGAGGCCCCGGCCCCCGAGCTGTTTCGCCCGTTCGGTCAGGTGGTCCAGACGATTCCGGGGCCAGGCAGCCCCGCCCGGGATCGCCAGGGCCGTGACGACGTGGCCCTCGGTCCGGGCCGCCTCCCGGAAGACCCGGAACTCGGCGTCGGCGAAGAGGTCCGTGACCGTCGTGAGGCAGTAGCCAAAGCGGGTGTCCGGCTTGTCGGAGCCGTAGCGCTCGATGGCCTCGTCATAGTCCATCCGGGGGAAGGGGACGGCGACGTCATAGCCGACTTCCTGCCACATCCGCCGGACGAGGCCCTCCGTCAGGCGCATGACGTCGTCTTCCGTGACGAAGCTCATCTCGATGTCGACCTGCGTGAACTCGGGCTGGCGGTCGGCCCGCAGGTCCTCGTCCCGAAAGCAACGGGCGACCTGAAAGTAGCGGTCCAGGCCGGCGACCATCAGGACCTGCTTGAACAGCTGAGGCGACTGGGGGAGGGCGTAGAACTTGCCCGGCTGGAGACGGGCCGGGACCAAAAAGTCCCGGGCCCCCTCGGGCGTCGACTTGGTCAGGACCGGCGTCTCGACCTCCAGAAAGCCCTGCTCGTGCAGGTACTGACGGGCGGCCCAGACGACCCGGTGCCGGAGCTCCAAGTTCCGAAACATCGCCGGCCGCCGCAGGTCCAGGTACCGGTAGCGCAGGCGGGTCGTGTCGTGGACGTCCGCCTCGTCGGCGATGGGGAAGGGGACGGGCTCGGCCGGGTTGAGGACCTCCAGGGCCTCGGCGACGACCTCGACCGTCCCCGTCGGGATCTTGGGGTTGACGGTGTCCGGCGGACGTAAGGCGACCTGGCCCTGGACCTGCACGACACTCTCGGCCCGGAGCTTGGCCGCCATGTCCATCAGGTCCGGGACCCGTTCCTCCCGAAATACGACTTGGACGATGCCCGTCCGGTCCCGCAGGTCGAGGAAGACGACGCCGCCCATGTCCCGCACGCGGTGGACCCACCCGGCCAGCCGGACGGTCTGGCCGACGTGGGCCTCCCGAAGTTCGCCGCACAGGTGAGTTCGGTACACCGACATGGGCGCTCCTACCGGGATCTCCGGACGACCCGGGGGTCTTCTCCGCCCCGGCGACGATGAGGTCGGCGATCTACCGCAAAGCCTGGGCCATCTCCCGACGGGCTTCTTGCGGGCCTGGCTGACCAAGACACCAGTAAAATTTAAGTCATGTCCTCGGGGTGTCCAACGACAAGGCCCGGCGGATGACCTCGACGGCTTCCTCGGGACTCAGCGTCTGCTGAAGGCTCGCCTGCATGTCCCGGACGGTCCACCGCCCGGCCCGGAGTTCGTCGTCCCCGAGGATCACGGCAAAGCGGACGCCGGCCCGGTGAGCACTCCGGAGGCCGCTCTTGACGCTCCCGACGTCCATCCGGGCCCAGGCCGGGACGCCCAGCCGGCGGACCGTCTGAACGCCCTGGAGGGCCACCCCGCGGGCCGCCTCCGTCAAGGGCAGGAACATCACGGCCAGCCCCGGCACGGAATGGGCCGCCTCCGGTAGGACGGCCATCAGACGCTCCATCCCGATGGCAAACCCGACGCCCGGCCAGTCGGGCCCGCCGAGCGCCCGCAGGAGGCCGTCGTACCGGCCCCCGCCGAGGACGGCGTTCTGGGCACCCAAGCCGGCGGCCGTCATCTCGAAGGCCGTCCGCATGTAGTAGTCCAGGCCCCGGACGAGGCGGGCATTCCGCACGTAAGGCACGTCGAGGGCCGACAGGGCCGTCTGGACGGCCTCGAAGTGGGTCCGGCACGCGTCGCACCAGTAGGCGTCGATGACCGGCGCCCCCCGGAGGACGGCCTGACAGCCCTCATTCTTGCAGTCCAAGACCCGCAGGGGGTTCCGGTCCATCCGACGCCGACAGTCGGGACACAGCTCGTCGGCGTGGGTCTGCCAGTAAGCCCGCAGGGCCGCCTGATAGGCCGGCCGGCACGCCGAGCAACCGATCGAGTTCAGCTCGACCTGAACGTCCCGGGCCCCGACGTGGCGGAGGAATTCCCAGCCCAGGGCGATGACCTCGGCGTCCACCTCCGGAGCCGACTCCCCGAGGGCCTCGACGCCGATCTGGTGGAACTGGCGGTACCGCCCCCGCTGGGGCCGCTCGTGGCGGAACATGGGTCCGACGTAGAAGTACCGGTAGGGCGGGGGCGCCGTCTGGTCGAGGCGGTGTTCGACGAAGGCCCGCAGGACCGAGGCCGTCCCCTCGGGTCGGAGGGCCAGCCAGTCCCCGCCCCGGTCCTGGAAGACGTACATCTGCTTTTCGACGATGTCGGTCGTCTCGCCGATGCCCCGCTCGAAGAGCTCTCGGGCCTCGAAGATGGGAGTCCGGACTTCCCGGAAACCGTAGAGCCGGAACAGGTCCCGGGCGGCCGCCTCCACGCGGGCCCACCGCTCGGTGTCGGGCGGAAGCAGGTCCGACGTGCCCCGGGGGGCCTGGTACGTCTTGCCGCTCATGGAGTATCCGGTCAGGCGGTCGGGCCATGGGTCCGTTGGGTCCCCGCCGTCGGGTGCCGGGGGTTAGGTCTCCCGGGGTCCGGGCCGGCTCAGTCCCCGAATCCCCGACACCTAACACCCAGCCACCAATGCCGAATATCGGTCCTTATACTCGACGTAGACCCGGGCGTTCTCCTGGATGCGGGCGACCTCCTCGTCCGAGAGGGTCCGGACGACCCGGGCCGGGACGCCCATCACGAGCGACCGGGGCGGGACCCGTAGGCCCGGCGGGACGAGGGCCCCGGCCGCCACGAGGCTCTCGTCGCCGATCTCCGCCCCGTCCAGGAGGACCGCCCCCATCCCGATGAGGCACCGGGAACCGACCCGGCAGGCGTGCACGACGGCCCCATGGCCCACCGTCACATATTCCCCGATCTCGGTCGGGTAGAGGTCCTTCGTGACGTGGACGACCACGTTGTCCTGGAGGTTCGTGTAAGCCCCGACCCGGATGAAGTGCATGTCGGCCCGGAGGACGGCCCCGAACCAGACGCTGACGTGGGGCCCCAGGACGACGTCCCCGACGAGCGTCGCCGTCGGAGCGACCCACGCCGTCGGGTCGACGACCGGCGTCTTCCCGCCCAAGCTGTAGACGGGCATCCCACCCCTCTTGAAGGATTGAAAGGGTTCGAGACGGACCGGACCCTCCTCACGCCAAGATAAAGATGACCCCCGCCACGACGGTCGTCCAGTACCCCCGGGGGTCGCCCTCGGCGCTCTGCGTGCAGTTCCGGGACAGGACGATCTGGCCCGAGAGCCGATAGGCCTCGAGTTGCTCGTCCCAGGCCCGCTGGGGGTCGTACTCGAGGCCCAGGGTCGTCGCCAGCATAGAAGCCGCCAGGTCCTCGGCGTATTCCCCGGCTTCCTCCTCGGTCTGCCCGAAGGAGTGGTGCTCCGAGATGTACCCGTAGAGGTCCGGGTCCCGGGGGAGGGCCAGGCCGACCGAGGCGACGACCCGGCGCCCCGGCTCGTTCGTGGCATTCTCGCTGAGGACGCAGAAGACGATGCTTCCCGGCCGGAGCATGCGGATGCCCTCCTCCCGCTCGATGAGCCGACAGCCGGGCGGGAAGATCGAAGAGACCCGGACCAGGTTGTAAGGGGCGATGCCCGCATTCCGGAGGGCCTCCTCGAAGCTGGCCAGCTTTTCCCGATGGTAGCCGACCCCCCGGGTCAGGAAGGCGTACCGTGGGACCATCAGACCGTTCAGCACGTCCGTGACCTCGCTATCGGGGGTTAGGGTCTGGGCGGGAAGCGTCGGGACCCCATCTCCGGAAGCCCTCTCCCCGAAGGCCTCCCGTCCCCGCCGCCCTGTCGTATCATGTTTATTAATATTTATTATTCCGTCATCTTGTGTCTTTCCCCCGCACCCTTATCCTTCCGGGGCCAGCCCCATCCAGACGCCTCGTCAGCCTGCCGGCCCGTCTGCCAAACTGCCGAATATAGTCTTACCGGGATGGGGCCGATGGGGGGGACACGCGCGGGACCACCGCCGTCGGACGACCTCGCCGGGGCCGTACCGGCCGACGAGCTCGTAAGCCCCCTCCTGCAGGGAAAAGACCTCGACCGTCGAACGGTCGGGGTCGACGAGCCAGTACCCGGGCCACCCGCCCGGGCGGACTCGTAAAACTTCTCGCTTCAGTCCGTCCGCCGGCCCGACGCCTCCGACCCGTAGGGCGCCGGCCCCGTCCCGGGCCGATTCCCGGACCCCGCCACGGACGTCAGGCGGAACCCTCGAGCTCGGTCAGGACCTGGGCGAGGGCCCGACGGACGTCTTCGGGTCCGGCCTGACCCCGGTAGAAACGGACGCGGACCTCAAAAGTCCCGAAGGGGTCCCGGAAGACGAAGAGGCCGCCCGGCGGCTTTTCCGGCTCGGACGCGCCTTCCGGCCGACGGTCCTTCCCGCCGGCGGCCGCCGGCTCGACTCGCGTCCGCTGGCCCCGGACGATTTCTTGGACGCACAGCCGCATGGCCATCGGGTCCGGCTGGCGGGCGACCGTCAGGAGCTGGCGACGGCTGGTGATCCCGTGCTCCCGGCACAGGGCCCGGATCTCCTCCGGGATGGCCAGCAGGCTAAGCGTCTCGGTGATCGTCGAGCGGGCCTTGCCGAGGACCCGGGCCATCTCGGCGTGGGTGTAGCCGAACTCGTCCATCAAACGCCGGTAAGCCTCGGCCTCCTCGAAGGGGTCCAGGTCCTTGCGCTGGAGGTTCTCGATGAGGGCGACCTCCAGCATCTCGTTGTCGGAGACGTCGACCTCGATGCAGGGGACCTCAGTCCAGCCGGCCATCCGGCAGGCCCGCAGACGGCGTTCGCCGGCGACGACCTGATAGCGGTCCCCCCGGGGGCGGACCAGGATGGGGGCCAGCAGACCCTTGGTCCGAATCGACTCGGCCAGCTCTTCCAGGTCCCCGAAGTCCTGACGGGGTTGCCACGGATTCGAGTCCAGGCGGTCGATGGGGAGGAGCCGGACGACGGGTCGGGGGGTGCGCTCGAGCAGGGCCTCGACGTAATGGAGGTCCTTCCCCAGGTTGAGGTCACGCGGCAATCCCCGCTTGGACACGGCGAAGCACCTCCTCGGCCAAGGCCTGGTACTCCCGGGCCGCCTGGGAATCCGGGGCATAGGTGTGGATGGACTCCCGGTAGGCCGGGCTCTCCTCCAGCCGCACGCTCCGGCTGATCACGGTCTCGAAGACGAGGGGACCGAACATCCGGTGGACCTGCTCGATGACGTCCCGAGCCAGGACGGTCCGGCGGTCGGCCATCGTAACGACGACCCCCAGGACTTGCAGACGGGGGTTGGCGTGCTGACGGACCTTGTGGACCGTCTCAAGGAGGTCCTCCGTCCCCTCCAGGGCATAGTAGGAGACCTGGATCGGGATGAGCAAGGCGTCGGCCGCCACCAGGGCGCTGACGGTCAGGAGGCCCAGGGACGGCGGCGTGTCGATCCAGATGAGGTCGTACCGGTCGGCGATGGGCTTTAGGCGGTCCTTCAGGCGGAAGTGGGCGTCCAGCTCCCCGACGAGCTGGCTCTCCAGCTTGGCCAGGGCGATTCGGGCCGGGACGACCCACAGGTTCGGGACCGACGTCGCCTGCACGACGGCCTCCATCGGCGTATGGGCGTCCGTCAGGACGTGATAGACGTTCCGGTCGACCTGCCGGAGGTCGACGAACGTCATCGTCGAGTTCGCCTGGGGGTCCATATCGACCAGGAGCGTGCGGCGGCCCTGGAGTGCGAAGGCCGCCGCCAGGTTCACGGCCGTCGTCGTCTTGCCGACACCGCCCTTTTGGTTGGCGATGGCGATGGTCCGCATCCGAGAATGCCTACCTCGGGCGCTCCGGAGAGGCCCGTCCGGCTCCCGCCGACATCCTTATTCTAAATTCTAACCTACCGGTGAGACGAGCGACTTCGACGTTCGGGACTCGGGATCCCGTCGACCCGGGGTCCAAGGGCCGCAACGCCGGGTATTTTACCAAAAGTCCGTCCCTCCCTGAAGTACTCCGGGGGGCTCCGAAGCCGTCCGACAGAGCCCCCGCTACGGCCCCGGCTGAGTGTTTTCCATTTTGGATAGGATTCCGATGTAATGGCCCCGCTCGTCCGGGGTATCCCACAGGCGTTCCAAAAGCTCCGCCGTGACCTGGACTTCCCGCCGGTTCCCCATGAGCCGTCGGGCCCGTGTGGCTCCGAAACGACGCTCGAACTCCTCCCGGCTGAGCACGACCTGCTTGTCGGCGTAGTATCGCCCCAGCATTTGCGTCACGGCCCGGCGGCTCCAGAACAGGGCCTCGAACCCCTGAGGGTCGTAGGTGACGGTCCGGGTCGTCCCGTCGGGGTACTGCAGGTAGACGACGATGCCCGTGACCTGCACGCGCGGTTCCGCGGGGGTCGCCGGGGATGCCGCCTTTTTGCGGGGATTCTGACGCGCCATGACCGCCCTCCTCCGGAGGGGAATTCGGCAGTTCGGCAGGTGGGCAGATAGGCGGATGGGCCGGTAGGCTGGCGAGGCGTCTGGATGGGGCCGGCCCCTGGAAGGAAAAAATGCGGCGGGAAAGATACAAGATGCAAGATGGGTCCCGGGGGCCGGGTCTCGGAGAAACGGGACTCTTTACCCGTTCTCCCATCCCGAATCTCCGAGAGGGCTTCCCGGAGGGCGCCGGCCGCCGGGTCGTCGGGGCAGAGGGCCAGGGCCTTCTCGACGGCCGCTTGGCCCTGCCGAAGGGCTTCGGTCGGGTCCTGCCGTCGGGCCCTCTGAAGTTCGGCGAGGGAGCGATAGACCTCGGCGACCCACCGGTAGGTCTCGGCGTCCTGGGGGTTCCGCTCGAGGGCCGCCTGAAGATGGCGCAGGGCTTCGTCCCAAGACGCGTCGGGGGCGCGGCCCGTGCGGGCCTGCCACCGGCCTTCGAGGAAGGCGACCCGGCCCAGGGCCCGGTGGACCCGGAAGTCATGGGCGTGGTATTCCCGACCGGCCTGGAGGACGGATCGGGCCTCCGCCAGGGCCGGCGTCGGCGGTCGGCCCCGACGCAGGTCCCACTCGGCCCGGATGAGTCCCGCCTCGGCCCGGGCCAGGACGCCGTCGACATGACGGGGATTGGCCTGAAGCGCCGTCTGGCCGTCGGCGACGGCCCGGGTCAGGGAGGCCTCCGGGGCCTGCCCACGGCGGAGGGCCTCCCGGGCGAGGAGCCCGTACGCCTGACTCCGGACGGCGTAAGCCAGGGCTTCCCGGGGGTTGACCTCGACGGCCCGGTCCAAAACGGCGAGGGCCTGCTGGGCCGTCGGTCGGGGGTCCTGACCGTAGGCCATCTGATGCTGGGCCCGGAGCAGGAGCGTCCGGCCCAGTTCATAGAGGGCAAAGATGTAATCGGGGTCCAGTCGCAAGGCATTTTGAAAGGCCTCCTCGGACGCCCGGAGGGCCTCTTCCGGGGAGGTGCAGGCCGCCGCCCGGGCTTCGGCCAGGAGCTGATACGTCTTGCCCAATCCGAAGTAGGCGACGATGGAGTTGGGGTTAACCCGGAGCGATTGCCGGTAGTGGCGGAGGGCCTGCTCCAGGGACGCCGTGGGGTCCTGGCCCCGGCGGAGCGCATACTCGCCCCAGTACCGATAGGCCCGGCCCAGGTTGCCGTAGGCACTGTAGAGACGGGGATTCATCCGCAGGGCCGTCTGAAAGGCTTCCGTGGCTTGTCGAAGTA
>FWWL01002215.1_pt1 | contig 41752 bp, 32 predicted proteins | sample 2228331 | NCBI WGS metagenome assembly FWWL01 (sample SAMEA103939775, study PRJEB20133) | metagenome
CCTCGGCAGCCCTTCGTCGCACTTCTTCCTCGTCGACGGTGATCACCCTTCCCCCATCCACCACCACACGGCCATCGACGAGCACCGTTTCCACCTCGCAACCCACTGCGCCGTATACGAGGGCCGACACTGGGTTGTGCACCGGTGCGGCGTAAGGGCTGTCATCCAGGTTCACCACCATGAGATCGGCTCGCTTGCCAACCTCCAGAGAGCCCGTAATCTCCTCAAGGCCCAGGGCCCTTGCTCCATCTATGGTGGCCATCTCCAGTACCCGCTCGGCGGTGATCACCGTGGGATCCCTGGTAACGACCTTATGAAGCAGGGCGGCGAACTTGAGGGCCTGCACCATGTTATGGGTGTTATTGCTGGCAGGTCCATCGCTGGCGAGCCCTACAGTGATGCCCGAGCTAAGCATCGAAGGGATGGGGGCAATCCCCGAAGCCAGGTACATGTTGCTGGTAGGGTTGTGGGACACCTTGACATCGTGGGCCTTAAGGATGCGAATATCCCGCTGATCGAGGTGGACGCAGTGCACTGCCAACACATCGGGCGCAAGGAAGCCATCGTGGGCGAGGAGCTCGAGATCCTTTAGGCCGAAGCGCCGCAGGCTGGTCTCCAGCTCAAAGGTAGTCTCGGATACGTGCATGGTGAGGCCGACGCCTACGGAACTGGCCAGATCCCTCACGGCCCTCAGCGATTCCCTCGTAACGGACCATATCATGCAGGGGGCGAAGCGCACCCGTATGCGCCCCTCCGCCGCCCCGTGATAGGTCCGTGCCACCCGTTCGCAGTCCGCCAAGATGGTGTCCAGGGGCTGAATGAGCGGTTCGGGTACTCCGTACTCCGCCCCTGCATCGCAGTAGCCTCGGGCAAACACGCCGCGGATCCCCACCTCCACCATGGCCTGCACCACGGCATCCGAGAGGCGAGGCCTTGGATGAACGTACATGAAGTCTTTGATACAGGTGGTGCCCGAGCGGAGGGCCTCCACACATCCGGCCAAGGCTGCTACGTAGCAGTCTTCCTCCGTGAGGGCGGTGGCGCTCGGCCCGGTCATCTGACAGAACCAGTCCACCAACCTCCGATCGTCGCCCAGGCCCTTGAGGAGCGTCTGAAAGAGATGTGTGTGGGTGTTGACCAAGCCCGGGAATATGTACTTCCCTCGAGCCTCTAGCCGCTTGGGGGCCGAAAACTCCCCCTCTATATCCTCGCGAGGTCCGACGGCCACTATGCGTCCACCCTGGATCGCCAACGCTCCCGGGTCGAGGATCCGACGGCCCCTGTCTACAGTCACCACAGTGCCACCCAAGACCATGAGGTCGGCCTGAAGGGTTTGTTGGGAGGACATGCCGCATCCCTAGTTGGGGACAGAGGTTCGTCTAGGAGAATATCACGCCGGCCCGGCCCCGTCAAGGGGCTACCGAAGTGCGCCAGGAGATCGTTACCAGTTGTTTCCGGGCTGGGGAGAGACGGCACGCCTTTGGTGGAGACGCGTTGGGGAAGCTGAACTTGGGATATACCGGCTTTGGCAGACGTATCCGGAGGGGATAAGGTCCCCGGAGAGCTTGTCGAGATCTGGAGGCGGACGGTCAGCGTCGGCCGGACTGCCCGGTCCTTCCCTACGTTGTGTCGGGTGGTGAGACAACGGCTCAGGAGCCCCAGGGCATCAGGCAAGAGGGTCTTATGCAGGTGAGGCGTAGCCCCGGGCACTGCCCAAAGAGCCCGAGGACACGGTATGGGTTATCGGGACCGGACGGGCAACAGGGTGCGGGCTAAGGGGGCCTGCGGCCTATCTGAAGGTTCTCGGGTGTGGGATCTTCCCCATCCCGTACGGCACATCCTCTGCCGCGAGGGTGCGTGCTGGAGACGGGCAGGGAGTGTGGTGCTCCTTCCCTCTTGGCCTGGGAGAGGGAGGGATCCTTCTGCCCCGTGCAGGTGGTGGTTAAGGAGGTCCGTGACAATGTCGCTGTACGGCGGCCTAGGTGGCCGTCTGGCCGAGCGTGGTCTTTCCAGGTATCAGCACACGGCCCTGGAGGGCCTGAGTAGGCTCGGTTTCCTGCTGCATCGGAGGGCTCTGGGCGTCGATGCATCGGTTATCTTCCGGGGGCCGGGTTTCTGGATCCTCTGGGAGGGGGCTACAGGCTCGGTGATGAGAAGTCCCACCGGCCCTACCTGGGTTAGGCCAGGACTGTATCCGAGCTGCTGGGCCTATCTTCACAACTCCGTGTGGGACCAATTTAGGCCTGGGCTTGGAGGCAAGGGGTGGATGGGGACGCTAACCGAGTCCGGGGATAATCTGCCGAGGCTGGGTTTGCTGACGATGTGCTCCTAAAGTAGGCGAGCCCAGGCCCGCTCCTGACCATGGGCATGATCCCCCGGTAACGCTCTGCTGGCACGTTGAAACCCGGGAAATGGCGCAGGCCCTGGCTGGGCCCTGACGGGTGCAGTAGGGCTTGACCTTGGACCCGATGTTGCCCGCTTACCTGCCGTAGGCATGGTGTAGGTGTTCGAATGTTGCAGCGGGCCATCGCCAAACGTCGCCCCTTCTAAGCTGTGCTTTGCAGGCTACCGGGTAGCAGAGGCCTGGCCCGAGGCGATCCGTCGTGAGCTTTGTAGGGAGGTTGGGCCAGGTGTACAATGGGCTTGGCGGCGAGGGGCCCTTGACACCGGTAGAGCTCAACTGGCTGGATTTTGCCATACTGGTTGTGTTGGCGGCGTCAGCCTACTTCGGCTTCGTTGTGGGTCTGTGGCGTCTGCTGGGTCTCATATTGTCGTTCTATCTGGCCTTCCTCTTTGCCACGGTGGCATACTCTGAGCTCTGGCCGATTCTAGCTAAGGCGATGCCCTGGGGCCACATACCAACGCTGGAGGCTGTGTCCTTCGCAGGTGCCTACCTGGCCGCCTTCGTCTTTATGGCGTGGTTGGTCTTCAGGTTCATACCAGGTCTAGGGCTGCCCGCGATGCCGATGCTCTTCGATAGGTTCATGGGTGCGGTGGTGGGATTTGCCTCTGCCCTCCTGGGCATGATGCTGGGGATAAGCATCATGGCCGCCGTTTTGGCCTTTCTAAACTACTCTCCCCTGGCCCTTCTCTTTCCTTCGGGAAGCATTCACTTCTTGGCCAGCTCCATAGCGGAGTCTGTGATGGCCCAGCTACTGCTGGCCATGTTGCCCAAGGTTAGCCAGTTGTTCGCCGTTTTGGTGGCCCGACCTCTCCCTGATTTCGTGTTGCCTCCTGGACGATGAAGCTAGACGAGCACACGGCGAGGGTCTTGGATCTGCCCATAGTTCTGGAGCAAATAGCCCGGCATGCATCGTTCTCGCTCGGGCGCGAGCTGGTACTGTCACTGAGTCCTGCCTCGGACGCCGAGGATGCCAAGAACCGGTTGCGCCTGACCTCGGAGGCAAGGTTAGCGCTCTCGCAGGGCCTAGAGCTCTCCCTGGGCGGCGTTCACGATGTGCGGCCGTTTTTGCGTAGGGCCGTCAGTGGGTCTCTGCTGGACCCGCAGGAACTGCTGGACATCAGGGACACCCTATCGGCGGCGGCCAGGATCAAGAAGGCGCTCGGAGGAGAAGGACGGACAACGGGGAGGCTCTCCGGCCTTGCAAGCATTGCCGCACAGCTGGATCCTTTGCAGGATCTAGTTGCCGAAATCGAAGCCAAAATTGGCGAGGACGGTCAGGTGTTGGACGGTGCGAGCCCAGCACTGGCCCGCCTCAGGAGGTCCATCCGCGAGGCGCACCAGGCGATCATGGAGAGGCTCCAGGCCATCGTCTCCTCACCTAAGTATCAGGGCACCCTGCAGGACCGGATCGTCACCCAACGGGATGGCCGGTACGTGGTTCTGGTTAAGGCTGAAGCGAAGTCACAACTTCCCGGCCTTCTGCACGACCAGTCTGCCAGCGGTGCCACCCTATATGTGGAGCCTCTGGAGGTGGTGGAGCTGACGAACCGTTGGCGGGCGCTCCAGAGACAGGGGGAGAGGGAAGTTGCCCGGATCCTGGGAGGGCTGACAAAGGCTGTAGCTCGGTTTGCCGGGGCCATCGAGCAGAATGTGTGGATCCTCGGCGAGCTGGACAGCATCATGGCTATGGCCCGATACGCTGACGAGACAGACGCTGCCGAGCCCCTGATTGTGGATCCTTGCCAAGATGTCCCCATAGAGCTCAGGAGGGCGCGTCATCCCCTGATACCCCGCGACCAAGTGGTACCCATAGATGTATGGCTGAAAGGGTTTAGGATCCTTGTCATAACTGGCCCCAATACAGGAGGCAAGACCGTTGTCCTTAAGACCGTGGGCCTCATGGCCGCCATGGCCATGTGCGGGCTTCACATACCTGCGCAATCCGGTTCCGCGGTGCCTGCCGTCGACGCCATCTATGCCGATATAGGCGATGAGCAGGGCATTGTTCAGAACCTGTCCACCTTTTCGTCGCACGTACAGAACATTGCTCGGATCCTCAAGAGCTCGACCGAGCGTTCCCTGGTTCTCCTGGACGAGATCGGTGCGGGTACCGATCCTGAGGAGGGTTCGGCCCTGGGGAGGGCTTTGTTGGCCTACCTGCTCCGCCGAGGGGCCCTCGTTCTGGCCACCAGCCACCACAGCGACGTGAAGGCCTTCGCCTACAGGACCGAGGGGGTCGAGAACGCCAGCGTGGAGTTCGATGAGGACACCTTGGCGCCAACCTACCGGCTGAGGATAGGCGTGCCGGGGTCCAGCCACGCCATCGCCGTGGCCCGGAGGCTAGGCCTGCCTGAAGAGGTTGTGCGGCAGGCTGAAGCCTTCGTTTCGCCGGACAGGGCCTACTTTGAAGGGCTGGTGCGGGACTTGCAGAAGGAGATGGTGAGGCTAGAGGAAGCTCGAGGGCGTCTTGAAGCCGAGGAAAGACATGTCAGGACCGCACGGGAGGAGCTAGAGGCGAAAATTAGGCAGGTGGACGCGGAGCGGGAACAGGTTAGGAAGCAGGCCTTGGAGGCAGTGGCGGCGGAGGTGGAAGTTCTGAAGGAGCGACTGCGCCAGCTCTTAAAGGCTGCTGAAGCTCGCGAGGCCTCCAGCCAGTGGTACAGAAGGGCCTTGAGACAAGCGGATTCCCTCGTCCGGGAGGCTGCAGCCGGGCCCGAGGGTGCCTCGGCGGGTACCTCCCGGGCGGCGCCCTTGAAGCCGGGCCAGAGGGTATGGCTGGACGAGTTACGCTCCGAGGGCGAGCTCGAGAAGCTATCGGACGGAAGGGCCCTGGTGAGAGTGGGCAATCTGCTGGTGTCTGTGGCGGCATCCAGCGTTAAGCCAGCGGGCAAGGAGGGTGAAACGGGCCCCGTGGGGCGGAAGGTTTCGCTGCCCTCGCCACCACCCTTACAGCTGAAGGTAGTGGGCATGAGGACCGCCGAGGCCGAGGCCGAAGTGGAGCGCTATCTCAACAGGGCGGCGTTGGCTGGCCTACAGGAGGTCAGGATAATACACGGCGTGGGTACGGGAGCCCTGCGCAATTTCCTGCGTTCCACCCTCCGCAACCATCCGTTGGTGGCGTCCCTGAGGCCAGCGGGTCCCGAGGAAGGCGGTGATGGGGTTACTATAGTAAGGTTGAATGCCGTATGAACCCGCCGCGAGGGATCTAGTGTGGAAGCCAGGCTGAGGCGTTCTGGCCAGCTGGAAGAGCTGCTGCTGAGGCTGGACGGCAAGCCCTACAAGTTCTACGCGTCGTTAGCAGGCGCCTACGACTTTACGACTTTCGTGCTCTACGTGGATTACGTTCAGCCGGACCCCTTCGCACCACCTACCCTGGTGAGAGTTAGCATGCCGCTGCGGTATGCCGGGGTGCCTTCGGAGCTGTACTCCACTTCTCCGCGGCGAGTGGCCCTCGAGGACTACGTAGCTCGAAGGGTTGCTGATGCCGCTCGGCGGATCGTCAAAGGCGATAGGGGCACGGGCCATTCGGGCCGTTTCTACATCGATGCAGGCCGCCAGCAGGTCCTCAGGCGGACAGCTTGCCGCATCTTCGACGACCGGATCGAGGTGAGGTTGGCCGTGGGGTTACCCTCGGCAGGCAGGGACATCCTGGGTCGTCAGGCGCGGGCCATGCTTTTCGATGAACTGCCGGCCGTGGTCAGGGAGGCGATGGTATTCGAGAATTGGCCGCAGAACGAGCCTCGTGCCTTTGTGGAAAGTGTGGAAGATCAAGAGGCGCTCCGGGAGCAGCTTGCCCCGAACGGGCTGGTGGCCTTTGTTGGGAACGGTTCGGTGTTGCCCAGGGAGAGCGGCATCAGTGACCGACCGCTCCGGAGCACCAGGCTGGTGCCCTTCGAGGCTCCACCCGAACTGGCGGTCGCGCTGATGGCCCCAAACCGGGGCGAGGTTGTTGGAATGGGCGTCCCAGTGGGTGTTACCCTCGTAGTCGGTGGTGGTTACCACGGCAAGTCGACGCTCCTGCGCGCTCTTGAACGAGGGATCTACAACCACATACCTGGAGACGGCCGTGAGCTGGTCGTGACGAGGCGTAGTGCCGTGAAGATACGGGCCGAGGACGGCAGGTCGGTGGAAGGGGTGGATATCAGCCCCTTTATAGACAACCTTCCCAACCAGGAAGACACCCGTTTCTTCCGGACCGAGAACGCTAGTGGAAGCACTTCCCAGGCAGCCAACATAATGGAAGCCCTGGAGGCAGGTGCAGAAGTGCTCCTCATGGATGAGGACACCTGTGCCACCAACTTTATGATCCGCGACGAGCTCATGCAAGAGCTTGTTCCCAAGGAAAAGGAGCCGATCACGCCCTTCATCGATCAGGTGCGCAACATCTATCGAGAGCTGGGTGTATCCACCATCCTGGTCATGGGGGGCTCCGGCGAATACTTTGCTGTGGCCGATACCGTTATCATGATGGACAGCTACAGGCCGAAGGTGGTCACTGAGAGGGCCAAGGGGCTGGTGGAGCGTCGGCCCGTGCGCCGCAGGTCAGAGGGGCCCGGCACCATCGGTCCTTTGCCCAGGCGGTTTCCGCTTCCCCGCTCCGTCGACCCTTCCCAGGGCAAGAAGGTCAGGGCTGAAGCCAAGGGATCCAAGGTGATACTGTTCGGCCCAGACTCAGTGGATCTGCGGTTCCTCGAGCAGTTGGTGGACCCCAGCCAGGCCGAGACGATAGCCAATATGTTGCTGAGGGCCTGGAGACTGAAGATGTTCGATGGTACCATGACCCTGAGGCAGATAGCCGATGCTCTCCATGAGGAGGTCCAGCGCAAGGGGCTGGACGCGCTGTCTCGGTTCGGCGAAGGCGTTCACCCCGGCAACATGGCCGAGGTGCGGCCCCTGGACTTCCTGGCGGTAGTGAACCGGCTAAGGGGTCTTAGGGTACGTCAGGGCTGAATTCATCGATGGACAGGGGTGGTCCTGTGGCAACAGATCTGTCGGGAAAAGTTGCTGTGGTGACCGGGGGCGGGCGCGGCATAGGTAGGGCCATCGCCCTCGCCATGGCCGAGGCGGGGGCCGATGTGGCCCTGACCTACCTGCACACGCAGGATGGGGCGAGATCCACCCTGCACCAGATAGAGTCCATGGGCAGGAGAGGGCTTGTGCTGCGAGCCAACCTTGCCCGAGTGAGCGAAGCCCAGGGCGCCATCAGAGCTGCGGCTGAGCACTTCGGTCGTATAGACATCCTGGTCAACAATGCAGCGGTGTTCAGTTCAGCCCGGTGGCACGAGATAAGCGAGGAACTATGGGACTCCGTGCATGACATCAATCTAAAGGGCTTGTTCTTTTGCTGTCAGGCTGCCGCGCAGATAATGATGTCACAGGGCGAGGGAACGATAATCAACCTGGCGTCGGGTGGTGGGCTGAGCCCGTTCCCAGGGTACGATGTCTCTGTGGCCTATGCTGCTTCGAAGGCGGGTGTCATCATGGTCACCCATCGGCTGGCCTGGGAGCTGGCGCCCACCGTGCGCGTCAATGCCATAGCGCCTGGCATCATCGATTCGAAGCCCGAACCGATGCCACCAGAGACTGCTTGTCGCTTGGCGGCCCGGGTGCCAATGCGCAGGTTGGGCAGCCCTGAAGAGATCGCCAGGGTTGCGGTTTTCCTTGCCTCGGAGAATGCCTCTTACATCACAGGCCAGGTACTTTCAGTAGACGGCGGAACTGTGATGAAGTGAACCCTCTCGTAGGGATCTGGCTATGCCGGGAAGGGCATGGGCGGCCGGGAGATCAGCTGTCCTGACAGTTGTCCTGCTGGCGCTGGGGCTTTCGCCCTATAGTGGGGCACACGGCGCGTGGTTTGCCTTTCTCGTGGGAGGGCTGGCGGCGTTGCATGCGGCTGTGGTGGCAGCTGTCGGGCGGTTCCTGCCTGCCGTTGTTTCCTCACCCGCGGCCTGGCTCTTGGGCGATCTCCTGTTGGTTTCGGGCCTGACCGGCGTTGCAGGGCCTGCAAGCCCTTTTTCGGCCCTTGTTGCGCTGGCGGCGGTGAGCCACACGCTGGTTCGGGGATGGTACTGGGGCGGCCTGGCGACCTTAGCCCTGTTCGCGATCTATCTGTTTGCAGGCGCCGGCTTTCCCGAACCCGCCCCCTGGGCCATGCTCTTCACGGGAGCAGCTGGCGCGGCTGGCTATGCGGCCTCTGTCGCTCTGATCGGCGGCCGGGTGCGGCGCACTGACACTTCCAGACTCATGCATGGGCTTACGCTGGCAATCCGGTCTACTTCGGACCCGGATGCCCTGTGGGAGGTTGTGCTAGAGGGGGTCCTGCAGGTCATGCCTGCCGAGGCTGCCAGCGGATACCTCTTCGATCCCGAAGATGGGCGGCTGAAGCTCAGGTTCCACATCCCCGCTGAAGGCCAGGAAGGCTGGCATGGGGTGGCGGAGAGCGGCTGTGAAGGCCTCGCGCCCATTGCTGCAGGTTCCAGGGCTGTCGAGGTGGCCAGTCTAGGTGAGCTCCCGGCTTGGAAGCATAGGCCTGGCCTGCCAAGGTGCGGTCTCATGGCGTTGCCGTTGGTCGGCAGCGGTGGACAACGCCTGGGCCTAATTGCCCTCTGGGGCCCGCGGATGAGGCTCGCTCAAGAACAACGGCGCATGCTGGAGACGCTGGCCAGCCAGACCGCCATAGCGATCCAGAACCTGCGCCTCAGGGAGGAAGCTGCGCGGATGGAGGCCGTGAAGGAGCTGGACAGGCTGAAGACCGAACTCCTATCCACCGTATCCCACGAGTTGAGATCCCCTCTAAGCCGCATCAAAGCCAACGTTACAAGTCTTCTCCAGGAGGATGTCCAATGGGGCGAGGAGACGCGGCGCGAGATGCTGTTGTCCATCCTTCCGGATGTAGACCACCTTTCCGAGCTGGTGGGCAACCTGCTGGATATGTCCGCCATAGAAGCTGGCATGGTGAAGCTCGACCGCGACTGGGTGAACATGGCGGACCTCATTAAGCGGCTGGCACGCCGATGGCGTTCGACGGGGACCCATGAGATTCGGCTGGACCTGCCTTCGCGCCTGCCGGCGGTATACGTGGACGAGAAGCGGATAGCCCAGGTGCTCAACAATTTGGTGGACAACGCCATGAAGTTCTCGCCGCCGGGGTCCAGGGTGACCGTCTCAGCCAGGGCTGAGGGTCGATGGTTTGAGGTCAGTGTGACGGACCTGGGTATCGGCATCGCTCAGGAGGACCTCCCTCGGATCTTCGAGAGGTTCTACAGGGTTGGAAGCGTCTCTCGGGGTGGCACGGGACTTGGGTTGTCCATCTGTAAGGGGCTGGTGGAGGCACACGGCGGCGAGATAGCCGTGCAGAGCCAGCGCGGCTTCGGATCCAGATTCACTGTAAGGCTGCCGCTCGAGGAAGCGATCGGTGAGGCCTGTTAAGATCCTTATCGTGGACGACGACACCCGCATCCTGACCATTGTCAGGAGGAACCTGGAGGCACGGGGGTACGCCGTGGCGTCTGCGACCACTGGCAGCGAAGCCCTCAGGCAGCTGGCCATGGAAGAGATGGACCTGGTGATACTCGATCTCATGCTTCCGGACGTGGACGGCATGGAGGTGCTGAGGAGGATGCGCCAGATAACGGAGACGCCGCCAGTGATAGTCCTGAGCGCCAGGGTTGAAGGGCCCACGAAGGTGGAAGCCTTGGATTCCGGCGCCGACGATTACCTAACAAAACCGTTTGACATGGAGGAACTGCTGGCCAGGGTGAGGGCGGTCCTGCGCAGAGAATCTTCCCGTGGTGCCCATCAGCCCACGCTGAAGCCCTTCGAGCACGAGGGACTGAAGGTGGACTTCGCGGCCCACGAGGTTACTGTGAACGGCAGGGAGGTAAAACTGACGCCCACGGAGTTCAAGCTGTTGACGCAGCTGGTGGCCAATGCAGGTAAGGTCATGACCCACGGCATGCTGTTGAACCGGGTGTGGGGTCCGGAATACCGCGACGAGACCGAGTACCTTCGCGTCTACATAAACAGGCTACGCCGGAAGCTAGGGGACGATCCTACGAACCCAAGGTACATACTTACGGAACCGGCGGTGGGCTACAGGTTCGCCCGGCCCGCTAAATAGATAGAAGGTATCATACGATGCGTCATCACTGCCTGTCGGGGATGAGGCTTTGAGGGAAGGAAGGCTGAGGGTAGGCATCGACATTGGGGGCACCTTTACGGACCTATTCCTCACGGACGACGGGGGCCGGCTCCGCGCCATTGCGAAGACGCCCACAACACCCCCAGACCCCTCTGAAGGTGTTGAGGAGGGGTTGCGGAAGCTGTGCGATCTGGCAGGGATAAGGCCTGACGAGATCGATCAGATAGTCCACGGCACGACCCTGGTGACCAACGCCTTGATCGAGCGCAAGGGCGCCTTAACTGGCATGCTCACCACGAAAGGTTTCCGCGACGTCATCGCCATGGGGCGCGAGCACCGGTACGACCTTTACGACCTAAAGCTTGAGCTTCCCGAGCCGTTGGTGCCGCGGCGGCTCAGGCTGGAGGTCCCTGAACGGCTGGCAGCTGACGGTCGGGTCCTGGAACCTCTCGATGTAGAGACGGCCCGGCGCCAAGTAGCTAGATTGCTCGCGGCCGGCGTGCAGGCTATCGCTGTCTGCTTGCTTCACTCTTACAGGAACCCCAGCCACGAGCAGTTGCTGAGGGATATCATCGCTGACATGGCTCCAGAGGTTCACGTCTCCCTCTCCTCGGAGGTGGTGCCCGAGCTCAGGGAGTATGAGCGCTTCTCGACCACGGTCGCCAACGTATACGTGCGCCCTGTGATGGACCGCTACCTGGCTCGCCTGGAGCAGAGGCTGAGGTCGCTGGGCTTTGGGGGCAGCCTGCTTATCATGCTTTCCAACGGTGGCACCTGTACGGTGGATGTAGCCAGACGGCTTCCCATATGGCTGGTGGAGTCGGGACCTGCGGCAGGAGCCCTCGTGGCGGCTCACCTGGGCCTGAAGGCGGGCCGCAACGAGGTTCTCTCCTTTGACATGGGAGGTACCACTGCGAAGGCCTGCATTGTAGAAGGAGGCCGTCCTCTGGTCACCTCGGATTACGAGGTGGCGAGGCTCCAGAGGTTCAAGAAGGGCAGTGGACTGCCGGTGAAGGTGCCCGTGATCGACATGATCGAGATCGGTGCTGGCGGTGGCAGCATCGCCTGGGTGGACCAGTTCGGCCTGCTGCGGGTTGGGCCGGAGAGTGCCGGGGCCGACCCTGGACCCGCCTGTTACGGTTGGGGAGGTGACCTGCCGACAGTGACAGATGCCGATCTGGTGCTGGGGTATCTGGACCCGGACTACTTTCTAGGTGGCCGACTGAGGCTCGATCCGGACAGGGCGTTCGCGGCTCTGGAGAGGTTGGCCCGTTCCCTGGGGATAACGGTCTCCGATGTGGCGTGGGGCATACACCAGCTGGTCAACGAGAACATGGCTGCGGCCGCTAGGATCCACTCCATCGAGAGGGGGAAGGATGTGAGAAAGCTTCCCATGGTGGCCTTCGGAGGTGCCGGACCCGTTCACGCCTATGGGGTCGCCAGGATCCTGCGGCTGGGAGAGGTGTGGTGTCCCCCCGGGTCGGGCGTTGCCTCGGCCCAAGGGCTTCTGGTGGCACCGGCGGCTTTCGACCTGGTCCATAGCTGGCCAGGCTCCCTGGAGAGCCTAGCGTGGGATGAGGTCAACGTTATCCTTGAGGGGATGGAAGGGGAGGCCGTTGGTCTAGTGGCCGCGGCCGGGGTAGACAAGGGCGCGGTCAGGATCAGCCGTTGGGCTGACATGCGCTACGTAGGACAGGGCTACCACGTGACGGTGCCCGTGCCCCTGGGCAGACTGTCCCAGCGGCATGGGCAGGTCCTTCGCTCGTCCTTTGCCCAGGTATACATGAACCTGTACGGCAGGTTGGCCGAGGGGGTGGAGCTTGAGGTCCTTTCATGGAGGGTCGCGGCCTCCGGCCCACCGCACGACATCGTCCCCGGCGTGCCGCGCGCGGAAGGTGGCCCGGCTCTAAAGGGGAGGCGAAAGGCCTACTTTCACGAGCTGGGAGGTTTTGTGGAGGTGCCCGTGTACAGCAGGTACTCGCTGGAACCGGGCGCAGTGTTGGAGGGTCCGGCCATAGTGGAGGAAGAGGAATCTACCTTGGTGGTGGGCCCTGGCGCCCGGGTCAGCGCGGACAACATTGGCATGCTGAGGATGGTGCTGGGAGATGCCTAGACTGGACCCCGTCACCCTGGAGATCCTGTGGAGCAGGCTCATGTCGGTGGTGGAGGAGCAGGCGGCAGCCCTGATGCGGACTTCCTTCACCCCCATCGTGCGGGATTCGGGCGATCTCTCAGCGGGCGTCTTTGACCCTCAGGGCAACATGCTGGCCCAGGCGGTCACAGGGACTCCTGGACACATAAATTCCATGGCCACGGCGCTCCGACATTTCGTGGCGGCCTATCCGCCCGAAAGGCTGGCTCCAGGCGACGTTCTCATTACCAACGATCCGTGGAAGACCTCGGGACAGCTGCACGACCTCACCATAGCCACGCCCATTTTCAGGGGCGGACGGCTGGTAGCCTGGTTTGCCTCCACGTGCCACGCCATCGATATTGGCGGCATAAGCCTTTCTGCCAGTGGCCGTGAGGTGTACGAAGAAGGGCTGTTCATTCCGATCATAAAGCTTTACGATGCTGGGAAGCCCAACGAGACCCTTATGGAGCTTATCAGGGCCAACGTCAGGGCACCGAGGGAAGTGTTGGGCGACATACATGCCCAGGTGGTAGGGAACGAAGTTGGGGGGCGCAGGCTTCTGGAGTTCATGGACGAGTTTGGCCTGGAAGACCTCCAGGAGGTGTCGGAGGAGATAATATCCAGGTCCGAGGCTGCCATGCGTCGGGCCATTGCAGGCTTGCCGAGGGGCACCTACGAGAACGAGGCCTACAGCGACGGGCTGGATGAGCCGGTGGTCATACGGTGTGCCGTTACCGTGGGAGACGAGGAAATAACGGTAGACTACTCCGGCTCTTCGCCCCAGAGCCCCTACGGGATCAACGTGGTGATGAACTACACCCACGCCTACACCACCTACGCAATAAAGTGCGCGCTCACGCCCGATATCCCCAACAACGAGGGGAGCTTCAGGCCTGTAAAGGTGAAGGCGCCCGAAGGCAGCATATTGAACGCTCGGTTCCCAGCCGCTGTCGCTGCCCGGCACGTGGTGGGACATTTCTTGCCCAGCGCTGTGTTCGGTGCCTTAGCCAAGATTGTGCCGGAAAGGGTAGTGGCGGAAGGGGCTGGCACTATATGGCTCACCCAGGTGAGAGGCATCGACCGTGCGGGCAGGCGGTTCATCGCTGTCTTCTTCGCGGCCGGGGGCATGGGGGCCAGGCCTGACCGTGACGGTCTATCGACCACATCTTTCCCCAGCGGCCTCATGGGTACGCCCGTGGAGGTCATCGAGAGCGGTTCGCCCCTCATTATTCGAGAGAAGATCTGGCGGGAGGACTCGGGCGGACCGGGCAAGTACAGGGGAGGCCTGGGACAGAGGATAACGGTGCACGTGGAGACCGATCGGCCGTATACAGTGAGCACGAGCATGGACAGGCAGAGATTTCCGGCCAGGGGCTATGCGGGCGGGGGTTGCGGCGCGCCGGCGAGGTTCTTGACGGGCGACGACAGGGCCATCGATGCCAAGAGGGAGGTGACCCTCGAGCCAGGAACCGATTTCACCTTGGAGCTGCCGGGTGGAGGCGGATTTTTCGACCCGTTGGAGAGGGACCCCGAAGCCGTGCTGAGGGACGTGGTGGACGGCCTTGTGAGCCGGGAAAGGGCGGAGCAGGATTACGGGGTGATAGTCAGGCCGGACCTGACCTTGAACAGAGAGGCGACCGTGGCCCTCCGGAAAGCTCGGCGGTGCGGAAGTAAGGCGATCACTTCATGATAGAATCTAGAAGTCGAACGCGAACTGCGAGGTTGGAAAAGTGCTCTCAGCTCCGTCGCAATACGCTCTCAAGGCTTTGGCATACATCGCTGTGCACGGCGATGGGCCTGTGTACAGCCAAGAGATCGCCGACGCCACCGGCATTCCGGCCAACTACCTGTCCAAGGTGCTCCACACGCTGGTAAAACGGGGGTTGGTGAGGTCGGTGAGGGGCCGCGGGGGCGGGTTCTGGTTGGCGGCACCGGCAGAAAGGATAACCCTGTACGATGTGGTGAGCGTCTTCGAGGATATGGATTTCCCTAAGGACTGCCTCTTGGGCCAACACTTCTGCTCGGATGATGCTCCCTGTGCGGCCCACGCCGCTTGGAAGCCCATATCCGATCAGATAGCGCGCTTCTTCAAGACGAGTACCCTGGCCGATCTCATCCAGAAGGAGCAGGCGGCCGAAGCGATATCCGGCCAGCCCGGCCGATAGCCGAGGAAGTTAAAGGTTTCCCCTACCGAAAAATCGGGCTTAACCCTACCCTAGCCCAGCTCTCCGGGTGGCCCGCGGCTAGCTCCGTGGGGTATAAATGGATATAGTCATGAACAAATATCTAATCCGTGGGGGGGGTGGGCTATGGCTGAACAGAGCAGTCCCGAGAGAGGGCCGTCCGAGAGGATACCCATGGGGCAGGCCTTCCTGGACGATCTCTTTCTCCTTCTGGCCCTCGGCATCCTTATACCGTTCCTTAGCTACCTGGTCTGGGGCTTACTGGACCTCGGCAGTGTTCCAGTGCTCCTGCCGAGGTAGGTCGGACACACAATCTGGGATCTGGAGGTAGGTGATGGTCATACATCCGCCCGAACGTATCTGGTGGAAGCCCATGAGCGGGCAGGAGCGGCTTTACATCGCCGCGGCTGTGCTGTTCGCACTCATAACCTTCGCCCTGATGCCTGTCTGGCACTTTATTGGTAACCAGAACCCTACTATGCAGACCTTCAGGGTGGAGAAGGCTGCCTACATAGACAAGGTAATGGCCTTTGCGAACCAGTACAAAGTTGCGGAGGAGGCGGGCGTGCCGGTGGTAGCGCCTCCCCCGGGCGCCGACGTATACGTTCTCGCGAGAGCCTTCCAGTGGTATCCCATCCTCAAACTAAAGGCTGGGCAAACTTACAAAGTGCACGTTTCCTCCTCTGACGTTCAGCATGGTCTGTCTTTGCAACCCATGAACATGAACTTTATGGCCATTCCCGGCTATGAATACATCCTCTACTTAACTCCTACGCAGCCTGGGCAGTATGGCATCGTGTGTAACGAGTTCTGCGGCCTTGGCCATCACCTTATGTCCGGCAAGCTGATAGTGGAGTAGGCCTGTGAAGGGTAAATGGGGCTGCGGTATACGAGTAAGCATCTTGGAGGTGGCGTAAATGGCGACCCTGGCTGTCCCGTACCGCACCTGCGCCTCCACTGGACTGCGCGTCCATGTGGCGGCGGAGACGATGATAAAGCTGAACGCCGTAGTGGCGGTGGTCTTCCTGGCCCTGGGGGGACTCGCGGCCCTTTTGGTGGCGCTGACCAGGTGGCCGACCATACACCTGCTGGATCCGATCTGGTTCTATCGGATCCTCACGTTCCACGGCCTCAATGCGCTGATTTTTTGGATCATCTTCTTTGAGGTAGCCGTCCTGTACTTTGCGGGGCCCGTGGTGCTGAACAGCCGGTTGCCGGGCCCGACCCTGGCGTGGCTGTCCTTGGCCCTGATGGTCGGGGGCGCCGTCCTGGCCGACGTGATCATCCTGACGGGCGGTGCTGACGTGATGTTCACCGCCTACGTGCCCCTGAAGGCAGATCCGCTCTTTTATCTAGGGGTGATCCTCTTTGCGGTGGGTGCCCTGATCGCCGTCGGGCTGTTCTTCGCCAGCCTGATGGTGGCTCGGGCGGAGGGCACCTATCAGGGCTCTGTGCCGCTGGTCACCTTTGGGGCTATGACGGCTGCCATAATTGCCCTGGTCACTCTTATGGGCGGCGTGATAACCTTCGTACCTGCCTTCTTCTGGGCTTTGGGGGTACTGCCTAACCTGGATGCTGAAGTCTACCGCTTGAACTTCTGGTTCATTGGCCATCCGTCACAACAGATCAATGTCTCGGCCATGGTGGCCATCTGGTACCTGCTTGCCAGCCTGACGGTGGGGGCCACCGCGGTGAGCGAGAAGGTATCGAGGGTTGCTTTCGTGCTGTACATACTGTTCATCAACCTGGCGTCGGCCCATCACTTGCTGGTAGATCCTGGCCTAAGCTCGAGTTGGAAGATCTGGAACACTTCTTACGCCATGCACCTGGCTGTGCTGGCGAGCATGATCCACGGCCTATCGGTGCCGGCGGCCATCGAGGTGGCCCTGCGGAAGCGGGGCTTCACTCGGGGACTCTTCGAGTGGCTGCAGAGGGCTCCGTGGGGCAATCCAGGCTTTTCGGCGCTGATACTGTCTATAGCCATATTCGGTCTTATAGGCGGCATCACTGGGGTAGTCTTCGGGACCGAGCAGATAAACATCATATCCCACAACACCTATCGGATTCCTGGTCACTTCCACGGCACCGTGGTAGGTGGCACCACACTGGCCTTCATGGGCCTGACGTATTACGTGGTGCCGCTGATCTTTAGGCGCCAGATCGTGTGGCCCAAGCTGGCCCGCATCCAGCCGTATCTGTTCGGTATTGGCATCGTGCTGCTTGCCGTGGGCATGGTGATGGCCGGTTCCTATGGCGTGCCAAGGCGTCAGTGGGACATCAATTTCAGCCTCGTTCCGGCCCAGCTTCGCTACGTGTTCGATGCGCCTGCGTATATCTTTCTAACCGTGGCCACATTAGGTGCCCTCGCGGCAGTGGTGGGCGGGGCCTTGTACGTGCTCATCACCGTATTTTCGGTGCTCGGCGGCAGGGTGGTGGAGAAGATACCGATCCCCAGCATGGGGCCCATGCCGGCGGTGGCTTCGAATCCGGGCCACGGCGGCCACGTGAGCATAAAGGGCACTCTGACCCTTAACTTCCTCTTCCTGGCTATCTTTGTGGTCTACTACGCCCTGAACTGGAAGTGGCTGTCAGAGGTGTGGCCGGTGAGATGATCAGGGCAGAGAGGGCTTTGGCCTGGCTGGGTAGCCGATACTTTGTGCTGGCGGCGTTGGGGCTGGTGAGTTCCCTCACCAGCCTCATGCTTGTTGCCCTTCTGTTGGGAAACGCGGCGCCCAGCTGGACCTATGCTTTCCTGAGGATATGCGGCTTCGACCCTGTGAAGGGGAATGCGCCCTTCGGCAGGGTGGCACTGCTGGTGCTCCAGGCCTATATCACGGTGGGCGTGATTGCCTTCTTTTTCTGGCAGGACTTGAGGTGGCACTGGTCGAGGGCCTCGTCCAAGGTGTCGTTGGCCCTGTTGTTGGTATCGCCCCTGGTGGTCTTCTCTCTGGGCGTTGGTGCCGGGCGCATCGAGGCGGCTGTGCCCTACTCGCAGCCGATGGTGCGGGAGGGGTCACAGGCGCCTGATTTCCAGCTGATGGATAGTCTCGGCGACACTGTCAGGCTCTCAGACTTTAGGGGCAGGGTGGTGCTTGTCACCTTCTTCTACTCCAACTGCGCCGAGGCCTGTCCTCCGCTCCTGTCCAGAGTGAAGGAAACCATGGCCCGCTGGCAAGGGAAAGACTCCCCAATTGCGCTGGCCATAACTTTGGACCCAGAGAGGGATACCCCTCAGCAGCTGCTACTCTTCGCTGACCGCTTGGGCTTGGACCCTCGAAACATAAGGTTGCTAACCGGCAGGCGCGACCAGCTCGAAGGGGTATGGAGGACCTACGGGGCAGAGCCCAGGCCCCTGCCCGGCGGCGTAGTGGGGCACAACGTGAGGATTGTCTTGATAGACCGGCAGGGCCGCACCGCATACACCTTCTACGGCCTCGATTATCCCGAACGGTGGCTGAACAACGCTCTGCAGCTTCTCCTTGGGGAGGGCCTTTGAGCTCATGGAGCGCTCTGGAGGGACAGTAATCTATCGCCTGGGAGAGCCCGTATCTGCCGTGCCTGGAGTGGAGGCCGAACTGCCTTCGGGATCGCCGAAGGGGGGCAGGCCTGGGCCCTTCAGCCGGGCATGGAGGCATCTGGAGGCTCTCCTCGAGCGGGTGGGAGGCAGGGAAGCCAATCTCTTTGCCTGGAGCGGCCCTATGGCCGTGGGCTGTTTCGTGCTTATCGTGGTTTCCGGCCTGTATCTGTACCTCTTCTACCAGGTCGGGTCCTCGGCCGGCTATGCTTCGGTAGCGGCCATGGACCAGTCCCTACTCGGCAGCGGGATGCGGGCCCTGCACCGTTACGCCTCTCGGGGCTTCATGATCTTTGCCCTCATCCATATGGTCAGGTATCTGCTCAGCGGAAGGTTCCGTGGAGCCAGGTGGCTTCCCTGGGTTACTGGCTTGCTGATGCTTGGCCTGGCCTGGTTTGTCGGCGTTGTGGGCTATCTGCTGGTGTGGGATAGCCGAGCGTTCCTGGCCACCGAGGTCCTTGCCAGCTGGCTGGACGCTGTCGGCTTGCTCGGCCAGCCGATATCCTTTAGCCTCCTGTCTCCAGAGAGCCTCAAGGAGAACGTTTTCCTAGTGCTGCTTTATCTTCACATAACGTTGCCGCTACTGGGGGTGATCTTTGGATGGCTTCACTTGACCCGGGTGGCACGTCCCCGGCTGCTGCCGCACTGGGGAATTGTAGGCGTGAGTTTTGTGGCCTATGTGGTCCTTTCCTTAGTTCTCCCCCTCGAGACTCTGCCTCAGGCAGATCCTTCGAGGACGCCTCCTCCGTTCCAGGTGGATCCCTTCTACCTTGCCTATCTGCTCCTTCCCCGTAATCTGCCCCAGTGGGTGGCAGGCGGGGTGCTTGTGGCCAGCCTTGTGGCCCTCGCCTTGCCGTGGATAGGAAGGAAGAGGAGGGTATCCCTTAATGTCGATGCTGACCGGTGCATTGGATGTGGGTTCTGTGCGGCCGACTGTCCCTTCGGCGCTATCAGGATGGAGCCGACCGATGCTGGGCGCCGCCTGGCCAAGGTGGTGCCGAGCCGATGCACCGATTGCGGCGTCTGTGTGGGCGCCTGTCCAACGGGCGGCATCGATCTGGAGTTCGGATCGAGCGGTGTTTCAACCTACCTGGCGTACCATCTCGGCAGGTTTGCGGAGGGAGGGGTTTCGCGGCTCGTGGTGCACTGTGCCGGGCACACCGTAAGACTGAACCATGGTGAGGCTGCGTTAGAGCTGCCGTGTGCGGCTTCCATGCCGCTGTGGACCACCAGGTATCTAGCTAGGCGCGGCATCGCCCTTCGGGTGGTGCCTTGCGGGCATGGGGTCTGCCCGGGACGGGAAGGGGCGGACCTCGTGGCCGAACGGGCTCTAAGGCGCCGGTACCCCTTCTGGCCACGGAAGCTAGCCGTTGGACTCAGCTCCAGGCTGTTGGAGCAGCGTAGCTGGGCGTCGGTGGGGGCCGGGTCGGCGTTGGCGGTGCTGCTGGTGGCCATCAGCCTCTGGCAGGGGCCGCGTTGGGAGGGCAGTGGATCCGTTCTCAAGGTTGCCGTAAGGGCCGAGGCGCCCTTCCTGTGGAGCCATGTGCTTTCCGAAGCGGAGAGGGAGAAGTTGTTACCTCACATGCGCATCGACCAGCCGGTGGCGGGGCGGAGGGCGGACCTGCAGTTGTGGCTCGTGGTGGGGAACCACAGCCGGGAGCTCGTTCTAAGCCCCGTGGGCCTGCACAGGGACGGGCCTACCTACTACTACATGGAGATCCCGTTGGATCCAGGATCCTACGAGGTACAGTTCGTCCTTGCACCCGTTGGAAGCGGGGAGCAGGTGCTGGCTCAGTGGCACGGACAGCTTCAGGTGGACCGAGGCCAGGTCAGGGTGCTGTCCTACGGTGTCTTGGGTCCGGAGCTAGTGGTGCGCTGATCAGGTGTGGAGGTCGGCGGGGTGTCGCCTGCCCCGCGGGCGGACATGGTTCGAAGCATCTGCAGGAAGGCCTCTGTTAACTTGGAGTTAGGCACCACCCTGTCGATACCATGGGCCCTTGCCCTCCTGAGCAGGTGCGCCTGGGCGTGGGGTCCGAAGGCCAGCACGGCCGTCTGCGGGCATCGGGCCACCAGCTCAGTGAGTTTGCCGTAGTCTGGATTGTCGACACTTGACAGATCCACCACCAGCAGGTCCGGGCACGGGCTACCGATCCTTTCGGTAACCTGTTTGAGGCTCGAGACGTGGACGAGTTTTGCCCCAAAGGGCTCTGCCAGGGCCTTCAGCCGTCCCGTGAAGAACAGGTTCTTGGTCGCCAGTAGGACTTGCACGGTGCTGACCTGTGCCATCGCTACCTCGGGGCTACGGTTGAATATACAGCATCTTTTCTGCGGACGGCCTGGGTCAGCGGCGCACCAGGTGGGTGTCGGTGGCTTTGAAGGATGCCGTGACGTCGTCGCCCGGGGTCAGGGCCAGTTCGAGGGCCGAGGGCCGTGTGATGAGGGCGCTGAGGCCAAAGCCTTCGCAGTCGAGAGATACCGTTACGTATGGCCCCTCTGGCCGTACAGCTCGCACCTTGGCCCGGAGGGAGTTGCGGGCCGTGGTGGGGAGGTGTAGTCCGTGACCCCGCCAGAGGGTAACGGCCTCGGGCCTTATGATCACGAACACGCGCTCGCCCGGGTGGCCGGCTGCGGCGGCCTCCAGGGTCGCCGATCCTACCTGCACTATGGTGATACCCTGTGACGAGGCCATTACGTGCCCGCTTAGGATGTTCACCGCACCAACCAGTTCAGCGACGTCGGGGTCCACGGGTGCGGTGAAGACCTCTTCCGGCGCGGCGATCTGGCGTATCCGCCCGTTTATCATGACCGCCACCCGATCCGCCAAGGCCATGGCCTCGTTTCTGTCGTGGGTGACCAGTAGGGTGGTCACTCCCGCATCGTGGAGGACCGGCCGGAGCTCGTCCAGCAGGCTGGCCTTAGCCTTCGGGTCGAGAGCATAGAAGGGTTCATCCATGAGGAGTAGCGGCGTTTGGAGTGCCAGGGCTCTGGCCAGGCTGGTCCGCCTGGCTTCACCTCCGGAAAGGGCGTTGACCTTCCGGTGGACCAGGTGGGAGATGCCCAAGCGCTTTAGCCATTTGTGGGCTAGCTCTTCGATTTGGTCCTTCTTGGTGCCCCGGAAGCGAAGGCCCAGCGTGACGTTGTCCCACACGGTACCGTCGACGAGCAGCGGCTCCTGGAGAACCAACGCTATCTGGCGCCTCAGGCGCAGCGGCTGGGACCAGAGCCGCGGATCTCCGGCGAAGGTGATGTTGGCGGCCTCGGGTTCTATGAGGTGGGCGATGGCCAACAGCAAGCTGGTCTTTCCGGCGCCGTTGGGCCCTAGCAGGGCCAGCACTTCGCCCTTGTAAACCCTGAAGTCCTCCACCTCGATCCTGAGGGAAGGGCCCCGGGACATCCGAAGACTATGCACGATGAGCAGCTCGGAGCTCATGGCCTCGACCGTTGTTGGATGCTTGTAAGCACCAGGTTCACGGCAAAGGTGATAGCGAGGAGGATGGCGCCCAGCGCGATGGCGGTTGCGAAGTTGCCCTTGCTTGTCTCCAGAACTATGGCCGTGGTGAGCACCCTTGTCTGCTGGTAGATGTTTCCGCCCACCATCATGGACGCCCCAACCTCCGATATCACGCCACCGAAGGCGGCCATGAGGGCGGCCAGCAGGGGCAGCCTGGCTTGGCGCCACAGTACCAACACCATTTGCATTCTAGAGGCGCCGAGGCCCAGCAGCTGCCACCGAAGCTTGGGATCCAACTGCTGCAGGGCGGCCATGGTCAGACCGGCCACTATAGGGGTAGCGATCAGAATCTGTGCTATCACCATGGCGATGGGTGTGTAGATGAGGCCGAGGCTGCCGAGGGGGCCGCTGCGCCAGAGCAAAAGGGCTACCACCAGGCCGACAGTCACCGGAGGCAGGCCCATGCCCGTGTTGACCATAGCTGCCATGACCCTACGCCCTGGGAAGTGGGCCAGGGCCAGCACTGTGCCCAAAGGCAGGCCGGCGGCCAGGCTCAGCAGCGTGGCAGCGGCGGAGATCTCGAGGGACAGGACCGTTATGGCCACCACGTCGGCGTCCGCGCCCAGGAGAAGCCGGAAAGCCTGAAGCACTCCCTCTAGCATGGGTTCCATGGCTTCCCTCCACGCCTATCTGTAGAGCTCGTCTTCATTCCGGCCTGCGTCGGCCACGAAGAGGGGCTGTCCGAAGCGGTCCTTGCCGAAATCACCTATCAGAGCTTGGCCCTGTGGCGACGTGACAAAGTCCGCAAAGGCGCGGGCGCCGGAGGCATTCACGTTGGGGAATTTCGAGGGGTTGACCACTATCACGTGGTATATGTTCAACAGCGGCCTGTCGCCCTGCCTGAGGATAACTAGCCTCAGGTTCGATTGTTGGGCCAGATAGGTGGCACGATCTGTGAGGGTGTAGCCCTGCAGTTCCGATGCAATCGTGAGGGTCTGGCCCATGCCCTGCCCCGTCTGCCTGTACCAGCTTCCTTTGGGGATTGTACCACTCTGTGCCCAGAGCCGCTTCTCCAGCTTGTGCGTTCCGCTTTCATCGCCTCTGGAAATAAAGGGGGCGCCTGTGTCGGCGATGGCCTTCATGGCGTCAACTATTGAGGGCGCCTTTGCGACGCCGGCGGGGTCCGAGGATGGACCCACGAGAAGGAAGTCGTTGTGCATTACCAGTCTGCGTTCAACCCCATAACCCTGGGCCATGAAGGCCTCTTCGTCCTGGGGAGAGTGAACCAACAGCACGTCGGCATCGCCTCTAGCCCCCATAGCCAGCGCCTGGCCGGTTCCCACTGCGACAGTTTTCACAACAATGCCGGATTCCCTCTCGAAGGCAGGCACCAGCAAGTCCAGGAGACCGGAGTCCTGGGTGCTGGTGGTTGTTGCCAAGATGAGGCTTTGCCGGCCGCTGCCGAAGGGGCTGCAGGCCGAAGCCGCGACTGCCAGCATTAGGGATCCTAATGCCAGGTGGCTCAGAAAGTTGAGGCGTGGGCTGCGATGTCCCCGTGGGTCTGTTTTGGGGTGTGAACCGCGAGGGTGGCTGCAACGTTCCGATGGTTTGGGCCTATGAGGAGAATGCGGGACCGATGCCGTGGGTGAAGCCAGCCCTTTCGGCAGCGAAGTCCAGTTCCAGGGTAGCGATATCCTCGATGGGAAGCATCTCAGGCGGATTGGGCGCATAGCACACTAAGACCTTCAGGTAGTCGCGGCAGGCTGAGCACGTCCGTACGAAGGGGCTTTCGAGGTCATCGTAAATCTGCAGGATGCCGAGGGTCTGCGGGTTCCTGGTGCCGCACCGGTGACAGCGAAGACGGGGGTAGGCCCAATCTGCGCCACACATGCCGCATCTGAGATGGAGCGCACCTTCCTTTCCTTGCAGTTCGGCGAGGGCTGGCCCGCTTCCGCAACCTGGGCAGTAGCCCCTGCTCCACGGCCTGTCCAGTACCAGGTTTGCTACCGATTCCCACCAGATAGTGTGGGCTGGGCGCATCAGCATGGTCAAGATGGTAACCAGCACCGCTTCATCGAGGCCATATTGGCGGGCCAACCTGCGGCGCGTCCAGTGATCTGCCTGGGGAATGGCTGCCTGCACAAGGTAGGGCATCTGCGACGGGAGCTCCTGTTTGAGCCGCCGCAACGCCTCGGCCATCTCGGGGTAGGATGAAGAGTTGGCCTGAGCCACAAGCTCGAGCAAGTTTTTCAATGCTTGCTGAAGGGCATCCACGTGCAAGGGCAGTTCGCAGTCGTGCAACACTGGTAGGCCCTGGGCCAGCTTGCGGGCCGCTTCCTCCTCCGAGATTCGAACGGCTCCTGCCAGGGGAGGCAGCCGATCCAAAGCGGCGTACCACTGGCGGTACAGCTCCATGATGGGGGCCAGGGCGGGTCGTTGTGCAGTGACCCGTTCTATCCTGGCTACTACAGGATCGGCTTGGTAGCGCGCCACGTCAGTCCTTCTGAGCTGCGATAGTCCTCAGGCCCTGAACGATCTCCTCGACCTCTTCGCCTGCCTGTTGCAGAAGGGCGTCGATCTGATCGCGCACGTGGACCAACATGCCATGGAGCATGCCGACGGCGATGGGGTCGGCCCAGGACCACACGTTCTCGGCTCTGGCCCTTTCGAGCCATTCGGCCAGGCGCTCCAAGGTCCTCAGGGCATCGTCGATGGTGCGGTCCCTTCCCCTGGATCCCGGTGAGAAAGCTTGGCCCGTTCCATCTCTTCCCGCCATGGATGCCTCCTAAGAGGGCCTCACAGCAGACCCTGACCGCCCAATATTACCACTGTCCTGAGGAGCAGCCCTCCCAGGAGCACGAGGAGGGCTGTGACGGCCACCGCCGCCGTACCCTTCGATGCGCCAGGTATGAGCTGAAGCACCAAAGGAGCGGCGAGCCCTGCCACCACCGTTATGGCCATAAGGAGGGCCGAGGTTCCCTGGAGCAGGACCGCCGCCGAAGTGCCCAGGGTGAGCATCAGGAGGGCGAGAAAGACGATCTCCAGGCCAATGGCCCAGTTGTCTGCCCGTTTCAGCTTGGACCAGGCGGCGCCGAGGTCACTCCCCGCAACTGCCAATATGAGGGCCACCGCGGCCAGCCCGGTGGAGACGGCCGAGGCGCCGAACAGGGCACCTAAGAGCGGACTTGTGGCCCATAGGGGCAGATGGGTGACGGAAAGCAGCACACCTGTGTAGGTAGCCATATACAGGCCCAGCAGGCCTCCCAATGCCACCAGGATGTTCCGGACGGGCCCTTCATAGGCCCTTCGCAGCCCCTGCCATGGTAGCCTTCCCTCTTCTATGAGGGCATCCACCACTGCCAGGAAGCTAAACACCCCGAAGAAGAAGAGGACGTAGGCACCGGTGGACATGGGCGATTGGAGCTTGAGAGATAGTCCGCCTGCTCCCACATCGAACAGCATGTGGAGGAACCTTTCGGGCCGACCTAGGTCAGCTATTAGAAAGACGGCTGAGAGCAGGACCAAGGGCAAACTCAAGTAGTAGCCTATGCGGACTACGGGCCGATCCTCCCTGCTGCCAAATAGGTCCACCAAGGCTGAGACAAAGTAGGCGCCGCCGGCTATGCCGCCCACGAAGAAGTAGAGGACTATCCACACTTCCCAGTTAGGAGCCTGGAGATATCCGAGCATGCTACTCCTCCCCCCTCCTCGATAGCCTCTCACGGAAGGACATCACTGCAGCAAGGCCCAAGAGCACTCCGCTGACAGCGCTCCCAAGATAGCCTGGTATCAAGTTCTTCTGGGGAAGCGTTGGCTTAGAGGGCTGGCCGTAAACCTCTGGGTCGTCAAGGAGCAGGAAAAAGACGTTGAGGCCGCCGAGGATGTCAGCCTCTCCGTAGACCTGTGCCTTTGGGTATCCTGCTGCCTGCAGGGTCTTTACCCTTTCCCGGGCCTTGGCCCTGAGCTCGTCTACGTCGCCGTAGACGATGGAATCCGTGGGGCAGGCCTTGGCACATGCTGGCTCCAAGCCGGCGTGGATGCGGTCGTCGCAGAGCGTGCACTTGTGGACTTTCCCGTCCTTCGGGTTGAAGCTGATCACCCCGTAGGGGCACGCCGGTATGCAGTTACGGCAACCGTTGCACACATCGGGCTGCACTACCACGTTGCCGAGGTCGGTCCTAATTATGGCATGGGTGGGGCATACCTCCATGCAGCCGGCCTCGGTGCAGTGCTTGCAGGAGTCGCTCATCATGTACCAGGCTGCCTGGGTCCGGTCCGGCGAGAAAACCTCTATGAAGCGGACATGCCTCCAAGTGTTTGCGGTAAGGTGTCCCGTGTTGTCGTAGGAGTTGCCTGTGAAGGTGAAGTGCTCCTCTGCTGGCAGGGAGTTCCACTCTTTGCAGGCCACCTGGCAAGCCTTACAGCCGATACAGAGGGAAGTGTCTACCATCATACCCTTAGCCATGGCTAGCTCCCCCGCTGTTGAAGTAGGCGCTTCATGATCTCAGGTGCCGGAGCAGACCTTCGGCCTGGCCTCACGTCGCAGGAGAAGGCCTTGCCTTCGTGGATGGTCACGTTGGGATCCGCTACCAGGGCGGATATGTCGTTCACTACGTCGCCCGGGGCGACTCCCATGTAGCCCCAGTGCCACGGAAGCCCTACCTGGTGGACCGTCCTATCCCCTATCTTGAAGGGTCTCATGCGTCTGGTCACCAGTGCCCTGGCTTCTACCTCGCCCCTGGCCGTGACGACGGTCACCCAGTCGCCGTTCTTGATGCCCTTCTCGTCGGCCAGTTCGGGGCCAATCTCGCAGAAGAGCTGGGGCATCAGCTCGGCCAGCCAGGGCAGCCATCGGCTCATGGTTCCGGACAGGTAATGCTCCGTCAGCCGGTACGTGGACACCACTATCGGGTACTTGGGATCCGCTACCTCGTGATAGGGGTTGCCGGGCACGGGCCAGGTCTTGGCGACAGGATTGCGCTCCTGCTTGTACACCAGGTTATGTACCGGCGACTCGTAGGGCTCGTAGTGGGTGGGGAGCGGGCCATCCACCAGCCCGCTGGGCGCGAAGAGCCAGCCCTTGCCGTCTGCCTTCATGATGAAGGGGTCCGCACCGGAGTGGGCGTCAAGGCCCACGCCACCGGGCTTAGGTTGGGCAGTGGGCGGCTTGGTAGGGGGGAAGTCGATACCGTCGCCGGCCACGTTCACCCACTGACCTTTCGCTCCGTCCCAGTAGGTGTACTTCTTGCGTTCGCTCCACGGCCTTCCCAGAGGATCGGCGCTGGCCCGGTTGTAGAGGATGTGGCGGTTGGCAGGCCAGGCGAAGCCCCATTTGGGGCTTACCCACTGATCGGCCTCTCGGCTGGCAGCAAGGCTCTTCCCTTCTTCGGGCATGACCCCGCTGTAGATCCAGGCGCCGCAGGCCGTGGACCCATCGTCTTTGAGGTCGGCAAAGCTCTTGACGGGCTTCTTGTCGGCCCAGGTATAGCCGTTGATCTCCTTCATGATGAGCGCGGCGCTGGGTTCGTCCTTGATGCGCCACTGCTCGTTCTCCTTGGGGTCCATGTAGTCCCACAGGAGGTTCTTGATGGGCCAGTCCTTGGGGTCGTTGCTGTCCTTATAGAGCTCCTTCAGGCGCCTGCCAAGGTGGTAGGTGAACCAGAGGTCGGTACGGCAATCGTCAGGAGGGTCGACGGCCTTGTAATGCTGCTGAAGGAGCCTCTGGGTGTTGGTGAAGGTGCCCTGGCCCTCGGCCACGTGGGCGGCAGGAAGGAAGAAGACCTCGGTCTTGATGGTCTTAGGGTCTACCCCCGGCCGTTTCCAGAAGGCCGCTGTCTCGGTTTCGAAGAAGTCACGCACGACGAGCCAGTCCAGCTTTTCGAGGGCAGTGCGCTGGAACTCCGCGTTTTGTCCGCCCACGGCCGGATTCTGTCCTATGCAGAGGAAGCCCTTGACGCCACCCTGCTGCATCAGGACAAAGGTAGGCAGGTGGCTGTGGTCGCCGGTGAGCTTGGGAAGGTAATCGTAGCCGAAGTCGTTCTCCTTGGTGGCAGCATCGCCGAACCAGGCCTTGAGGAGGCTGATGACGAACTTGGGTGTGTTTGCCCAGTAGCCTGTGGGCAGGGTTTCGGTCAGGATGTAGTCTTTGAGGGTGTCGTGGTTCTTCCGGGCATCTGCCGCGCTCAGGTATCCGGGCCACGAGTGGTAGAGGGTAGGTATGTCCGTGGACCCCTGGATGGTTGCATGGCCGCGGAGGGCCATGATGCCGCCCCCGGGCCGGCCGATGTTGCCTAGGAGAAGCTGAAGCATAGCCGCCGTCCGGATGAGCTGTACGCCGGTGGTGTGCTGGGTCCAACCCACGGCGTAGCATATGGCCGAGGTCTTGTCGCGGCCGGAGTTCTCGAGAAGGGTATCGGCCACCTTCTTGAAGACGTCCTGCGGGCATCCGCAGACCTTCTCCACCATCTCCGGGGTGTAGCGGGCATAGTGGCGTTTCATGATTTGAAAGACGCAGTTCGGGTGCTGGAGGGTAGGGTCGGTCTTTGGCGCGCCTGGGACGCGGGCCGCCACCATCTCGGCATAGGTCTTCTCCTCGCCCGTGGGCTTGGTGGGGGAGGGTTCCCGTTGGTACTGCCATGATGCGGTGTTGTATGCCTTCTTTTCGGGGTCGAAGCCTGAGAAGAGTCCGTCGAGCTCTTCGGGGCCCTTATAATCCGGCGAGATCAGGGTAGCCGCGTTGGTGTAGTTGACAACGTACTCCTTAAAGAAGGGATCCGAGTTCCAACGCTCGCTGTTAATGACGTAGTTGATGAGTGCCCCGAGGAACACTATGTCGGTTCCGGAACGGATGGGGGCGTAGATATCGCACATGGCCGAGGTGCGGGTGAACCTCGGGTCCACGTGCATCAGCTTGGCGCCCCTCTCCTTGGCCTTCATGGGCCATCGGAAGGCCACAGGGTGGCACTCGGCCATGTTGGAACCCATGATGAGGATGGCGTCAGAATTGACCAGGTCGCGCGGGAAGGTGGTGGCTCCGCCCCTTCCGTATGTGACCCCCAGACCGGGGACCGTGGAGGAGTGTCATATACGGGCCTGGTTTTCTATCGAGACGATGCCGCAGGCCCTCAGAAGCTTCTGGTGTATGTAGTTCCACTCGTCATCGATGGTAGCGCCGCCCAGGTGGGCGATGGCCAGGACCTGGTTGACCTTTTTGCGCTTTCCCCCTACTTCGGCATACTCGATGAAGTTGGCGTCGCGCGTCTCCTTGAACCGCTTCGCGATGCGGTCCATGGCCTCTTCCAGGGAGATATCCTCCCAGTGGTCGGAGTAGGGCGCCCGGTATTTGGCCTTCGTCCATCGCAGGGGATTGACTGCCAGCTGGTAGGTAGCGGCGCCCTTGGGACAGAGGGTCCCCTCGTTGATGGGACTGTCCGGGTTGCCCTGGATATCCACTATCTTGCCGTCTGCCACGGTGACAATCTGGCCGCAGCCTACAGCGCAGTAGGGGCATACGCTGGGCACCTGTTTGCCCGTCTTGAGGGGTGCCGTCTGAGCGGCCTGCCGTATGGGGCCTACATCGAACCCGAGGGAGGATACATCCGTGAGTGCGAGAGCTCCGAGGGCAGTGCCGGAAAGCTTGAGGAAGGTCCGTCTCGATACTTCTGTAGCCATCGCAAAGACCTCCTGCTGTAAACCCTTTAGAACGGCCGCCAATTGAGGTGCTTATACAACTCGCAAAGAATTTTGTCAACATCGTGATTGTTTTCACGATACCGCGTATCGGACCGCCTTCCCGACACTCGCGACTTGGGAGTATATTACCGGGAAGGTTCCGCACGTGGCCCGCCTTTGTCGTAATATGGTTGCGGCATCGGGGTGAAAAATCCCACTGCTTATGGGGGAGTGAGGATGGTGATAGCTGGGCATAAGGGTAGGCGCGGACGCAAGCTGGAGGAGACGAAGAGAGTTGCGCGCCTTTTAAAGATGCTGGAGCTTTTAGCCCATGGGCCTATCTCAAGAAAGCAGCTGGCGGACCAGCTGGGGGTTACGGAAAGGCAGATCACCCTCGATCTGCAGCTGATAAGGCACGGCCTGGGGCTTGCCATCACCCGCGAGAGGCGGGGGTATGTCATGAAGTCGCCGCCCAAGCTGGCCACCAAGTCCTTGGACTTTGAAAACGCTCTCGTACTGGTGATGAGTCTGAAGGCGGCCATCGAGACGGGGGCCCTTCCACGTCAGAGCGCCCAGCCTACCGTGGAGGCGTTGGTGGGCCTGTTCCCGGAGGCCCTGAGGAACTACATACGGTCCTACATGGAAGCTGAGTCGGCCCTATCGAAGGGGCCGGCGCCCGGGCCAGTGGATATGGAATACCTGGGACGGCTGGTGAGGGCTATCGAGCAACGCAGGCGCGTACAGGTGACCTACGTGGCGAGCACCGGCAACCAAGCGACGGTTAGGACGGTCGATCCTTATTCTCTTGTGCTGTATCAGGGGAGCTGGGAGCTGATAGGCTACTGTCACCTCAGGAACGATATCAGGATCTTCAATGTGGCGCGGATCAAGAAGCTCGCTATCCTTCAGGAAACCTTTGCCCAGATGGCAGCCGATCCTAGGGACCTGCTGAGGGATGCCTGGGGAGTGGTAGTGTCACAGGAGGATCCTGTGGATGTCAGCCTGCTTTTCGATGCAAAGCTGGCTAACTACATAGCGGAGCGCCGATGGCACGACAGCCAGCAGGTGGACAGGCTCACAGGTGGCAACCTTCGCCTCCGTCTGAGGGTGCGCCTCACTGAAGACTTTGTGGGTTGGATCCTGGGCTTCGGTCCCCTGGTGGAGGTAGAGCAGCCCTGGGAGCTACGGCAGAGGGTGCTCCGGCAAGCCCAGGACGTCGTTCGGCTCTATTTGCTCGGTGCCGAGGAACCTGGCGACCGGGAAGCCTATCACTTTGTGGTGCCGGAATCCATTGCACCGAAGTATTCGGGCCTGCCTCGAGAGTGATCTCGTAGGGGCTACGCCTGTGGCTTCCAGCCCATGAGCGGGCTGAGAAAGCCCGGCTACGCTTCCCCTGGGCCGGCTGTGGCCGGAGCGAGTTCCGATGGCAGGAAGTTGGGCGCAAACCTTCATAGCAGCCGGCCCCAGTGGAGCAATGGTCGGAGGCCGATTTGCAGATCCGGTGTGCTGGCACTTGCTACGTTTCGTCCGGTTGGCAGTACGGCACGGCGGCCTGGCCCATCGGTGGGCTTGAAGTTTGCTGGCGGGTGATATAATGCGCCAGTCAAGCTATGCGCATAGCTATAGTCACCACCCAGGGCGTCACCTCCCTCTTCAAGAGTTGGCCCGAATACCTTTTGGCCAGGGCTTTGGCTGATCGCGGCCATGAGGTAGTGGCGTATACCTACTTCGATGCCCGCTCTCCGCTGTTGGGGCAGCGGGAGGAGTATTTGGACGGTATCGTTGTTCGGCGCGTCGGCTTCAATCGGTTCTGGATTTCGAAGGACCTTGGCCGGTGGATCCTTGCGGAACCTTCCCCCGATGTGGTCCACATCCACCATCTGAGGAATGCCCTGGCCTACTGGGCGGCCCGTTGGTTCAAATGGAAGGGTTCCGCGGTCATCCACAGTCCTCTGGGAATGCTGCATGACCCTTATCTGGTGACCGACAGGGACGATCCGCTGTCAGCACCTCTCCGTCGCGACGGCCCCTTCTTCGGCTTTGGGAGGGTCTTGAGGGCCGTGGTCACCTCGGGCCGCGTGCTGAGGCACCTTTACAACTACTACATGCATGCAGCGCTGATGCTGGCGGACCGTGTTGTGGTGGTTGCAGGCCATGATTCCAAGGTCCTTGTATCCCTTGGCATTCCTGAGGATCGGGTGAGACATGTGCCCCTTTGGGTGAGTCCATCCTGCTGCACTTCGGATTTCAAGGCTGGCGACGCATGGACGCGGCCGGTGATCCTGTATATAGGCCAGCTCAAGCGTAGGAAGGGCTTCGACGTGTTGGTCCGCGCCATGCCCCTTCTTTTGAGGATGTACCCTACGGCCACCTTCGTGTTGGTATCCCATTATGGTCCAGGGGTCAAGGAGCTGGAAAACTTGGCGTCTCAGCTGGGGGTGCTGGGCCACGTGAGGGTGCTGGGTCCCATTACCGAGGGGCAGAAGGCCGCCCTGATGCGCAGTGCTGACGTATTCGTGCTGCCCACCAGGTATGAGGGTTTCGGCCTGCCCGTGCTTGAGGCGATGGCTGAGGATTGTCCTGTGGTGGCTACGGACGTGCCGGCTGTCAACGAGCTGGTGCGCCACGAGTGGAACGGTATGTTGGTGCCGCCCAACGATCCGGTTTCTCTGGCCGTGGCCGTGGATCGTGTGCTCATGGACGAGAGGTTGAGGGAGCAGTTGGTGGCCAACGGCAGGAAGTGGGTTGAGGAGAACTTCTCCGAGGCGGTCGTGGTGCCCAAGCTTCTGGCAGTCTACGAGGAAGCTTTGGCCGCGAGGCGCGGGGATTGAGGTCCTCGATTGTCGGGACCATGGGGGCCGTCGGTGTGGCCTTGCTCAGCTTCGCGGTTCTTGTGGCCCTCTCTTTCCTTCCTCAGAGCTATGCTCTGGAGATGTCGGGGGGCCGTGAGCTGGGCTATATATTCGGCATGCATGCGGTTGAGCGCAACGAAAGCTTTACCTACAGGTGGACTTCGGGCTCGTCCACCATCAGACTGCCCGGTGTCCCTGGCCAAAACATGCTCTTGACCCTCAAGTTTGCTGGGCCAGGCCTGGACGTGGCGCCTGTAAGGGAGGCCTCGCTCTGGAGCTCGAAAGGACTGCTGCACAGGTTCCCAGTACAACCTGGGCTGCAGGAAATTACCCTCCCGATACCGGCTGACAGCGTGGAGGACGGCGAGCTAGTCCTGACCCTTCGGGTGGAACCCTTTTCCACATCAAGCGATCCGCGAAGGCTGGGCATGGCGTTGGTGAGCCTGAGGCTGGACCCTGCCGGGGGTGTAGGTGAGCTCCCATGGCGCTATCTGGCGCTGTCATCGATCTCGGTGGGCCTGCTGGTTCTCATGGCGGTGGCCAGCGGGATAGGCCTAGGTTTTTCCCTGTTCTTTGGGCTCGTTCTCGTGGTGGGGGCGGCGCTTCTGCAGGCCTTGGACAGGCCTGCCCTTGGGCTGTTCGGCTGGCAGGCGTTCCGCATTGCGGCATCGGGCGTAGCTCTAACCGCCCTGGCTAGGGCGGCCTTAGGAAAATGGTTGTGGCGCCACCTAGGGGGTGCATATAGAGAGGTCTCCTGGGCAGTTTTCTGCACGGGCATGGCGCTGATGGTCCTTCTTTTGGGCGTTACCTATCCGCAGTTTGCGACCAGCGACCTGATGATGCACGTCCACAACCTGGAGGCGGTGCTGAGGGGCGATCTCTTTTTCACGGAGCTGCTTCCCAGGGGCGGGCCTGCCCCGTATCCTCCAGCCTACTATGTTCTTCTGGTCCCGTTTTCGTTGATGTATTCCGATCTTCCGCGGCTCATCCTCGTCGCCTCGTCAGTTCTGATGGCCAGCTGTGTCCTTCTCCTCTGGATAGCGTCGCGGGCCGTGCTTGGCACTGGGTGGCCCGGCATCGTAGGGGGCTGGCTGTATGCGATCTCTCCTGTCAGTTTCAGTCTCATTTCGGCCGGAAACCACACCAACGTGTTCGGCCAGTGGGTGGCATTGCTCCTCTTCGTGTACTTAGCGGCCCTACAGCCCAAGAGCCTTTCGGAACGCCCGTTGCTTCTGGCGGGGAGTGCCGGGCTGGCGCTCCTGGGGTTTCTCTCGCACCTGGGTGTGGCCCAGGCCCTGTTGCTGTGCCTAGGGTTGTACCTGCTTGGTTTGCTCTTGGTTCCTGGGCCGTGGCGTCGGAGGGACGCCTGGATTTTGGCCGCGGGGACGTTTGTGGCGCTGATGGGTGCCTTCCTAGCCTACTACGTACGCTTCTGGAGCTTAATGTCCAATCTGGGTGCGTACGCGGCATCGGGGGAAGGCGTTCGGGCGGCAGGGGTGCCGCGGCGCCAGATACCGATCCGCCTGCTGGGCAATCTGCTGTCGTCCGCGGGCACCCTGCCGGTTCTGGGCGGGCTGTGGGGTGCAGCTGCGTCAGCATGGAGTCGTATAACCACGCACACTATTGTGCTGATGGCCGCTTGGGCAGTTGGGGGTCTCCTCTACGGAGTCGGCAACATACTCACCAGGACCGAGGGCCGGAACTCTCTCTTCGTGATGGCGCCCTTGGCCCTGGGGTTCGGTTGGCTGGTGGTCAACTGGGCTCGACGGGGTTGGGCCGGATCCCTGGTCTCGGCCGGGCTCCTCGGCGCCGCCACCTGGTATGGACTATATGACTGGTCCCTGAAGGTGCTATATGCCTACCACTGAGCCGGTGGCGACCCTGAGGCTGCCCAGGATTGACTGGTCGCTGTTGGCCCTGGGTGGGGCTGTCGTCGTCTATTTCGCCGTGATGCTATCGGCTGTCGTCATCAAGTACTGGCAGCTGGCCATGGGCTATGACCTGGCCTTCAACGAGCAGGCCATTTGGAACACCGTACACGGCAGGATACTGGAGATCTCCGGAGTCGACTACACATCGACAATCCTGGGGAACGACCAGTTCCTGTTCTATCTGCTCCTGGTCCCGATCTATGCCTTGGCTCCCAGCACTGTGACGCTTTTCGCCGCAGCTACCCTTGCGGCGGCCCTGGGCGCGCTGCCCATCTTCCTGCTTTCTCGGAGGCTGTTGGGTGACGGTTTAGCTGCTCTGCTGGTAGCCGTAGCCTTTTTAATGCATCCTGCCGTCCAGAACCCCAACCTATACGAGTTCCAGGTACGCCTTTTCGCCATGGCATTTCTACTGGCAGGGATCTACTTCCTCGAGCTTGGGAGGTTCTGGCCGATGGTGGCCTTCCTTGCCCTGGCAGCATCCACCCGCTCGGACGTGGGTTTGGCAGTGGCCGGACTAGGTGTGTACGGCCTACTAACCGGAAAGGGTGCCAGGCTTGGTGTCGCGGCCTTGGGCGTGGGACTGGCCTTTTTCCTTTCTGGGGTACTCCTGGTGGTGCCAAGCTTCAACTCTGGCGGCAGTTTCACCTTTGCTAGGCACTATTCCTCGATGCTGGCAGGGGGGGCCCTGTCTGTTCTGGCCGAGCTCCTGAGGGTTGAGAAGCTCAAATACTTGGCAATGCTCTTTGGATCCCTGGGCTTCCTGCCGTTGGTAGCTCCTGTTGAGCTGATACCTGCCCTTCCGTCTCTGGGTCTCAACCTGCTGTCTGCCAGGTCGATCCAATGGGATCTCAACCACCAGTACCAGCTGACTATTCTCCCCTTCCTCTTTCTGGCGTCGGTGAGAGCCCTTGGTAGGTTAAAACACCCATATCTAAGGACCGCCGGAGCCTCAGTTCTCATCCTGGGTGTGCTCGCGGTCACCTATATCAACGGCGGCAGTCAGACGCTGGCGTATCTCAAGCACGGCTTCGATCCCTCTAGGGACTATCAGGATGCCGTGGCCCTGGCCCGGCAGATACCGCGAGACGCCTACGTGGCCGCCAGCAACCTGCTGGCACCTGTAGCCATGCCGCGGCGCGGGTTGGTCCTCCTGGCTCGGAACCCCTTGAACTCCATGGACCCACTCCTGAGGGCGCAGTACATCTTCTTGGACACGACCGATCGGGCGTCTATGCGGGTGATCCAGGAAGAAAGGGTGTTCGAGGGGGGAGGGTGGACAACCGTAGACAGTAGGGGACGCTTCATGCTGCTCAGGCGCAGTGGGGGATCCCCATGAACTTGACAGCCCAGGCGGGTTGGGCCCTGTTCTGGAACGCCGCCTTCATGCCTATCAAGGCGCTTGTAGCGTTGGCTGTTTCCGTGGTGGTCGTTCGGCTCCTTCGAACCGACGGCTTCGCCGCGCTTACGGTGGTCACCTCTATCCTCACAACCTTGGGCCTATATTCGGACCTCGGCATAGAACGGAGCATCTCGCGTTTCGTGCCGCAGGTGCAAGCCGTCGGCGGCAGAAGGGCTGTGGCCCGCATGCTCTTCGTGCTCCTGGGCGTGAAAGCGATGGTCCTCGCCTGCTTGGGGGTGGCGGTCCTTCTCGGCTCGGGATGGCTACTGTCAGGCTTCAATATCGCTGATCTCGGACTGCCCGTGGTCCTGTACATTGTGGTCATGCTCTTTCTAGGTGCCCTATCCGACTTCTCTCTTCAGACGCTCTATGCCTTCTTTCGGCAGAAGGCCACGAACACCTTAGACGTGCTGGCATCTCTTGCGAATCCTCTCCTCACCGCAGCCTTCATCCTGCTGGGCCTGGGCCTGTGGGGGGCACTGTTGGCCCTGTTCATTACCACATTGGCCAGCACGGCCCTGTCCGGGTACTGGGCCTGGCAGACCGTTGCCGACTGTCAGGAGGGAAACGGCAAGCTGCCCGAGGGCCTTTGGGGTGACCTCGTCCGATATGCTGGGCTGAGCTACCTGATAACGGTGAGCGCGTACTTCGCGGACCTGCCTTTCCTGGCCCTCCTCATGAGCAGGATCGGCAGTGCCGCGGACGTGGCCATATTGGCCCTCGGCTTCAAGCTGGTGAGGCAAGTCCTGCGCCTTCTGGTAGTGCCCCTTACCGGCATTCAGGCTCCGCTCTTTGCCAGGGTCAGGTCGGAACGCAGCCTTGCGTCCCTTGCTGCAGTGTACGGCTCTTGGACGCGCCTCTTGGCGCTCCTGATGGTACCGTCAGGGCTTGGGCTGATCCTGCTGGGCGACCATGCCCTCAGCATCCTGTACCTGCAGAGGGGAAGCGATGCCGTGCTGAGGGCAGACAATCTGAGGCTAGCCTACGAAGTGACGGCGGTGCTCGCCTTCTGCTTCTTCGGTGAGACTCTCCTTAGCAGCGCCCAGACTGTGCTCATGGTCTACGGGCGGTACGGGGTGGTGGTAGCCTGCAGGCTCCTCGCCCTTCTGGGTGGGCCGGCGGCTGCCCTGGTAGCCTCGGCAATGGGACCTTTGGGGGCCGCTTTGGCGGTTGGCGCCGCGGCATTGGCCTCGAGGTTAGCGTCGTCCGTCTACCTCGGTATTGCCTTGAAGGTCCCCTTTCCGTGGGGCTTCGTGGGCAAGGTGGTCCTTGCATCCGTCGGCTTCGGCGTCCTGGTCTTGCCGGCATCGCGTCTGCTCCCGCCGAGCTGGCCTGCTACGCTGGGGTTGGTTGGGCTGGGAGCTTCGACCTTCGTGGTGGTCTTCAAGGTTTTGGGAGGGCTCGATCAGCAGGACCGCAGGTATCTAGTGTCGGCTGGCCTGCCTCTGGCAAGCCTGTTGGCGCGGTGGATCTGAGCTATCCGAGTCAAGAAGGACACAACCCGCCCATGAGCCCAAGTTGGGCCTGCCTTCCTAGACTTTGGCTACATGTGCGGCGATGGCTCGGGATCTCACCTAGACCGTACTGCGGAACGGGCGGCTAACCCCATCTTCACGGCCTGGTAGAGTCCAGCAGCGAGGACACTTCTATTGGGTAGGCTCGACTGTGGGATCGGTAATGGCGAAGCTAAGGTTTCTGCCGCCCGACCTTTCAGGGAGCGGCTGACCCGAGGCCTCCAGTATTATCTGGTTTAGGCCCCTGTTCACCTGCAGTTGCAACACCACACTGCCTGGTTGCTCCCCGATGGGGACAGTGTCCACTGGCTGGTCCTCCAATGTGACCTTTAGCCTCCTGGGACCTCCGAAGCTCCAAGCCTGGAAGCGGACGGCAACTCTCTGTGGCCGGGACGAGAGGACGAAGAGGCTGGATCTGCCGCTGCTCCAGCGGAACGGTGACTGGCCGTTGTGCTCCCAGGCATGCCAGAGCTCCCCGAAGTCGATCAGGAGTTCCTTTGGAGGCGGGTCCACGGTGTAGAGGATGAAGTTGTCATCTTCGGCGGATGGGTGCTCCTCCAAGACCCAGTCTAGACGGCGGCGCATCTGTGCCAGCCCATTTTGATTCATCACCGTCTTGTCTACCAGCACATAGCGGATGTTGAACCAGCCCAAGACATCCCTCACCCTTTGCCGGACGTCGATTCCCTTCGGCGTGGCGGCTCCCCATGGGTCCTCGTGCCAGAGCTCCGTTTCCTCGTAGTTGCCCAAGTAACGAAGGGTGGAGAGGGCTAACTGAGGCTCCAGCCGCTCCGAGCGGTCGAGGTTGGGAAACTGGGGTCGAGATACATAGCCGGTAATGAGCGGCTGGCCGTGGGCGATCTGATGGTACTCCATCCTCAACATCGCTATGGTGCCGTGGTTGCGCGGTATTTCCAGGAGGGTTCCGGGCCCACCCTGGGCCGTAGGGCGCACCAACTCGGGCGAAGGCGAGGGGGACAGCGGGACGGCGTGGGCCGTGGGGAGGAGTTCGAGGGCGGTTATCGCGGCGGGCACGACTGCGAGCAGAACATAGATAGCCGGTCGCCGAGAGAGACGGCCAGCTAGCCTTAGCCTTGAAAGCATGGCCGAGAGGCCGGAGCCGGCAAGAAGTGCCAGAGAGAGGCTACCCACGAGCATGAACCTCTCGGGGGTGCGGCTGATCTTGAGGATCGGGGTGGCCCAGGCCAAATGGGCTACGGGGTTTTGTGATACGACCTGTCCGGCAACTTTGACATGCGGTCCGATAGCCAGGACTACGGCCAAACCCGCAAGAAGGACGAGGGGCCAGTTGCGCCGACGGAGAGCCCCGAAAATCATAAAAGGTATAGCTGCGTAGCCGAGGAACGCCGGGGGTGCTTCGACGAGGTTTGGAAGCCTCAGGAGAGTGTGATAGAGCAACAAACCGTCGACGGTGTATGCTGTGGGATAAATGAAGCTCACGAGGTCCACCGAATAGTTGATTAGATTTCGGGTTGAAGCTACGTAATCGGGAGATGAGCTAACCACGGTCGCGAAGTTATGGATGAGAGGTATCAAAAGTGGAAGGAGTAAAATGGCAGACACGAAGCCTGCAGCTGCATATGACACTGAAAGAGCGCGTTCTGGTAGCCTGAGGCTTCTGTGGGTAACGTAGATGACAGGCATAATCAAGGTGAGAAATAGCGCCTGTTGCAGATCGCTATAAGCGGCTGCGGCTGCGCAGACGGCAAGCACAGCGATGAGCATGACCCGTCTGGCAGTGCCGTGTGCATCGGCGAGCTTAACACAAGTAATAGCGGCGCCGAGCGGCCACTGCAAAGAGACTAGGTTGAGGTGAGCGGACGTCCAGTGATACATGTACGGTGGAGCCAGGACGAAATAGATGCCCGCAAAGGCTCCTGCCGCCCATGAGCCGGTAAGGATGCGGCAGAGCCAGGCCACCAGCAGTCCGGTGACCATGTAGGAGACGAAGGCCGTAAAGTTGTAGCCAAGGAGGTAGTTTCCTGTGAGGGTCCAGGGGAGGGCGAGGAGGCCCTGGGGGAGAGATAGGGTGTGGAAGGCCAGGCTGATGCCAGTGGGATAGTACAGGATGTCCGTGTACAGGGGGTTTCGACCCTGAAGCAGGGCTTCTTTCACCCACCAGAGGTTCCACATGAACAGGTAAACGTCGCTGCGGGCAGGAATGAAGAGGAAGTGGAGAGTGGTTGGATACAAGGCCAGAGGCCAAGTGAAGGCCACGAAGGCCAGGGCCAGGAAGGCGGCAATCGCGGAGACTGCAACCAAGGATCTGGGCATCGAGGGTCGACGAGATATGTCCAGATCAAGATTTTGCAGCCCGTCACATGGGCTACCGTCCACTATATTAACCCCCCTTACGTCCTGGAGGTTACGAATCCGGCAGGCAAGTACGAGAACTTGCCGTGCCGGTTGGGTTCGCACAACGGCTCCTCGCGGAAGGTGCCCAACAGGCACGTGAAATGAGCAGTAACCGCCAGGGCCGACAGTGCGCGGTCCGAGCGATTGAAGTTGTGTTGTCTCCTGAGGACAGCAGCCACGGCTAGGGCACGGTCCTGAGGCATCAGTTTGTGCGAAACTTGTGCCAAGCTCCGATTGTGCAGGCTACTTGCCGAGCTTGGTTGCACCGGGCAAAAATAATGCTGCCCTCTCTGCGACGGTGCCATACGAGGTCGAGCGTAGTTGGCCTGGGGAACGACAGAGCCCCGGCGTCCCTGGGAGATCTCTCTGCTCGTCTGCACCTGTATCCTGCAGCGCTCTGCCAGCAGGGAAAAGATTTGGTCGGCTGTAGCACTGGGCTTCGACGCTTGGAGCTCTATCCTCTCGGCTAGCCCACGATCCGAAGAGCCGTCTAACCCCGTGCATGGCCTTCTTACTCTGGTTGGCCATGGTTTCGAGGCGCCTGGTTCAGCTGCGGCGTGTCTTTGGCCGCGAGCCCGGCAGTCCCCCCTGTTGTGGCGAGCCTGTGAACGGGGGTCAGCGCGACTTCCCGCGTGTCCGAAGGTGGCGAGGGCAGCCCGGTTCGGATGCCGGGCGCGCCTAACGACCCGGCTGGAACTCCAGCCGTGGCATGGACAGGGCGAAGCTCAAGGTCCGCCTTGCCGGAGGCGGTTCCTGGCCGGGCTCGCCCGTGGCTTCCAGGATAATTCGGTGCATGCCGGACTCGATCTCCAGCTGTAAGACCACGGCCTGTTGTCCGTTGGGCACTAGGTCAAAGGGGCCGTACGATATGCCGTCGACGATGACCTTGAGCTGCCGGGGCTGACTGAAGCTCCAGGCTGAGGACTCGATCCGGGCGGTTCCAGGTTGGGCGGCCAGCAGGTACAGGCTAGAGCGGCCCGGGCTCCACCGAAAGGCCTGCGAACCGCTCCATTCCCAGCCCTCCCACTCCTCGCCGTAGTCGACGACTGCTGTGGTGTGTGGGGCATTCACCTTGTAGACCGTAAAGTTCGCGTCCTCGGCCAGGGGATCCGGTCCGGCTAACCATCTGAGGGTACGCTCTATCTGCTGTCTCCTCTGCTGGCTGGTCACACTCTTGTCCAATAGGACGAACTTCACGTTGAAGTAGCCCAGCACTGAGAGCACGTGGTCCCTGGGCTCGAAGCCCCGGATCCTGGGGGTGCCGTCGCTTCCCACATTCCATAGAAAGGCCTCGCGGTCGCCGTTGAGGAGCCTCAGGCTCGAGAGAACATTCTGAGGCTCCAGCAGGTCGTCCCCGTTGAGGTCACCGAACTGTGGGCGGGAGACGTAGCCGGTCAGGAGCGGCATGCCATGGTAGACCTGATGGTACTCCATGCGATAGATGGAGGGCAGGCCAAATCTCGGGACTTCCAACACCGTGCCCTGGCCGGCAGCCCGCATGGCCTGTACTACAGGCTGGCTAGGGACCGGAGGCGCCTCTTTGATCGGGGCCACAGGCACAAGCTCCAGAACCACCAGACCTACAGCTGCCAGGCCTATCAGGTTCCTCCATCTCTTGGCTCTGTCCATCACGGCCGCTATGCCACTGGAGGCCAGTATACACACTACGGCGATTACCTGGTAGGAGAGCCTCCCAGGGGTCCGGCTGATGCCGGCCATGGGCAGGCTCTGGTAAGCCATAAAGGCATAGTTCGGAAGCAGCGGTCTGCCCGATAGGCGTATCTCGGGTCCCAGGGAGAGGATGAGGGCCGTAAGAGCCAGGATGGCCAGGGGCCAACCTCTAGGTCTCCAGCACATGCCGAGGACCGCTAGAGCCAGGACGGTGAAGCCGGCGAAGGCCTTCTCGCCGGAGGCGAAGGGAGCCGTGGCCAAATGCAGGACATGGTCGTATGCGGCCAGCCCCTCCTCACTCCCGCTCCTGGGGTTCAGGTAGTCGAGCAGGTCGGCCGAGTAGCGCTTGACGTCTGTCTGGTTGGCCACCCATGGGGCGCTGGCGGCCACGTCTTGGTAGCCGCGGACAAGGCCGATGGTGAGGGGTAGGAGCAGGAGGAAGGTGAGGGCTG
>FWWL01002219.1_pt1 | contig 41731 bp, 32 predicted proteins | sample 2228331 | NCBI WGS metagenome assembly FWWL01 (sample SAMEA103939775, study PRJEB20133) | metagenome
TGATCCGCACCGAGGGGTCGTCGAGGAAGGGATGGAACAGACCCATCGCGTTCGAGCCGCCGCCGATCGCGGCCACCAGCGTGTCGGGCAGCCGCCCCTCGGCCGCCTGCATCTGCGCCCGCGTTTCCTTCCCGATGATCGACTGGAAGTCGCGCACCATCGCCGGGTAGGGGTGCGGCCCCGCCACCGTGCCGATGCAGTAGAAGGTGTCGCGCACGTTGGTGACCCAGTCGCGCAGCGCGTCGTTCATCGCATCCTTCAGCGTGCCGCGGCCCGAGGTGACCGGCACCACCTCGGCCCCCAGAAGCTTCATGCGGAACACGTTCGGCGCCTGGCGCTCCACATCGGTGGCGCCCATGTAGACGACGCATTTCAGCCCGAACTTGGCGCAGACGGTCGCGGTGGCCACGCCGTGCTGGCCCGCGCCCGTCTCGGCGATGATGCGCGACTTGCCCATCCGGCGCGCGAGGATGATCTGGCCCAGCACGTTGTTGATCTTGTGCGCGCCGGTGTGGTTCAGCTCGTCGCGCTTCATGTAGACCTTGGCGCCGCCCAGCCGTTCGGTGATGCGCTCGGCGAAGTAAAGCGGCGAGGGGCGGCCGACATAATGGGTCCAAAGATCATCCATCTCGGCCCAAAACGCGGGGTCATTTTTGGCCCGCAGATATTCGGCCGCAAGCGCAAGGACCAAAGGCATCAGCGTTTCTGAAACAAACCGCCCGCCATAGATGCCAAAACGCCCCCGTTCATCGGGCAGTGTCCTGTAAGAATTCAGCCGGTCATCCGGCATAAGCCCCCTCCGCCGTCGTTCGCTACCCCCTATCCCCTTGTGCCAAAGAGCTCAAGGGCGTGAGCCTGCGAGTGTGCGCGACGCAAGCTCTGCGGCCAAAGCCTCGGCCCGCGCGGCAAGCTCGGCCAAGGCAGCCACTTCTGCACTTGGCACAACCGGTACCTCAACGCGCTCAGGCGGGCGCGCACGCAGGCGTTCGAGCTCGTTTCTCAGGGCTGCCACCGTGGCCTCGGCCTCGGCGACACGCTCTTCCAAGGCGGCAAGCTTATCGGCCAGAACGAGCCCTGCCATGAGCAGCATACGCTCGGTGGTCAGCCGCCCAAGCTGGGCAAGAAGCGCCTGTGCCTCGGCATCGAAAATCCGCGCCGCTTGTTGCAAAAAGGCCTCTTCTCCAGGCGGGCAGGCCACTTCGAATTCCCGTCCGCCTATGACGATGCGTTGCTCTGGCATAGGCTCTTTTCCTTATTCAGGATCTGCATTCAGGCACTCGACAAGCGATTGGGGTATCATCAACCAGGGTGCGCGCTTTTATTTTTGCCCGGCCTCGGCAATAAGCGGGCGCAATTCGGCTAAAATCTCTTCGAGTTCGGCGATTTCGGCCCGCCGCTCGGCCTTGAGCGCCTCTAGCTCGACTGCCATGGAGCGGTTGACAAGCGTCGCATCGGGAAAGGCGTCTCTTTGCGCTTGGCGCAGCGCGGCATTGGCCTCCATCAGGCGGGTGTTGGCCTTCTTGAGCCGAAGCAATTCAAGGCTTTGCAGATCAAGCTGTTCGGTGAGCCGGGCGAGCCGGCGTTCAAGCTGGCTGATTTGGGCTTCGCTGCGCGCCTTAAGCTGGGAGAGCCGCTCGGCAAGCTGGGCATTTGCGGTGCGCTCTTTTTCAAGCTCGCGGGCGAGCTTTTCAACCTCAGCCGCATGGGCAGGCGGTCCTGGCAGCGCTTCGTCGGGTCGAGGAGATGCACGCTCGTGCAAGCGCTCAAGCTCCTCGGCAATACGCTCAAGCGCTTTGGCCAAGCGGCGCTCGATCTCTTTGAGGTCGGAAAGATTGGTCATGCCAATTCCTGACGCCCTGGCTCAAGTCATTGTCGAATCGCTTCCGAGCGACTTTTCAGCTCTCGGTCAAGAATGCTTAGCGCAACTAGGCTCACGACGAAAAGCGTGCGTTGTGCAATCGGCACGACTTGTTTTGACACGAGGTGGTTTCACCATCCCCAAACCACGGCAAAGGCCCAAGGCTTGCCCGCTGCTCTTGTGCTTAGAGCGGGGGGATGTCGCCTTCCGCGCGCAAGCGATGAAAATCAGACACGAAGGCCTGAAGCCGACCCTCAGCAATGGCATTACGCAAGCCTGCCATCAAATCCTGGTAATACTGCAGATTATGCCAGGTCAGGAGCATCGCGCCCAAGATCTCGCCGGCACGCACGAGATGGTGCAAATAGGCGCGCGAATAATTCCGGCAGGCTGGGCACCGGCAAGCCTCATCTAAGGGGCGGGGATCATCGCGGTGGCGCGCGTTTTTCAAATTAACCGGGCCGCGCCGTGTCCAGGCCTGGCCGGTTCGGCCCGAGCGGGTCGGCAAGACGCAATCGAACAGATCAATGCCGCGCTCAACCGCACCGACGATGTCATCGGGCTTTCCGACCCCCATAAGATAGCGCGGCTTATCTGCGGGTAAAAGCGCGGGCGTGTGGTCAAGCACCGCTAACATTGCTTCCTGCCCCTCCCCAACAGCCAGCCCGCCCATGGCATAGCCATCAAAACCGATCGCGAGCAAAGACGCCGCGCTTTCTGCACGCAGGTCAAGCTCAAGCCCGCCTTGCACAATCCCAAAAAGGGCCTGGTTTGGCGGATCGCCAAACGCCTCTTTCGAGCGCCGCGCCCAGGCAATGGTCCGGCGCATGGCTTCGGCCACACGCGCGCGGGGGGCAGGCAAGGCTGGGCATTCATCAAACGCCATGATAATGTCAGCGCCCAGCAATTTTTGGATCTCGATGCTTTTTTCTGGGGTCAGCAGGTGGCGGCTGCCGTCAAGATGGCTTGTGAACAAAACCCCCTCGTCGGTGATCTTCCGCAGCGCTGAAAGCGACATCACCTGAAAACCGCCCGAGTCGGTGAGGATTGGGCGCGACCAATTCATAAATCGGTGCAATCCGCCAAGCCGGTGCACGCGCTCAGCCCCGGGCCGGAGCATGAGATGATAAGTATTGGCAAGGATGATCGCCGCCCCGGTTTCGGCAACATTTTCGGGGTGCATCGCCTTGATCGTGGCTTGCGTGCCAACCGGCATGAAAGCCGGCGTGTGGACAACACCCCGAGGCGTCGATAACACCCCACGTCGGGCCTGGCCTGAGCAGGCTGTTACGGTAAAGAAAAAGCCTTTGCGCATGCACCCCTTCTGCTTTGGCTTTCAGCGCCACTCAAGGCCCCCCGTGCGCGTGGCTGCGCATCCCTAACTCGGGCCCCGTGCATGGCCGTGCTTGCAAAAAGCAATCTCGAGATAACCGCTCAGGGCAAAGCGCCCGGAATGAGGCCGCGTTGCGAGGCCGCGTTGCGCGCAAGCGCTGCAGCGATGCGTCGGCAGGATCAGGGACAAGGCGGCAAAAAAGCACGCAAGCGCGCACACAAACCCGCAATGACACCGCTTCCCAGCGTTGCACGCGCGCTTTGCTTGGCTTTGAACTTTTTGTCAACACGAGCCCAAACCCGAGCGAAGCGTTTGGCCACGCCCGGGTTAGCCGCGTCGTTGTGTCTGCGCTTTGTTGCCGTTTGCCCGGATCAGGCCGAACGCTTCCCCCGCGCAACCGCTCACGGGGCTAGACGCGGCGCCATCATTTCTTATATCAACACTCAGGAAAAGAGCGAGCCTGCCATGATCGAACGCGCCGAAGGCGAGCCTTTGATCAGACCCTCAACAACCGAGCATCCGCTTTATCCGGCGGTTGTCGAGGCTTGTCGGACGATTTATGACCCCGAAATTCCGGTTAATATCTTCGATCTCGGTCTGATCTACGGCATCGAGATCAGCCCGGAAAATGCGGTCAAGATCACCATGACGCTCACCGCGCCGGCCTGTCCGGTGGCGGGTGAAATGCCGGGCTGGGTGGCCGATGCCGTGGGTGCGGTGCCGGGTGTTGGTCAGGTTGATGTCGATTTGGTCTTTGATCCGCCGTGGAACATGGACCGAATGACCGAGGCGGCGCGGCTCGAGTTAGGGTTTCTTTGATGCTTGGGATTCCAGGAAAAAGCCCGCTAAAGCTCACCCCCGCGGCTGAACGACAAATCGCCCGTATCCTCGAGCGCGAGGGTGGTTTCGCGCTGCGCATCGGGGTTAAGAAAGGGGGCTGTGCGGGCATGGAATACACGATGGAAGTGGTTGCTGAAGCGGGCCCCCATGACGAACTGGTCGAGCAAGGTGCGGCACGGGTGCTGATTGCACCGATGGCGCAAATGTTTCTGCTTGGCGCGACCATCGATTACGAAATCGGTTTGCTCGAAAGCGGGTTTCGGTTCCGCAACCCCAATGTCATTGAAACCTGCGGCTGCGGGGAATCGGTCAAATTTGCCAATGCTGAAGAAGCGCTCGCCCGGATGAACGCGCAGATGCGCGCCGAGGGTGGCGGGGCTTGAGATCGCCAGCGCCTTGGGGAGCTTTTGCCGCACAGCAGTTTTGGCTGGTGTGGCAGTGTCATAAACGGCCGCTCCTAATTCGGCGTGGCGGCCATGCTTTTGCCACACAGCAGTTTTGGCTGCTGTGGTAGGGTTGGCAGAGCCGTGGCGGCAAAATGCGCGGTCAAAAGCGCAAAAGCCCCGCTGGCCAATGCAGGATCATGATCGTTGTGGATGCATAAACCCCCGCAAACCGCGCGGCACGGGGCGTTGAGGTTTGCGCGATCGTCGCGCTTGGTGCAGGTTAACGTGCCTTCTTTCGGATTGGCAATCCGACAGGTGCTTGCCGGTTGTGCGCACCGTCTTTCTCATTTGTGTCCGGGCGCACGCGGGCAAGCGTGCGCCGCGCCCATGCGAGAGCCCAAAACGGGCGCTCGGCTTCGGCACGCCCCATGGACACCCCTCAGGCGCACTGCCAGCTCGAGCTTGCCGATCGATTCGGCACGAGCGCGGTCGTGCCGCAGGGAACGCCCTTCGCACAGATAAACCGGTGCTCGCTGTGGCTTGCATCTGCGGTCGCACTTTGCACACAGGGGGCGGGCACTCTGACGATCCGAAACGGACCCACTCGACATGCACGGCTGGCACGCGCGGATTGCGCATAGGGGGCGGGTACTCTGACCATCCGAAACGGACCCTCTCGAAGGTGCAACAGGCGAAACGCGTCTGCATGCCTTGCCCAAGGGTTCACAGGCACGGTGACGGGAATGCGGTCTGTGGCGCACCGCTTGCGACCTCCACGTTTTCCCGGTAATCGCCGTGAAGGTTAGCGATCGGCGATGCGTTTAGCCTGCTCGGCAACGTTTTCCGCGCAGCCTCGGTGAAGGGGACCGAGGGCGCAAATTTGAAGGCATTTGGTTTGGGTTGTCCCCAGAGGCGCAGTGAAGCGAGGCGCGCGAACTCAGAGCCCGAGACGTGTCTGGCGCTTTCCTCGTAGCTGCAGCAATAAGAGGCAAGCCCTTGCGCGTTGTTTCCCCTTCCGGCGTTTTCCCCTAAGGTTCGTCGAAGGGTGGGCACCCGGTCGAGGCTTCCTTTGCTCGGTGCGTTCCCCCTAGGCGCGGCAGAAGAACCCCTAAGCGCGGCAGTTTAAGAAGGAGCGATTCTGCAAAGCGCCAGCCGTATACCTTCGCATACATTCTGGCCAAGCGCGCTCTCATGCGCTATAGCCGCCCGGACAGCCGAGCAGGAGGCGTGAGATGGCCAAGATCAAGGTCAAAAACCCTGTCGTCGAGCTCGACGGCGACGAGATGACCCGCATCATCTGGGCAGCGATCAAGGAAAAACTGATTCTGCCTTATCTCGACATCCCGCTTGAATACTACGACCTCAGCATCCAAAACCGCGATCGCACCGACGATCAGGTCACCGTTGAGGCCGCCTTAGCCATCAAGCGCCACGGGGTGGGCGTGAAATGCGCAACAATCACGCCCGATGAAGCGCGGGTTAAGGAATTCGGTCTTAAGAAAATGTGGAAATCGCCCAACGGCACGATCCGCAATATCTTGGGCGGCGTCATCTTCCGTGAGCCCATCATCTGCCGCAATGTGCCGCGGCTTGTCCCACATTGGACAAAGCCCATCGTCGTGGGCCGGCATGCCTTTGGCGATCAATATGCGGCAACCGATTTTCGTTTTCCGGGCAAGGGGCAGCTGACAATCCGTTTTGAGGGCGAAGACGGGCAGGTGATTGAGCATAAGGTCTATGACGCCCCTGGAGCGGGTGTTGCCTTGGGGATGTATAATCTCGATCAATCGATCATTGATTTTGCGCGCGCCAGCATGAACTATGCGCTCGCGCGCGGTTTTCCGCTTTATCTTTCAACGAAAAACACGATTCTCAAAGCCTACGACGGGCGCTTCAAAGACCTGTTCCAAAAGGTCTTCGATGAAGAATTCGCCGAAAAGTTCAAAGCCACAGGCCTGACTTACGAGCACCGGCTGATCGATGACATGGTGGCCTGTGCGCTGAAATGGGAAGGCGGCTATGTGTGGGCCTGCAAGAACTACGACGGCGATGTGCAGTCGGACACGGTGGCACAGGGTTTTGGATCGCTTGGGCTGATGACCTCAGTGTTGATGACCCCAGACGGCCAGACCGTTGAAGCCGAAGCCGCCCATGGCACGGTTACGCGCCACTACCGGCTGCACCAGCAGGGCAAAGAGACCTCAACCAATTCGATTGCCTCGATTTTTGCCTGGACGCGGGGCCTCATCCATCGTGCAAAGCTTGACGACAACGACGCGCTCAGACACTTTGCCGAAACGCTTGAGAGGGTCACCGTGCACTGTGTCGAAAGTGGCTACATGACCAAAGACCTTGCCATCTTGATTGGCCCCGACCAGAAATGGCTCACAACAATGGGCTTTCTGGATAAAGTCGCCGACGCTCTCGCGCGCGCGCTGCAGACCGAAAAACAATAGCCGGTTGAGGACAGGCGGGGCGTGCGTTTCCAAAGAGACGGCGCGGCGCGTCTTGTGTGTTGAAAGGCACACAGTGGCGCGCCGAATAAGAGAAGAAAACAGCGTGAAAAGCCACCCGCAGGCTGAGTGGAGTATCGCGCGAACACGCGCGCCGCTGTGGGCCCTCCGAGGCAAGCCAAGCGTCACCGCCCTTTTCAGCCGCAGCGGCTTTGGCAGAAGATCAGCTCCGACCGGGCTTTGTGAGAAAGGTTTTGACGCTCCCCTTGCCGCAAAGGGGTTGGCGCAGAATGCAAGGTCACCGTTGCAAAGCGTCTTGTGCCCCTTCGCTCCATAGCCCCGGGGCGGGGGCCGCGCGGTCCGTCTCACGGCAAAGAGCGTCGCCCCGTTTCCGCGTGATTAGGCCCGATTGCCGCGCAAGCGGATGAGCCAGCGCGGCCAGTGTGCCACTTTATGTCAGCGGCTCGCCCAGCTTTGAAGGCGCGCCACATAGCGGGCCAGAATATCGACCTCAACATTCACACGCCGGCCTGGCGCAACCGTGTTCCAGGTAGTCACCGCCTTCGTGTGTGGGATCAGATTGATTCCGAAGTCAACACCTTGAACTCTGTTGACTGTCAAAGATGTGCCATCAAGCGCGATTGACCCTTTTTCAGCAATAAAACCGGCCAAAGCCTCTGGCGCGCGCAGTGTGATCCGCGTGCTTGCGCCTTCGTCCGCAACCGCAATCACCTCGGCCACGCCATCGACGTGCCCAGTCACAATATGGCCACCAAGCTCGTCGCCAACGCGAAGCGCGCGCTCAAGATTGACCCGCCGCCCAAGGTGCCACACGCCCACCGTGGTGCGCGATAAGGTTTCAGCCGAAGCTTGCACCTCAAACCAGCCTGGCCCCACTGCCACCACCGTGAGACAAACCCCATCGCAGGCAATTGACGCGCCAAGATCGATTGTCCCTGTGTTATAGCGCGTGCGGATCCGAAGCCGCAGATCTCCTTCATGGACCATCCGCTCAACGGTGCCGACATCGGTGACAATACCTGTGAACATGGCGCATCCCTCGCGTAACAACCACTCTTTGCCCTGCTTTTGCCGCACTTGCAGTTCAAAAGTTAGACTGGTTCTGGCATTTGTCGGCGACAAGTGAAAGCCCAAAGGTGCATCATGCGCCCTCAGATGAACGAGGGGTAAAACGGCGCGCTGTGCGCATCCTCCGCTGTGTTGCGGCTGCATGCCGTGCGCAGGGCTTACGTCACGCGCGAAACGTCTGCTGTGCCCGCCTCAAAAGGGGCCCGCGTGGCTCTGCGGGCCGCCCTTGAGCAAGGCTTGGGCAGCGCGCTTTAAGGTATGGCACACGCAAAAAAAGAAGGACCGGATTTTTCGAAGCAACGGGTTTTCGTCATGCCGCGCCGGTTTTTGTTTTTGCAAGGCCCGCATGGCCCTTTTTTTGCAGCGCTTGGGCAGATGTTGCGCAAGGCGGGCGCAGATGTCTGGCGTGTGGGGTTTAATGCTGCTGACCGGGTCTTTTGGCCCGGGCCGGGGTTCATCCCCCACCGCGAAGGCCCCGAGGCTTGGCCTGATCATTTTATTCGCATTCTTGCGGACAAGTCGATTACCGATCTTGTTCTTTATGGCGACACACGCCCCATCCATGCCGCTGCCGTTGCCGAGGCCAAGCGGCGCGGACTTGTCGTGCATGTTTTTGAAGAAGGTTATCTCCGCCCCTGGTGGGTGACCTATGAGCGCGGCGGCGCCAATGGGCATTCACGCCTGATGACGCTTTCGGTGGCCGAGATGCGGGCGGCGATTGAGACGCTTTCCGCCGAACTCATCGATCCGCCGGCCCATTGGGGCGAGCTCACGCATCATATTTTCTACGGCGCAGCGTACCACGCCGTAATTTTATTTGCGAATCACCGCTATCGCGGCTTTCGGCCGCATCGCGCGTTGAGCGTTGAGAAAGAGGCGCTTTTGCATGCCCGGCGCCTTGTTGCGTTGCCGTGGTATGCGCTTGAATGGCGCCTGGTCGAGGCGCGGGTTTTTCGCAGCGGCGCACCTTATCACCTCGTGCTTTTGCAGCTTGAGCATGACGCCTCATTCCTCAACCATGGCCCTTTTGCGAGCAACGCCGCTTTTATCGCCACCGTGATCGAAGGTTTTGCCGAGGGCGCCCCACGACACCACCACCTTGTCTTCAAGGCACATCCGCTTGAAGACGGGCGCGTGCCGCTCAAGGCGCTCATCGAAAAAGCCGCAGAACGGCATAATATCGCCGAAAGGGTGCATTTTATCCGCGGCGGTAAGCTTGGCCGACTCTTGGACCATGCCCGCAGCGCGATTACGGTCAATTCCACGGCCGGCCAGCAAGCCCTGTGGCGCGGGTTGCCGCTGCGGGTTTTTGGCCGGGCGGTTTATGACAAGCCGGAATTTGTCTCCCGCCAACCGCTGCACGAATTCTTTGCAAACCCAATCCGCCCCGATTTGGCCGCCTATCGCGACTATCGCCGCTTTTTGTTGGAAAGTTCGCAAATCCCAGGAGGGTTTTACTCGGCTCGTGGAAGGCGGCAGCTCTTGCGGCAAGTTGTGGATTTGATGCTCGCACCACTTGACCCTTACGAAGCGCTTTTGCGCGGAACCGCGGCACCGAGGTTACACTTGCGCCTGATCAAGTGAAACGTATTGACTTTCGCTTGGAAAAGAAAGGCGTTTTTGATATTTTAAAAAAAAACGAGGCGAGGAGCCCGAGCAGTGCAAAACAAATTAACACGCCGCGCTACGCTTGTAGCGCTGATTGGTATGTCGTTAGGGACTGCGGCCTGCACCCAGCCCCGCCCAGGCCCAACCGCCGATGAGATCTTCGAAGGTGCAGTGCAACGACAAGGCAATGCCTTCATCATCGCGGTCGGTGATTCGGTCAACCGCGTTCTCAACACCAGCATCGAGGGCCGGGGGTTCCCCGATGCGCTACGCCGTGGGCAGGTGGTCGCGGGCGATCGAATCCGCGTTGGCGATGAGATCACGGTCACGGTCTTTGAAAACGTTCCGCAAGGGTTGTTGACATCAGCCGAAACGCGCGGCGCAATCCTAGAGCGGGTTCAGGTGGGTGATGACGGTTTTGTCTTTGTTCCTTTTGCCGGCCGCATTCGTGCCGCGGGCCTTACGTCCGAAGAGCTGCGGGAAGAAATCGCGCGCGCTCTTGACGAGCAGACCCCCGACCCGCAGATTTATATCACCCGCTCAATCGGCGATGGCGTGACGGTTTCCGTCTTGGGCCGGGTTGCCGAGCAAGGGGTCTACCCAATCGAGCGGTCGACGGCCCGGTTAACCGGCATGATCGCCCGTGCCGGGGGGCTCACGATTCCCTCCGAGCGGGCGTTTGTGACCGTAGCCCGCGGTGGGATCAGCGCGCGTGCCGCCTTTGACGACCTGATCCGACATCCTGAGCTCGATCTTGCGCTGCGCGGCGGCGATCGAATTTTTGTTGAAGAAGACCGCCGCCGGTTTACCGTTCTTGGGGCCACCGGCACACAAAGCCTTTTGACCTTTGAGACGCCAACACTCAACGTCATAGAGGCCGTGGCACGCGTCGGTGGGCTTGATCCAACCCGCGCCGATCCAACCGGAGTTTTTATTTTTCGCAACGAACCCGAGGCGATTGCCCGGCGCTTGCTTGGCCGGCAAGATCTGGTTGGTGACCAGCGGATGGTCTATGTGATAGATTTGACTGCACCGCTCGGCCTGTTTTATGCACGCGATTTCCAAATTCGCGACGGCGACACGCTCTATGTGACCGAGGCGGAAGCGGTGCAATGGAACCGTCAGATCGCAACGCTTTCGGGAGTTTTGGGAACCACCGGTTCGGCGGTTTTGCTCGGCCGTCGCTTGCAGAGGCTCGAGGATTAGACAAGCCCGTCCCGAAAGGCAACATCGCTCCGACCCGTGCAGTCGCCGTTTCGGGAGGGTTTTTGGCGCCCTCAGCGTCAGCGCGATGGGTGCGCAAAATTTTGGCTGCGCATGGCATCGTTGTTGGCTTGGGGAAGCCCGGGCCAGAGCGGCCGGTTTTGGCCTGGGGACACAGCCCGCGGGCGCGCCGCGCAGAGTGGGCCGCGCGTGTGTGGGGCGCGCCGCTTTGGCGGGTCGAAGACGCCTGGTTGCGCTCGCTTTACCCAGGCCGGCTTGGTCAGGAGCCACCCTATGGTCTTTTACTGGACCGGATGGGTGGGGCGCACTACGACCCAAGCGAGCCCTCTGAGCTTGAGACGCTTCTTGCCACTGATCCTTTAGACTCCCCCGCGCTTTTGGCGCGCGCGCAAGAGGCGATGGCGCGGCTCAGGATTTGCCAGCTGTCGAAATACAACGCGTTTGACCCTACACGCGCGCCACCGAGACCGGGTTTTGTGCTCGTCATCGACCAAGTGCGGGGTGACGCGTCGCTCCGCTGCGGGGGCTATGGCCCGGCGGATTTTGCCGCGCTTTTGGAGCGCGCTTTGGCTGAGCATCCCGGCAGGCGGGTCGTCATCCGCACCCATCCTGAGGCGCAGGGGGGGGCGCGACGCGGCCATTTCGGGCCCGAGCACGCCCGCGACCGGGTCGAGCTCTGCACCGCCTGGGTCAGCCCCTGGGCGCTTCTTGAGGCGGCAGAGGCCGTTTATACCGTTTCGTCGCAGCTGGGCTTTGAGGCCATCCTCGCCGGCCACCGGCCCGTTGTTACCGGTATGCCCTTTTATGCCGGCTGGGGTTTGACCGACGATTCAGGTCACCCCCGGCGCGGACGAAAGCTGACTGCGGCCCAGCTCTTTGCCGGAGCCGCCATCCTCTATCCGTTGTGGTATGATCCGCTGCGCGACACTTCCTGCACACTCGAGGCAGTCATCGATCAGCTTGAGGCACAGGTGCGCGCCTTTCGTGAGGATCGCACGGGTTGGGTGGCAACCGCTGTGCGGGCCTGGAAACGCCGGCACATCCAGCAGTTTTTCGGAGCCGTCCGGCCTGTTTGCTTTGTGGCCGATCCCGTCCGCGCGGCGCAAGTGGCCAAAGCCAAAGATCACCGGCTTATGGGTTGGGCGAGTGCTTTGCCGCAGGAGTTTCCGGGCGTTCGGGTGGAGGATGGGTTTTTGCGCTCACGCGGGCTTGGGGCCAAGCTTGTGCCGCCCATCGCGCTTGTTCTTGATGACCTCGGCATCTACTACGATCCCACGCGCGAAAGCCGGCTTGAGCGGCTGATCATGGGGCCCCTGCCCCCCGGTGCCCTGGCGCGGGCACGCACGCTGAGGGAAATGATCGTCAAAACGGGGCTGACCAAATACAACCTCGGCAAAGCCGGACAGCACGCTTTGGCCGCGCTTTTGGCGCTGAAAGCCCAAAGACCTGGGGCGAAGGTGGTGTTGGTGCCCGGGCAGGTCGAAGACGATGCGTCGATTCGCTTTGGTGCAACGGGGTCGATCCGGAGCAACCGCGCCCTCTTGCAGGCCGCGCGCGACGCTTTCCCGCAAGCGCTCATTGTCTACAAGCCGCATCCCGATGTCGAGGCGGGCTTGCGCCCGGGCGCGTTGTCCGAGGCGGCACACATGGCCGATCTCGTGCTTGAGGGGGTTGATCCGGTTCAGCTCTTTCCGCTTGTCGATCGGGTTGTCACCATCACCTCAGGGCTTGGGTTCGAAGCGCTTTTGCGCGCCCTGCCGGTCACCGTATTTGGGGTTCCGTTTTATGCGGGCTGGGGGCTCACCGATGACCGCGTTCCCACGCCGCCGCGCCGTGTGGTGTTACCGCAGGAAGAAGCGCTCGACAGGCTCGTCTATGCGGCTTTGATCGCCTATCCGCGCTATCGTGACCCGCTCACCGGGCTTGCCTGCCCAGCTGAGCTTGCCGCTGAACGGCTCGCTTCGGGCACCGTTAGCGGGCAAAGGCTTTCGCTGCGGGCGCTCGCCAAGCTGCAGGGCTGGTTTGCCGCATATTCGTGGCTCTGGCGCTGGGGTTAGGGCGGCTGAGGCTTGCCCGGCACGCGGTTGTCGTGAGCCGGATGTTCAGAGTGACTGCAAAATGCGCCCGTCGTTGAACGACCGTGGTTCACGGGCCCTTTTGAACGGACCGTTTCTTGTCGAGGCCATAGTGCCTTGCGGCTTTGCGTTTGGGCATGCGCTCGCGGGCATGCGCTCAAAGGCGCTCACGTGGCCAGGGGGCAAGCCCAAGCCTTTGGGCCGCCTCAAGCGAAAGCACGGGCGTGTCGAGCCCAAGCGCGGCCTGATAGCGGCGCACGGCTTCGGCCGTCTCTCGGTCTGGCCTTCCGGTTATCGGCCCCGTATGCAGGCCCCGGACGGCCAAGGCCCTCTGCACCGAGGCCCAAAATTCGGGCGTCAAGGTCTCAGGACAGGGGACAACGAACAGACGCCATTCTGTGCCGCCCTCGGGCAAGGAAACTTCAGCGCGGGTCAGGCACGCGTCTTTTGCAAAGAACTCCCCCGCAGAAGCAGCGGGCGAACCCGCCCCTGCCGTGCGGGCCCGGGCCACACCGGCAAAGCTCTGGCTTTCTCGTGCCAAAAGCTCCCCTTGCGCACAGCCCGCCAAGCCGAGCACCGCGGCAACTGCCAGCAGGCGGCGGAAGAACCGCAAAGTTGAACGACCCTGAACCATCGGAGCCTCGAGTCTTGCCGATCACTGGCCAATCTCTCGCAGCCGAAAGTGGCGTTCAAAGGGCAAACGCCGGGCAAGCTTGGTAAACGCTCGCTGGAGCCAGCCCCCGTGCCACCCCCCCGTCGGCATTGACGCGCGCGGTCAGGTCAAAAGGCGTTGCAGCGCCCGGCTTGAACGCGCTCAAATGGCCTGAGCCCCCCCTGGTCATCAAACGCACACTCGGATAAGGGCCGTGTGCAGTCTGTCATCCGAGAGCGGCGGAGCATGGTCAAGATCACCTATGTCGAATTCGGCGGAACCGAAAAGACAATCGATGTGCCGGTTGGGCTCACTGTGATGGAAGGCGCCCGGGACCATGGCGTCAAAGGCATTGAGGCCGATTGTGGCGGTGCCTGCGCGTGTGCGACCTGCCATGTCTATGTGGCAGACGAATGGGTCGATAAGCTGCCTCCGAAAGAGTCGATGGAACAAGATATGCTTGATTTTGCCTGGCAGCCTGACCCGCGCCGGTCACGGCTGAGCTGCCAGATCAAAGTCACGCCAGAGATTGAGGGCCTCGTGGTCTATATCCCCGAGAAGCAAATCTAAGGCCAAGCGCCCGCGCGCACCAAAGGCTTACGTCCACCGCTCAAGCGTGGTAAGGCGAACATCATCAAGGCTTGCGGCCAGCTTCGTACCTGTCCATGGCTCGTACCGACAATCGCCAGCTTGGCCTGCCGTTGCCCCTGCCCCCGGCACTCGGGCGGGCAGATTTTATGCCCTCGGCCTGCAATGCGCTTGCGCTGCGGCTGATCTCTGAGCCGTCGGGCTTTCCGGACGGGCGGCTCATCCTTCATGGGCCCGAAGGAAGCGGCAAAACGCATCTGGCTGCGATCTGGGCCGAAGAACGGGGCGCGCGTTGGCTTGAACCCATGCGACTTGCCGATGAGCTGCCAGCGCTTTTGGCCTCGACTGAGCCGCAGCGCTTTGTTCTTGATGCGGCCGAGCAGATTGCGGGCAGCATCGCTGAAGAAGCGCTGTTTCACCTGATCAACCATCTTGCCGCCACCCGTGGCGCGATTTTGCTCACCGCGCGCGCGCCCGCGCATGGCTGGGGCGTGAGGCTTGCTGATCTTGCCTCACGGCTTGAAGCGTCAACCCATGTTGGGCTTGGGCCCCCCGATGACACGTTAGTCATTGCCTTGCTGGTCAAGCTGTTTGCGGACCGTCAGATTGAGGTCTCGCCGGAACTTATCGTTTGGCTGTCGCGGCGGATCGAGCGGTCGTTTGCCGCTGCACGTCGCGTGGTGGACGTGCTCGATGCCGAAGCTTTGCGCCTGCGGCGCCCCGTAAGCCGCGCGCTTGCCGAAGAGGTTCTTGCCGAACTGCCCCAAACGCGCGAAACTCTGCCGGCCTCGCGCCCCGAAGAGAAAGGCGCCGCATGGTCTTGCGGGGCTGAGAGGCTGAACCGAGCCCTTGCGAAGCGCACGTTTTCACCGTGAACCCCGCCGATTTTTTGCACGCCCCATTACCCGGCCCGCTCGACCCGCCTGAGGGTGTTTCACCAACTGCGCCCAAGCGATTCTTCAACCGCGAATTGTCGTGGATTGCCTTCAATCGGCGTGTGTTGGAGGAAGCAGCCAATCCACACGTTCCCCTGCTCGAACGCGTCCGTTTTCTGTCGATTTCGGCAAGCAATCTTGACGAGTTTTACGGTGTGCGGGTTGCGGGGTTGCGCGAACTCAGACGCTCGGGCAAGGCCGCGCCCTCGGCCGATGGGCTCATGCCCCATGAGCAGCTGCGCCTTATTGATGAAGAGGCGCGCGCGCTCATGGAAACCCAACAACAGACACTTGAGGGGCTCAAGGCTGAGCTCGCCACGGCTGGGATCCTTATTCTAAACCGCAACGAGATCACGCCCGAGTGCCGCCCCTTTCTCAATGAGTATTTTTTAAGAGAGGTTTTTACGGTTATCTCCCCGCTTACGATCGACAATGAGCATCCGTTTCCCTTCATTCCAACGGGGGGGCTTTGCTTGGGCCTCGAGATCGAGCGCATCGCCGATCGGGCCAAGCGAGCGGCTTTGTTGCCGGTGCCCCAGCAGGTGGCGCGTTTTGTGCGCTTGCCCAACGCCGATGGCATGGTCCGGTTTTTGCCGCTCGAGGAATTGTTGCTTGACCGCCTCGCGGTGCTTTTTCCGGGCTGGCGGGTGCATGGGCACTGCGCGTTTCGCGTGCTGCGCGATTCGGATATGGAAATCGAGGAGGAGGCGGAGGACCTTGTCCGGGAGTTTGAAATCGCGCTCAAAAGACGACGCCGCGGCGACGTTGTGCGGCTTAAAATAACCGCTGCCGCACCTCAGACGTTGCGCGCGCTGATCATGGCCGAACTTGGCGTTGCCCCTGACGAAGTGATCGATGTGCAGGGGATGCTTGGCCTGGCTGATCTTCGCGAGCTTGTCATCGACGAGCGGCGTGATCTGTTATGGCCGGTCTTTGTGCCGCGCATGCCAGAACGGGTGCGTGATCATGGCGGGGACATCTTCGCCGCCATCCGGCAAAAGGACCTCTTGTTGCATCATCCCTACGAAACCTTCGATCTCGTCGTGCAGTTCTTGGAACAGGCCGCACGCGATCCGAATGTCTTGGCGATCAAGCAAACCCTTTATCGGACAAGCCACGAAAGCCCGATCGTGGCCGCTTTGTGCGAGGCCGCCGAGGCAGGCAAATCTGTCACCGCTTTGGTTGAGCTCAAAGCCCGCTTCGACGAGGCAGCGAATATTCGCCAATCGCGCCGGCTCGAACGCGCCGGCGCGCATGTCGTCTACGGCTTTATCCACTATAAGACCCACGCGAAAATGTCGATGGTTGTCCGGCGCGAGGGGGGGCGGCTTGTCACCTACACCCATTGGGGAACGGGCAATTACCACCCAATCACGGCGCGCATTTATACCGACCTCAGCCTCTTTACCTGCGATCCGGCGCTTGGGCGTGATGCGGCGCGGGTGTTTAACTATCTCTCCGGCTATGCGGAACCTGAGCTGCTTGAAAACATTGCCATCTCGCCGCTAAGCCTCAAGGCGCGTTTGCTCGAGCTTATTGCAGCAGAAGCCGAACATGCGCAAAAGGGCCGCCCCGCCGCCATCTGGGCCAAGATGAACGCGCTCATCGACCCTGAGGTCATCGATGCGCTTTATGCCGCAAGCGCAGCCGGTGTGCAGATTGAGCTTGTCGTGCGCGGAATTTGCGGCCTAAGGCCAGGGATCAAGGGCCTGAGTGAGCGGATTCGGGTCAAATCGATTGTCGGTCGTTTTCTTGAGCACAGCCGGATTGTCTGCTTTGGGAACGGAGCCGGCCTGCCCTCGGATCAAGCGCGCATTTTCATCTCCTCCGCCGATTGGATGGAACGCAACTTCGCCCGCCGGGTTGAGACTTTGGTTGAAATCTTCAATCCAACCGTGCGGGCGCAAATTCTGCGCCAAATCATGGCGGCCAATCTGCGCGACGAAGAACAATCGTGGCTGCTTGATGGCCACGGGACCTACCGCCGCGCCGCCGATTTGACCGAAAGCACGCAAAAACGCTTCAACTGCCACCGCTTTTTTCTTGAAAACCCGTCGTTGTCTGGGCGCGGCTCGGCCGGAGTGGCCGACGTGCCCGATCTTTGGGCGCTCTGAGCTCTGAGCCCGAGTGGCGCGGCACTCAGGGCGAGCTCGTGCGGCGTAGGCATGGGGCTAGGGGCGAAAGGGGCATCCCCTGGCAGACGGGCCGCGTGCGGCGCATTCTCGGCCGAGCCGCGCGCCTTTTGGCCAAAGTGCTGACGGGGTGGCCCGAAAAGAGACGGCACTGTTTTCGTGGCCTGCGTGCCCTGGAACGCGGTCAAAGGTTCCCATGCGGCAAAGCGCCTTTCCTCAAGCCTGTTGACGGCGGGCCTTTGCCCAGCCTAGAAGGGCGCGGGGCGCCCGGGGGAAAACGGGGGCACAGATTGGAAGACACGAACGAATTCAGCGCTGGGCTTGAGCCTCTTGCGAGAGCCGAGCCGAATGGCCGCACGCTTGACGAAGTCGAATCGCTGCGTCGGGTGGGGGTAATCGATATCGGCTCGAATTCGGTGCGCTTTGTCGTCTTTGACGGCGCCGCGCGGAGCCCGGCCTATTTTTACAACGAGAAGGTCCTCTGCGGCCTTGGGCGCAGCCTTGCTGAAACGGGGCGGCTTGACCCCGACGGCCGGAGGCGCGCCCGGGCGGCACTTCAGCGCTTTGCCATTCTCGCTAAAGACATGGAGCTCACAACCCTCACGGTGCTTGGCACCGCGGCTCTGCGGGAGGCCGCCGACGGGCCCGATTTCAAAGAAGAAATCGCCGCCGAGACGGGCTTGGAGATGAAGATCATCTCTGGCGAGGAAGAAGCCCGGCTTTCGGCGCAAGGGGTGCTCCTCGGCTGGCCCGGGGCGGAGGGGCTTGTGTGTGACATCGGCGGGGCCTCGATGGAGCTTGCCGAGGTGGGCAACAACACCGTCGGACGCCGGGCAAGCTCGGGCCTTGCGCCATTTCGCCTTCTTGCCGCCGATCCCGAATCGAGCGTTCTCAAACGCTTGATCAAGGACGAGCTTGAGCGGCTGACGAGCCTCGTGGGGCAGGATCCTCCCGCTCTTTACCTTGTCGGCGGGTCGTGGCGGGCCTTCGCCCGGCTTGACATGGAACGGCGATCCTATCCTCTGACGGTTCTTCACGAATATGAGCTTTCCGCAGGCGCGATCGAAAAAACCACCCGTTGGATGAGCTCCCAAGACCCCAAGCGCCTGCGAGAGATTACCGGAATCGCTCCGGAGCGCATGGTGCTTTTGCCAATTGCGGCGCAAATTCTGCGTGCGCTCGTGCAGGCCTTTCGACCGCGGCGGATCTTCATTTCCGCCTATGGCCTGCGCGAAGGCGTTCTTTTCGAGCACATGAGCGAAGCCTTGCGCCAGGCCGATCCTTTGATTGAAGCCTGCCGATATCTCGAGCAAGCTCAGGCGCGCCTGCCTGGCTTTGGTATCCGGTTGTTCCGGTTCTTGCTGCCCCTCTTCCGTCATGTTTCGCCCGAAAGGCTTAGGCTCGTCAAAGCCGCGTGTCTTTTGCACGACGTCAATTGGCGAACTCATCCTGACTATCGCGCCGAAGCCTGTTTTGATACCGCAACGCGTGCCAACCTCGCCGGGATTGATCATCGAGGGCGCGTGTTCCTCGGGCTTGCGCTGATGAACCGGTACAAGACCCAAGGGGTCAAGACCTTGCTGCCACCAGTTCTTAAGCTTCTCTCAGAAGACGATATTCGACAGGCGATCACGCTTGGCCGGGCGATGCGTTTTGGCGCGATGCTGTCGATCAAAAATGGCGACCCACCGGCCGAACTGCGCTATTTTCCAAGAAAGAAAATTCTGGAGCTGATCCTTGATGCCGACCGTGCTGCGCTGTTTGGCGAGGTCGCCGAGCTCAGGCTCAATACCTTGGCCAAAACCTTGGGCGTTGTGCCGGTTGTGCGGCTTGCGGCGCGGCAAAAAAGCGCGGCCTAGCTCCCCTTTCGTCCGGCTTGTTACAACACGCTTCGGACTGAAGCCAACCGCCCGGCGGGGTCATCCGCTCGCGTTACGCTGAGCCCGTCACGCCTTGCCCTCAAAGCCGCGGCTCGGTCCCGCCGGCCTTTTGAGAGGGCTCGTTTGGCTCTGTCTCCGGGGCTGAAGACGCGGCGTGCAGCTCGTCGTGCCCGAGCTCAAGCTGGGCAAGACCGCGCGCTGCCAGATCGATCAGATGCGCCAAAAGATTGCGCGCCGCGGCTGGAAAAAGGGCGGGCTCAACATCGCGATAGACTTGCGGCAGCAAGGCCGACAGCGACTGCCATTCTGGCCGCAGCGCCGCGCGCACCTGGGCCTCGCGCGCAAGCCGGTGGGCGCGCAACGCGCGAATGCGCTCCTGTCCATCGACCACCGGATCACCATGGCCCGGAAACAGCCGGATTGCGCCCAAACGTTCCAAGCGCGCAAGCGAGGCCATAAAGTCGGTGAGGTCCCCATCGGGCGGAGAGACAAGACTTGGTGCCCAGCCCATCACCATATCTCCCGAAAACAGCCGCTCACCCCATAAGAGGCAGATGTGGTTTCCCATATGCCCGGGCGTGTGCAGGATGGTTCCGCTTTCACCCGCAATCAGAATCGACGCCCCATCGCCGACAACGCGGTCGGGGGCAAACTCTTCGTCCACCCCTTCCCCGCCGCCAAGGCTCGGCAAGCCGGCAAGCGCAGCCATCCGCAGCGAGCGGCCCGCGCGCGCATCGCCAAAGGCCAAAACCGGCGCACCGGTCTTTTGCGCAAGCACCCGCGCCAGGGGGGAATGATCCTTGTGCGCATGGCTGACAATGATCTGAGCGACCCGCTCGCCTGGGCCAAGGGCGGCCAGGATCGCCTCAAGATGCGGCGCAAGCAAAGGGCCTGGGTCAAAGATGGTCACCTCCCCCTGCCCCAAGAGCCAGGTGTTTGTGCCCCGTTCGGTCATCGGCGACGGGTTTGGTGCGCGGATAAGCCGCACCCCTGGCGCAAGCGTCATCACCGTGCCCGGGGGTGGATCGTGTGTTTGCTCAGTCATTTTGAAAAAGCGCGTTTTGACCGAACCGGTTGCCCAAGGTTGGCACAGAGAACGTAACCGTAAAAAAGGCACAAGCGCGGATGAGCCCGTCGATCGGGCCAGCGGATGATTTCTGCGATTTAGGTGCATCAGCCAATTTTGCCAAGCCAAACTCAGTGGTAAGAACGGCCCTATCGCACAGGCCGTGTTCAGAGGCGGCATTTCGCTGATGAAGATCTTTTTATGAAAAGTCCATCGCGCATGCGCTTTTGGCCAGGGGGCTTGATTGGCCGGGCCGCACTTATTCTTGTTGTTCCGATCACCGGCTTGATGCTTGTGGTCGCAAGCGCTGTTGTGCAGAGGCATTACGACCGCGTCATTGCACAATTGGTCGCTGATTTTGCCCGCCTTGTGCGCTTTATTCAAGCAGATCTCGCCCATGCTGAGGATCCTCACGCGCGGCTTGACGCGCTTGCGCTTTCCTTCAATCTGACGGAGGCTGAGCTTGTCCCCCTTGGCCATGCGCCAACGGCTGAGCCGCTCCCTGTTTGGGAGCTCTCCGCCCGCCTTGTCCAAAAACATCTCGCGCATGCCTTGCCCGATGCGCGCGCGCTTGTTGTGACCCCAAGAGCCGCCACGCTCGCTTTGTCGGTCGACCAGGGGGAGCGCACGCTTGTTCTCAGCGTCAGGCTTGATCGGCTAACCCCGTCAAACCCGCATCAGCTGGTCGTTGTGACGCTCGTTGCGGCTTTGCTGCTGACCTCTGTTTCATATATTTTCTTGCGCAATCAGCTGCGCCCTGTGCGGCGGCTTGCTGAGGCGGCGCAAGCCTTTGGCCGCGGTGAAGAGGCGCCGCTTGCCATGACCGGCGCAGCCGAGGTGCGTGCAGCAGCCCGTGCCTTCCTCGAGATGCGGGAGCGGATCAAAGCGCAGATTGAAAGCCGCACCTTGATGCTCTCGGGCATCAGCCACGACTTGCGCACACCGCTCACCCGCATGCGCCTTGCTCTTGACCTCCTTGAGCCAGGGCCCGAGGTTGCCGAACTTGCCCGCGACATTGCGCAAATGGAGGCGATGATTGACCGCTACCTCGATTTCCTGCGCGACGGGAAGGCCGAACCCGAGAGCGCGTTTGATCTCGTGGCTTTGGCAACAGAACAGATCAACCGCCCTGATCGCGCCAAGAAAATCCGGCTTGTCGCCGAACAGGCGCCGATCACCGTTCACGCGCGGCGTATGCTTCTTGCTCGCGCGCTTGACAATCTTCTCGCCAACGCGCTGCGCTATGGCACAAAGGCCGAGCTTAGGCTCTGCGCGAGCCAAGAGGCACTCGTGATCGAGGTCGAAGACAACGGCCCAGGAATTCCCCTTGAGCAAAGGGAGAAGGCGGTCAAGCCCTTTGTGCGCCTTGACGCGGCGCGCCCGGGCGACGGGGGCGTTGGGCTTGGTCTTTCCATTGTCGAAACCGCGGCCAAAGCCCATGGCGGGCGCCTTGAGCTTGCCGAAGGGCAAACGCCAGGCTTGGGCGGATTGTGCGCAAGACTGATCCTTCCGCGCCGTACCCCTGAGGCGGCCGCAGCTCCTGCGCGAGACGCCAAGGAAAGCAGTGACGAGCCTAAACAATGACCGCGCGATTAAAGCGACGATCTGGCCGCGCGCGGCTCACGGGATCAGCGCAAAAGCGCCGGGCGAGGGATGGCTTGGGTGCTCACTGGGCACACGCACGCCAGAACAATTGCGCCGCACAGAACGGCGCAGGGGAACAGTGCCAGAGCCTCGAGAGAATGCGCTGCGCGCGCGCCCGCGCTCCAGCCGAAGCGCTCTTCGTGACGGCCCGACCGCCGAATGCGCTGCGCGCGCGCCCGCGCTCCATTTGGCTCTGGTCCTGCAAATGCGCCCGGGCAAAGCGCTTGACCTGCGCCGGAGCACGCTAGTTCTCGAATGCGATGAAGCGCGCAAGTCAAAGCATGGGCAACGATCTGCTCGCGCCTTTCACCAAGTCGCGTGGGCGACGCGTCGCGTGCTTGTTCCACGGGCTTTTGTGAGAGACAGCGGGAGGCCACGGTCAGCGCAAGTACCACTCGCGACCTTTTGCGCGTTAGGCATTGACGCATCGTCGAGGGAGATTCCTGAATGGACACGCCGCTCGTTGTATGGTTCCGCCGCGACCTCAGGCTTGATGACAACCCCATGCTCTTTGCTGCAGCCGCAAGCGGGCGGCCGGTTTTGCCTGTGTTTATTGCTGATCCGCTTGTGATGCGCATCGGCGCTGCGCCCCGCTGGCGCTGGGGGTTGGCGGTTGAGGCCTTTTCCCGCAGGCTTGCCGGGCTTCAGCAGCGGCTCATCCTGCGCTCAGGCGATGCTGCTGAGGTCTTGACAACCCTGGCTCGTGAGACCGGAGCGCGTGAAGTCTGGTGGAGCCGGCTTTACGACAAAGACGCGCGCGCGCGCGACCTCAAGGTGGAAACGGCGCTGCAAAAGCATGGACTAAAGATAAAAACCTTTCCGGGGCATGTTTTGGCCGAGCCTTGGGAGGTTATGACCCAAGCGGGCGACTATTTTCGTGTCTACACCCCCTTCTGGCGTGCGCTGAGCGCGCGGGAATGGCCAAGCCCAACACCAGCGCCCAAGGCGCTGCGCCCACCTGCACAATGGCCCGCCTCAGAAAGGCTCGAAGACTGGCGCCTTGAGGTCGGGATGAAGCGGGGCGCGGCGGTGGTACGGCCGTTTCTTGCTGTGGGAGAAGACGCTGCGCTTTCCCGCCTCAACGCCTTTTTCGCAGGCCCCGCGCGTCAGTACCATGCGCTGCGCGACCGGCTCGATCTCAACGCCACTTCCGGCCTCTCAGAAAACTTGACCTATGGTGAAATTGGCGTCCGCCGCATTTGGGCTGTCATTCAGGCCGAGCTTGCCGCTCGTCCCGGCGACCGGGGGGTTGAGGCTTTTGCGCGCGAGATCGTCTGGCGCGAATTTGCCCATCATCTTGCCTTCCACAGCCCGCACATCGTGACCGAGAATTGGCGTGCGGAGTGGAACCAGTTTCCCTGGCGCCCAGATAATGCCGATGCCGAAGCCTGGCGACGCGGGCTCACGGGTGAGCCTTTGGTCGATGCCGGCATTCGCGAGCTTTGGGTCACGGGGCGGATGCACAACCGGGCGCGGATGGTGACGGCCTCGTATCTGACCAAACATCTATTGACCCATTGGAAGGTCGGCGCTGATTTCTTCGCCGAGATGTTGGTCGATTGGGATCCGGCATCAAATGCCATGGGCTGGCAATGGGTGGCAGGTTCAGGCCCTGATGCGGCCCCCTATTTCCGGATTTTCAACCCTGCCCTCCAGGCCGAAAAATTCGACCCTGCGGGAACGTATCGCCGCGCCTTTCTGGCTGAGGGACAAGCCAGCCCCCCGCGTACGGCGCTTGCCTTTTTCGAGGCGGTGCCGCGCTCTTGGCAGCTTGATCCGACCAAACCCTACCCACGCCCGCTTGTCGATCTTGCCGCGGCGCGGGAGCGCGCCTTGGCCGCGTGGCAAGCGGGTCCGGGTGCAACGGCAAGCCACACAGCTGCAAAAAATTCCCGCGCCTTTGAAACCAAAGCTTGCAAACCGGCGTAAAAACCAGCGAAAAACCCCGCGAGAACAGGGAGGGCCAATGAACGCTCCGACGACATTTTTGACAAGCACCGATGGTCAACGTGCTCTGCCCAGGTATTTTGCGCACGCCTTTGCGCGCGCACAGAAAATCGGAAGCGGGCGGCTCGATGTGATTTTGCCCGATGGCCGGCGGTTTCGTGCCCAGGGAACAAAGCCCGGCCCGGCCGCTGAGCTTTACGTGCACGACCCTGACTTTTTCGCCCGCCTTCTGCGTGAAGGTGATCTGGGCTTTGCTGAGGCCTATCTCGATGGGGGCTGGTCCACCCCCGATCTCCAAGGCCTTCTCGACCTGATCAGCAGCGAAAGCGCCGTATACAATGGCTTTCCCGCGCAGCGCTTCGTGCAGCTTTTCGAACGCCTTCGCCACCTTCTTCGTGCGAACACCCGTCGCCAGGCAAAACGGAACATCGCCTACCATTACGACCTTGGCAATGATTTCTACGTGCTCTGGCTTGACGAGAGCATGACCTATTCCTCCGCCCTGTTTTTGACTGGGCAAGAAAGCCTTGAGCGCGCGCAAGAGCAAAAATACGCGCGCATCCTTGAAAAATTGGCGCTACGAGAAGGGGCGCATCTTCTTGAGATTGGCTGCGGGTGGGGCGGCTTTGCCGAATTTGCCGCCCGACGTGGATATCGTGTGACGGCGCTCACCATCAGCCCCGCGCAATTCGATTATGCCGTTAAACGGATTGCCCGCGCAGGCCTTACCGAGCGCGCCCAAATCCTACTTTGCGATTATCGCGACGCGCGTGGGGAATATGATGCCGTCGCCTCAATCGAAATGTTTGAAGCCGTGGGCGAAAGGTATTGGCCTGTTTATTTCCGAACGGTCCATGACCGACTTCGCCCAGGGGGAAACGCCGTTATTCAGGTGATTACAGTTCCTGATGCCAATTTTAATTATTACCGGCGCAATATTGACTTCATTCAAAAATATATCTTTCCCGGCGGCATGCTGATTTGTCCAAGTCGTTTTCGCAGCGAAGCCGAAAAGGCAGGCCTTCGTCTGGCGGAATTGTTCACCTTTGGGCAAAGCTATTCAGAAACTCTCCGCCGCTGGTATCACAATTTCACCGCGGCCTGGGAGAGAATTCAATCGCTTGGCTTTGACGAGCGTTTTCGCCGCATGTGGAGCTTTTATCTCACCTCGTGCGCCTCGGCTTTTCGTGTTGGAACCTGTGATGTGGCGCAAATCCGTCTGACCCGCCCAGTTTGAGCAAGGGCCCCGGTCGGATCCCAGCACAGGAACCAGACATCAGCAAAGGGGCCAGGCGTGTATACTTTTACACGGCTTTCAGCGGCTCTGCTTTTGGCAGCCTTGCTGGCCACGCTCGCCCCTTTTTATGACCGGCTTTACGACCCTGACCATCACTTGCGCTGGATCGTGCCGTATTTTGCTGCGGTGGGTGCCGCTGTAGGCTGGACGTTTCTCGGGGGGCGTCAGCGGGCGGTGTTATGGTCAATTTACTTTGCCCTGCAGGCGCTTGTCTTGGCTGGCTTGGGTACGGCGGTTCTGGCGGCGGTGCGGGATATTTTTGTGCTTGGGTTTCGTCGCCGCTTCAGAGAGCCCCTCGAGGCGGTGCTTGCCATCCCTGACCTTGTCGTCACTTATCTTGCCGCCGCGCTTGACCTTCGCTTTTTAGCGCTGGCTGTCGCGGGAGGCATCGCGGTTGGCGCGTGCACTTTTTGGCTTGACCGCTGGTTTGAGCGTTTGCAGCGCGGGCGGTAAAATTGCATGGGGTCGGCATGGCACCGCTTTTTCTTTATGGCACGCTGCGGCATGAGGGGCTGCGGGAGCTCGTCGCGGGGAGCGCCTTGCCTGGGCAACGCGCGGTGCTGAAGGGCATGCGGGCGGTCACTGTGTTCGATCGCTTTGGACGGAATCAACGCTTCCCCATGCTTTGGCCCGATCCCGATGCGGCAGCCGAAGGGATCGTAACCAATCCAGACCCCACGCAACGCGCGCGGCTTGACGCATACGAGGCGCTTGCCGATCTCGTTCGACAAGAGGTCGTTGTCGAGACAGACGGGAAAAGGATTGCGGCGGAGGCTTATCTTCCAAAGCCTGGTACAGCAGCATGGCAACCCGGTCCACAATGGGACTTTGCGGCATGGGAGGCGCACTTTGCATCCCTTGCGCTTGCAACGGCGGCCGAGGTGATGGCGCTTTGGCCCAAGCCAGGGCTTGAGGCGATGCGCTACCGCTATCCGATGGCCGAAATCGCTGCTGCCTCGGTCGAGCGCGCACGGAAAAGGCCGCTGCGGGCAGAGCTGCGCCGTAGGTCAAGACCCGATGATGTCGTGGTCGTTCAGCGAAGCCGACCCTGGACCGGCTTTTTCGCGGTCGAGGAGGATGCGCTTCGCTTTCGTCATCACACCGGCGGGATGAGCGCACCGGTTCGGCGCGCGGGGTTTGTCATGGGTGATGCTGTGACCGTCTTGCCCTGGGATCCCGCGCGTGATCTTGTCCTTGTGGTCGAGCAGTTTCGGTTTGGTCCCTTTCTGCGCGGCGATCCCAACCCGTGGTCGCTTGAGGCCATCGCCGGCCGAATTGATGTCGGGGAAACGCCTGAGGAGGCCGCCCGGCGCGAGGCTGCAGAGGAGGCCGGGCTCACCCTTGGCGCCTTGCACCCCGTTGCGGGCTATTATCCAAGCCCAGCGGCAATTTCCGAATGGGTCATGTCCTATGTCGCTGAAGTGGATTTGGCCGCCTGCGGCGGAGGTGTCTTTGGGGTTGCGCAGGAAGCTGAAGATATCCGCACCCATGTCATTCCGTTTGCAACCCTCTTGGACTTGATCGAGGCCGGCGAGGTCGAAAATGCACCGCTCATTTTGAGCGCGTTCTGGCTAGCCCAGTTTAGGTTGAAGGGAAAGGCCGCTCGGTAGGGCATGGCTTTTGGGCGCCGCGGGGCCTTGGCCGCTATGCAGACGGCACGGACGCGCTCTGCGCCGGTCGCCACGGACTTTTGCCCCAAACCTTTCGCAACGCCTCCCTTGTTGGAACTGAGGCGCGACGCTGAAGGCCACTCCCATGCGCCGCGCAAGGGCTGCGCTTGAGCCCCTGCTCAGAGGCCTGCCGCCTCGCCAAACGGTTCGAGACACTCAGCCAGACGATTTCCAACTCAGCTCGACGACGCGCGGATCAAGCGGTTGTCAGAAAGCGGGGTCAGGCGTCGGTATGCCCGCAGAGCCGGCGGAAGCGTTTTGCCAAAGCGCAGGGAGGGATGGGCACGCATTCCTCGCTCGAAGCCCCCTCGGGTACAAGACGCCACCGTAGGGTTCATCAAGACGGAACCGTATGGTTGCAAAGACGGCACTTTCTGATTTTTGCGCAAAGGCGAAGGGCGGCTTCGTTTCTTGTTTCGGCAGACATTGGCTCGCCCAAGCGGCCATAGGCAGGCGTGCTGCTGCCGCGCGGTCATTTCCTCTGCCGCGCAAGTGCCACTGACCCCAACGCCAAAAGTGCACAGGCCTGCGCCCCAAGCGCCAGGGGAAGCGGCGTGCCGTCAAAGGCGCGGGCAATCACGGTGGCAATGGCAGCGGCTCCGAGGGTTGAAATCCCACCCATCACCGAGGCCGCCGTGCCTGCCACATGCCCAAGCGGGGCCAAGGCCAAGGCGTTGAGATTGCCAAAGACCGAGGCCACGGTGAAAAACTGCACAAGCATAGCCGCGACAAACACCGCAAAAGCCGCCCCATCGGAAACCCCTGCAAGGAGTGTTAGCGCAAGCACCGTTGCGCCGAAAAGCTGGCTCAGCAACCCCGCGGTCACAAGCGGCACAAGCCCAAGCCGCACCACAAGCCGCCCATTCAGCAAAGCCGCCGGCGCTGCAACAACCGAGATTGCCGCAAACCAAAACGGAAATTCAGCGCCGCGGCCAAAGCTTTCGGAAAAAATCAGCGGCAAGCTCGCTAGCCAAGCAAACATCGTCGCAAAGGCCGCTGACAAGGCAACAAGATAAAGCCGCACGGGGCGGAGCGCAAAGATCTCTCGCAAAGCCGCAAGCACGACCCGAACACTCAGCGCGCGCCGGCACGCGGGGGGCAAGGTTTCGTCCTGGCGCAGGCCAAACCAAAGCCCTCCAACAGCCGCGAAGATCACGAAGGCCCAAAAGATGGCGCGCCAGCCGAAGGCCGCGGTGATGGCCGCTCCAAGCAAAGGCGCCACCATCGGGACCAAGACAAAAAGCGCCATGGCAAAAGACATCACGCGCGCCATTGCGGGCCCCACGTAAAGATCGCGGACAAGGGCTTGCCCAACAATCCGCGGGGCGGCTGCACCCAAGCCCTGGAGCGCGCGCGCAAAAAGCAACACCGTCAGGCTTTCAGCACGCGCGGCCAAGGCTGCGCCCAGCGCATAAAGAACAAGCCCGACCAAGATCACAGGCTTGCGGCCCAAGGCATCAGACAGCGGGCCAACGATAATTGTGCCAATTCCAAGGCCGGCGACAAAAACAGTGACAACAAGCTGCGCGCGGCCTGGATCGGCTGGCTCAAGTGCTGCGCCGATTGCCCCCAAGGCAGGGAGCATCGCGTCAATCGAAAACGCCACGGTTGCAAACAAAAGGCCAAGGAGCGCAGCGAATTCCGGCAGAGGAAGCCGGCGTGCCTTGGAGGGTGCGGTTTGTGCCTGGCCGCTCATGGACGAGCGGTTGTTTGGCCGAATCGCTGCGGGGTCTGTGTGAGGGCGTGGGTCAACGTTCATGAGCTGCAATCAACTTCCGATTTGCGCGCAGGTGCATCGCTTCCGCCGCAAGGACGCTAAGTTGGCCTGACGGCATCGATTTTTTCACTTTCCCGGTGGTCATGCGTTACACGGCGCCCTTGAGTTCCTGCCAGAGGGCGACGAGTGCCTTGCGGTTGATCTTGCCGTTCGTGCGCGCGGAAAGCTCAGGCAAAGGCACATAAAGCCTTGGCTGTTTGAACCGCGCCAAGCGCGCCTTGGCATGGGCCTCAAGTTCCTGAACCGGCAGGGGCTCGGCCGTGGGTCGGTAAAAGAGGGCAATGACGCTAACCCCTGGCTTGATTTCAACCGCGGTCGCGGCCGCCTCGGCAATGCCTGCACAATCGGCAAAAGCGTCTTCAACCTCGGCCGGGGCCACGCGAAAGCCGCCTGCGTTCATGAGGTCATCAAGCCGCCCCACGTATCGAATGGCCCCATCTTCCCCGCGGGCCACAAGATCACCGGTGTGAAACCAGCCATCGCGGATCCTCTCCGCGGTTTCTGCGGGCGCATTCCAATAGCCTAGAAACAAACCGGGATCATCGGCGCGAACACAAAGCTCGCCCGGCTCGTCGGCTTGGGCCTCGGTCCCATCGTCGCGCAAGACGGCAACATGCCGACCCGGTTGCGGCCAGCCAATGGCGCCTTTGGGGGCGGGCCGCCCGGGATGGGCGGAGATAAAGGTTGAGATCTCAGTCATTCCAAGTGCCTCGAAGATGGTTGTTCCGGTTGCCTCTTGCCACGCCGCGCGCAGCCGTTCGGGAAGCTTTTCCCCTGCCGACAAACAATGTCGTAAGCTGCGCATGGGCCGAACCGGGCTTTTGAGAATGTTTCGATAGACCCCGGGCGCGGCGGCAAAGATCGTCACCCCGAACCGATCGATCAGAAGGGGAAGCTGCGCAAACTCGGTCCCCGCCGCCGGAATCAGCGCCGTTGCGCCCATCGCCCAGGGGTCCAAAAGCCCCGTCCCTAAGGTATAGGTCCAGTTGAACGCGCCCGCATGCATCAGCCGATCGTCAGGGCAAAGGCCATACCAACCCCGCCACATCATCCTGCGCGCCCAGACTGCCCGATGCGCATGCATCACCGCCCGCGGCCGGCCCGAGGTGCCAGAGGTAAAGACAAGATACGCAAGCCGGTTCGGATCACCCATCGCGAACGAACAAAGCGGAAGCTTCGACCACTCCCCGAGAAGCGACGCGGGGAAAACTTTTGCCGGATGATCTGGAAGCGCAAGCTCAGGGGCGGCGAGCACCGCACGCGGATCGATCTCCCATGCCAAGCGGGTGATTTCATCCCGCGTGAGCCCCGCGGCCGTTGGCACCGGGATCACACCCACGGCAACCGCACCAAGAAAAGCAAGCGGAAAGTCAACCGTATTGCCAAGCCGCAACAGAAGTCTATCGCCAGGGGCAAGCCCAACCTCCAAAAGCCCCGTGCCAATGCCGCGCACAGCCTCAGCCAAAGCGGCGTACGACCACCGCCGCACGCCCAAAGGTGAAGCGATTTCAAGCGCAATTTTGTCGGGCGTCGACTGAACAGCGCCCAGAACATAGGCCGCAAGGTTGAAAGGCTTCGGACAAGGCTCGTGCATGCGCCTCGGGTACCGCTTTCACACCCTCCCGGCAAGTCTCTGAGCACGGCCAAGAGCCCCCGGCGCGGCTTCGGGAGAGCCTTTCGCGAAAAGCGCGCCCCCGTCGTGCACGGCCACCCCTCTCGCGCTCGCCGATGGATCAGCACAGCGGCGCTCCCGCTCAAGCCAGATTGACCAGGCCAAGGCATACAAAACGCGCTCTGATCGGCCCCCACCCTTCACGCCCCGCCGCGCGGGGCGCGCGGGCCAGAAACAGAACACGGCAAGGGGGAGAACCATTGGCCGCGGCCGCTCTGGAGGAGACTTGCCTGAGGCTGACCGCGCCGCTTCTCCCGCTGCGCGACAAGAGGCCAAACCCGCGGCGCCCTTCCGAAGATGATGCGCCTCGTCTCGTTTAAGGATCGCGCGCTCAGCGGCTTTTCGCAAGACGGCAACCAACGCCCCCCAAGGGAGCTGTGCGCGCGCAAGGCCGCTTCTCTAGAACCTTGCCGCTCAGAGCGCTGTCCAGCCGCCATCAATGCTCATCGTTGTGCCTGTGATTTGATCGGCAGCTTTGCTGCATAAGAAAACCGCCGTCTCGCCGATTTGCTCCACCGTCACAAAGGCGCCCGAGGGCTGACGAGCAAGCATCACCTCGCGGATCACACGCTCGCGATCCATGTTGTGGGCCTTCATCTGGTCGGGGATTTGTTGCTCGACAATCGGGGTGAGCACATAACCCGGGCAGAGTGCATTCGCGGTGATCCCGCGCCCTGCGGCCTCAAGCGCGATGACCTTCGTTAATCCGACGAGCCCGTGTTTGGCAGCAACATAGGCCGCCTTGAAAGGACTTGCCGTCAAGCCATGGGCGGAGGCAATGTTGATCACGCGCCCCCAGCCTCTTTTATACATGATCGGCAAAGCTGCGGCCGTGGTATGAAAGGCGGCAGAGAGATTGATCGCCAAGACGGCATCCCAGCGCTCGATGGGGAAGTCTTCGAGCCGCGCCACATGTTGGATCCCGGCGTTATTGACCAAAATGTCACAGCCGCCGGCACGTTCAATCAGCGCGCGGCAGGCTGCCGGGTTGGCCATATCGGCCGAAAGATAGCGGGCAGGAACACCAAACGCACGGCTGATGCTTTCCGCAAGCGCGTGGTCAGCCTCGGTATCGGTGAATGAGTTCAGAACAACTTCGGCGCCGGCTGCCGCCAGAGCACGCGCAATCCCAAGCCCGATGCCCGAGGTCGAACCCGTCACAATCGCCCGCTTTCCGAGAAGAAATCGTGTCGTCATCGTCCCTGCCCCCCTTGCCTTTGGACAGACACCGCTAAGGTGCCGGATCCTGGACGAAATGGCCAGGCCAGAACGGCCTCGCGGGGCCTTTGCCGTGCGATGCTGAGCCCTCTGTTTGACAAAGCGTCACCCCTTGGACCTTACCGGTTTAGAAATTCATCAATTTTAGAAATTCATCACTTGCCGCCTACTCTGCACCGCGCTCGGCGTCAGAGCGGTTTGGGCTGCTTTCGTTGACGTCTCGGCGCATGCGGGCAGACGGAGCTTCTAAGGCACATCTTTGGCCTTGAGGTGCTTGGCCCCGCAGTGCGGCCGCCTGCGAGAACGAAAAAGCGATCGGGGCGCGGCGTCAAAAAAAAACGCCCGCCGAGGCGGGCGCAAATACAGTGTGAGGCAGGTTTCATACAGGCAAGAAACCTATCGAGCAGTGAGCTCTATATAGTCGCTTTTGCGGGCACTGGCAATGGCAAAAAACAGTCTCCGGGGGGCGGAACCGTTCTTGTCGAGGAAAAATGGTCAAGTTCGCTGGCACGTTTGGTGCGTTATGGTGTCGCTCGCCCCTGTCCTGCGCCTCATTTGTGCTTTTTGCGAGCGTTTTGCGTGCGGCGCGCGCGTGTTTTGCCACGTGGAAGGGCAGAGTGATTCCTTTGGCCGGTTCATTTGCTCACCGTCCACATCTGCGGCTGCTCCTTGCGCGCACTCTTGTCTCTATGACTCGGGGCCCGCAACCCGATTGCGCTTGCCAGCTCTCCTTCGCCCCAGTTCGTTTAGCCGGGTCGAGCGTTCGCAAGCCCGAGCAGCTTGGGGGCGGGCGGCGATGGTTGCCAAAGGCCGCCCCCGTCTTTTCACGCTCGCTTAACCATGTTTTCCGGGAGGGGCCGTTTTGTTGACGATTGCGCCAAAGCCTCAGAGCCAAGCGCTTTACTCAGACATCCCTCCCCAAACGGCCGCGCTTGCAGGTGGCTCAGCGGTTGGTTGATCTGGCAAGCGGCGGCGGTGTCGTCGCTGCCAGACAATGGTCTTCTGGGAAAAGGCGTGCAGGCGATTGCCCTTGCAGCCAGCGCGGGACTATCTCAAATTTGCACTGGACCGCAACAAGAGCGGACCGCAACAAGAGCCGCTCCCGCGCGTCTGCGCGCCCTCTCGTCGCACGGGCAGCCGGATCGACCCGCTGGGCGCCGCTCTCGTGCGTCCGCGCGCACTCTCGAGCTTTGGCAGGGCTGTGGTGAGACAACCGTTTTCCGCTTTGCGACGCATCCCTTGGATGGCTTGGATGACCGTCGCCGTTCTTGTGCTGGCGCTTGCTTCGGTCTTTTTTGCCTGCCCTTTGCGTGCTCATGTCTTTCCGGCCCGTGCGCATGCGCTTGCGATGTATGGAGAGCCTGCGCTTCCGCCGGATGCGCCGCTGCCCTATGCAAATCCGAAAGCGCCGAAGGGGGGGCGATTGGTGCTGGGTGAAGTTGGCAGCTTTGATTCCCTCAACCCCTTTATCCAACGCGGCACAGCGCCCGCGGGCGTCGCGCTGCTCACGGTCGAATCGCTTCTCTTCCGTTCCTGGGACGAGCCGTTCACGCTCTACGGCTTTCTCGCCGAATCAGTCGAGACCGATGCGGAACGAAGCTATGTGGCCTTTACCTTGCGTGAAAACGCCCGTTTCTCGGACGGAAGCCCAGTGACCGTGGAGGATGTGGTTTGGTCATTAGAAACGCTCGGAGCACGCGGGCATGCGCGCTACCGCGCGGCTTGGTCGCGCGTCAGGGCGGTTACCGTCACCGGCCCCCGCACTGTGCGGGTTGATTTTGTTGCCCCAGACCGCGAGCTCCCGCTGATTTTGGGCTTGCGGCCCATTCTGAAGCGGGCCCAGTTTGACGAGGGGGCAGGCGGACAGGCCTTTGAGCAACCGAGCCTTACGCCCATCATCGGGTCGGGGCCCTATGTGGTGGCGTCGGTGGAGGCAGGGCGCTCGGTGACATTGCGGCGCAATCCCGATTGGTGGGCGCGCGACTTGCCCCTTGTTCAGGGTCTCTATAATTTCGATGAAATTCGCTGGGATTATTTTGGCGACGCAGCCGCTGCCTTTGAGGCTTTCAAGTCGGGCGCGCTTTCCATTTGGCGCGAGCCGAATCCCGCCCGCTGGCGCGACTCTTATGATTTTCCTGCAGTGCGCGAAGGACGTATCCGGCGAGCCGAAATCCCCCATGGCCGGCCGAGCGGCATGGACGGCCTTGTGATTAACACCCGCAGGCCCCCGTTCGATGACTGGCGGGTGCGCGAGGCGCTGGTCCTGCTGTTTGACTTTGCCCATATCAACACTTTGGTCACAGGCGGCGAAGAACCGCGGATCACCTCCCCTTTTGCAAATTCGGTCTTAGCCCATAGCCCTGGAACGCCGGCTGAGGGACGCGAAGCAGCGCTCCTGGCCCCCTTTGCTCAAACCTTGCCTCCGGGGGCCCTTGAGGGTTGGTCCCTGCCTGCAACCGGCCGCGCCGCAAGCCGACAGAACCGTCGTCGCGCCTCCGCTCTACTCGATGCGGCTGGGTGGATCGTCGACGATGCTGGGATCAGACGGAATGCTGAAGGCCAGGCCCTTCAGCTGTCAATCGTGCTGCCGCAGGGTTCAGGCCCCGTGCAAATCGCCGCAACGGTCTATTCAGAGGCGTTGCGCGATGCCGGCATCCAAGCCCGGATCGAGCTCGCCGAGCCAGCGCGGCTTGTGGAACGGCTCAACACTTACGATTTTGATCTGACTTATATGCGGCGGGCAATGTCACTGAGCCCCGGCTATGAGCAATTTCTCTATTGGGGCTCCGAGGGACGCACGCAGCCGGGAACGCGCAATCTTGCAGGGCTTGCCGAACCCGCGGTCGACGCGTTGATCCGCGTTCTCGTTGAGACAGAGGATCCCGAAACATTTATCGCCGCCGCACGGGCGCTTGACCGGGTGCTTATGGCCACGCGGACGATGATTCCGTTTTGGTATTCGCCTGTCTCACGGATTGCCTATGATGCACGGCTCAGGTTTCCTGAACGCCTGCCCATTTATGGCGATTGGATCGGATTCCTACCCGACGTCTGGTGGATGGTGGAAACCGAACGCTAAATCCGCTTGCGTCTCTTCTGAGCCCAAACCCTGCGATTGGATCGCGTGAGACGTCCAGCACCCCCGCCGCGTCTTGTGCGTCTACAGCCTTCTGAGCCCAAACCCTGCGATTGGATCGCGTGAGACAGGGTTGGCCGAAGGCTTGGACGCGCCGAGCGCCCCTGAGTTGTGCCTGCACGCAAAGTTGAACTGGCATCCATGCAAATGCGGAAAACTGCGCGCGGAGAGTGACACCCCGGCGAGCGACAGCACGGAAAGTGACAGCACGAGAGCCCCTTCGATCGACACGTAAACCCCTGTGCAGCGTTGATCCTGCGCAAGGCAGATCAAAGGCCTTTGCCGGCCCTTGGTTTTGCCAATGCTTTCGCTCTTCTCTGTTCAGGGCGTGGCGAACTCCATCCGCAAAGGTCGCGGTGCAGGCGCGGACTGCTTGACAAGAGCGGCGCCCTGCGTCGCATCAGCACTGGCACGAGCAATCGAAAACCATTTGCCGCTTGGGCATTTGGGGTTGGCGAACCTGAAAAAGCCTCGTGTCGCCCACGCCACAGCAACAGGGTCCAAGGCCGTGGACGCGCGCCGTGTCACGGAGGCGCCTCTGCATTCCCTGGACCGGAATCGATTTGATCAGCCCGGGTCGTCACACCTCTCCGCACGCGCGGGATCTTTGACAATCGGCAACCGATCTAACAGCGGCATATCCACCCCTCCGCGCACGCGCGGGAGAGTGATTTACCGCACGCGCAAGGCCGCATCCGCAGCCCACGCATCTTCGTACGCGCGGGAGAGTGCATAAATTTGCCCAAAGACAAGGAAATTGGCCTTTTCGCGGCCGCGTGAGGCCCTTCGCGGCAGGGTGCGGCCCGCGTTGTTGTCGCAAGCGGTGCTGTCGGTAGCGCTGTCCTTGCTCAACAATTGAAAAGGGGATGTCTCCCGAATTTGAAAAAGGGAGCTCCCCCACGCCCATGAGCAAGGGGTCTACGATGAGGACATCGTGCGAGGTGGAGCCGAGCTCCTGCACGCCCCTGAGCAAGGGGCTTTGCTGGCTCACGGCACGGCGATTTTGAAGGCGCTCCCGCACGCCCGTGAGCAAGGGCTGTTCCCGACCGCTTGCGCCGAAGGTGTGTTGAGGCAAGGGCATGAGCCTCAGTTGCCGCCCGCACGCCTGCTTGACCGCGCCGTCATTCGCTGGCGCGCCGCCCACAGCGCTACGGCATGGGCGCCGCTCCTAGCGTATCATCGCCTTCGCCGCCGCAAGCTGTTCAGCGATGGTTTTGCAGAGTGTCTCAAGCGTAAAAGGCTTTTCTAGATAAACAGCCTGCGGCGTGCGCGCGAGCGCCTCGGTTAATGTGTCTTCAATATAGCCCGAAACATAAACAATCGGCACACCCGGCCGGTATTCGAGCGCCTGTCCAACCCAATTTGGCCCGTCAAGACCGGGCATAATCACATCGGTAACAATCACATCGATCGGTATGCGCAACAAGTTTGAGTGCGGTCTCACCATCAGGGGCCTCGAGAACCTGATATCCCTTCAGTCGAAGCGCGCGCGCCGCAAAGGCCCGGACAGGCGCTTCATCCTCGACAAGCAAGACGTTCGCCAAAGGCGCGCTGCCGGCCCATGCCTGTTCTGGATCAACCGGATCACGGCGCGGGCGCGCCCGAACCGTTGCTGTTTCGAGACGTTCTCCTACGTTTTTTTCTTGCAGAGGCAGGCAATCTCCGGCTTCGCTCTGCGCGAGCGGCTGGGTAAGCGTTGTCTCTCGGGCTCTCCTGGGCCAAAGACCCGTGCATGCCTTCTCTTCAAAAATGCGCGCGCTTCCGTGCTCGTCTCGCTGAACCCGTCGCTGTGACACCTGGTCGTTCTCGGTTGCCCGCGCACCCACGCCGAGATCCTTGGGCAAAGCCTGTTCTGCAGGCGGTTGAGAGCGGTGGAGCGTGTTTGACGTGAGCGGAGACGTCGCTGTCGAGTGCTCAGAAGGGGTAGCGGGCTGATCCGGCTCAGGAACGTGTGCCGGGTCGGCATCGTCGCAAGGCGGCAGCGGTTCGGTTTGGTCCGGCGCGAGGTTTTGCTGCGCTTGGCACGCATTCGCGACATCACCCTGGCGCAGCCCATCGCTCGGCTGCCCCGCCGCGGGCTTTCCAACAGGCGAGAAGTCTTGTGCGTTTGCGCGCAACCCTTCAGCGATCGATTCGCTTGGCGTAAACCAAGGGTCACGGGCGCGCTCGGGTACCGGCGCATCCGGCCTTTCTGCGGGCACCTCGGCGCGGGGAGGGCGTGAGACGCTCTGTTTTGGGGCATCAACGGCGGCGAAATACAGTGAAAAGGTCGATCCGAGCCCCTCTTGGCTTTCGGCAAAGATGAATCCCCCCATTTGTTTGACGATGCCATAGGCGGTGGACAAGCCCAGGCCTGTCCCTTCGCCAGGTTTTTTGGTCGTGAAAAATGGCTCGAAAATTTTGTCGATGATCTCAGCCGGAATCCCAATGCCCTGGTCGATGACCCGTATCACAGACCATTCCCCAGCTGGGATTCGCGCGCGTCCAATCGCTCGCTCCTCAGCAAGCACAAGCCGTTCAGTCTCGATGGTAATTTCGCCACCCATTGGCATCGCATCACGCGCATTGACAACGAGGTTGACGATCACCTGTTCAAGCTGCCGGCGGTCGGCCCGAATGGGTTTCAACTCGGGATCGTGGCGCAAACGGATCGAAATTCGTTCGCCGACCAGCCGGCCCAGCAATTGCACAAGATCATCGAGAAGCGATTCGACTGAAAAGATTTCGGGTTGCAAGGTCTGACGACGCGAAAAGGCCAAGAGTTGGCGCACCAACGCCGCAGCGCGGTTGGCATTTTGTCGAATCTGCTGCAAATCGGCGTAATCGGGATCGAATTCGTCGCGATCCATAAGCAACAGATCGCAATGACCGTTGATTGCCGTCAGCAGATTGTTGAAATCATGCGCGATTCCGCCAGCAAGCTGACCAATAGCTTGCATTTTTTGACTTTGTACAAAGCGCGCCTCGAGCGATTTTAACTCGGTTACATCGGTGAGGACGGCTAGCAAAGCGCCCTCCCCCGCCGGAGGCGGCGCAGCACAATTTGAACGAAGGTCTCCCCCCTCGCGAGAGGTGCCCGCACCACCTCGGGCCGGTTGAGCGCCTTGCCCGCCCGCGCATCGGAAAGCCAATCGGCGATAGGGCGCCCTAAACCCTCGACAACCTCCCACAAGAAACGCTCCTCCGTGGGGGGGAGGCCCAAAAGCTGCCGCGCTGCCCGATTGCTGGCGCAAATGCCCCCCTCCGCGTCAAGGAGCAAAAGTGCAATCGGGATTTCTTCGAAATCGACCGTAAGCCCCCCAAACACCCCTCTGAACCCGCGCGTTTCTGCAGGCAGAAACAAAATATCCTGCTGCCCGTCCCATGCCGGAACCAAAAGTGCTAGCGCCTCGCGTCCGCCAGGAAACTGCACCTTCGGCAACTCCCCAGCGCCCGACTTAGATGACGCTCCGGCAACAGCCCAGGTCGAAGGGCCTGAGTGGTCAAGCTGGGCTAAGACTGGTCTCAGCGCTTTCGCCAAGACCGCAGGGTCAGGCGGGGCATTGCCCTCGTCAAGATCAATAAGCCGTAGCAGCGCAGGATTGGCGGCAATTGGCTGACGCTCGGGCCCTAGGGTGGCAAGCGCAAGACCCAAGGCATCAATCCCCCGTTGAGAGGGGGCGCCAACCCGAGCGAAACGCCACAAAACAAGGCCCCGCTCAACGCCGCCCCCACCCCCGAGCAGATGCGCAGTGAGCCGCATCGATTGCGCGCCGCGACGAAAGCTCCGCTCTGCCCAAAAGCCGCGCTGGACCTCATCAAGGACGGTCTCGATCACGCGCTTTGGCTCGGCACACCAGGGCTCAAGCCAAGACTGAAGATCAAGCCCGTCCGACCCTGGTTCGGCGGGGCGAATTTTTCCTTGGACGTCGGTCAAAACCACCGTGTCCGGATCGCTTTTGAGTTCCTGCAAAAGCCGTTTTGCTTTGCTGTTCAGCCGGGCATCCGCAGGGCGCACGAGAGCGGCCGCAACCGCGGCCAGTGCAAGCGCTGCTGATGCGTTGAGCAAAAAAAGGCCCCACCCCGCAACACCAACGACAAACGCTAGCCCGACCAAAACCAGCGCACTCGCCCCAAGGTAAGGCGAAATAGGACGAAGGCGCACGAGCTGACGCGTGCAAGCCTCCTTCAAAGAGACGGGCGGCGAACGCCTTTTGGAACCCGCCTCGTGACTCCCCGGCGAAGCCGGGACCATAGGCAAAATTCTGTTCTTCGACACGGGGCTCAGCCGTCAATGACGTGATCAGTCGAAAAATCCACCCGACTCTTCTCTGAAGATGCTAAATTTTTAGTTAAACGGAACAGAGCAAAACCGCAGGACACAACTTTTCCGTGCTTTTGTTGCTTTTTGATCAACCTTTGCGCGCTGAGCCGGGCGCTCGCAGCACCGCCAAGCCAAAGCCATCGCCCTGCTGAAGCGGGGTCCAGCGCCGGCTTTCGATCACCTTCCACCCTGGATGGCGCACGAGGAAGCGTGCAACTTGGTCCTCGTTCTCAACCGAAAACAGCGAACAGGTGCAATAACCAAGCACGCCTCCGGGTACAGTGAGCGCTGCGGCCTGATCGAGGATCGCAGCCTGTTCCTCTAAAAGCCGGGCCAAGCGCGCCGGGGTCAAAGACCACTTGCCCTCTGGATCACGCCGCCAGCTCCCCGAACCCGAACACGGCGCATCGACCAAGACCGCAGGCCAAAGCCCTGTCATCGTGCGGAGCGTTGGAATGCTCACCCTTGCCCGCGCCGCGCGCAGAGGGAGATCCCGCATCCGCCGAGGCTCGGCGTCATAGGCCGTCACCTGAAATCCGAGCTGAGCAAGGGCAAGCGCCTTTCCGCCACCGCCCGCGCAAAAATCAAGCACCTCTGCCCCGGCCGAAACATAGCGGGCAAACGCTGCGACCGCGGCTTGCGAAGCCGCGTCTTGCAGTTCAACAAACCCCTCCCGAAAGGCGCGCGTCTGACGCAAGGCCCGGATGCGCCCGCTGACCTCAAGTGCCCAAGGCGACAAAGGGTGGGGAACAGCATCGATCCCTTCCGCCGCCAACAGCGCGATCGCGCGGTCACGAGCGATCCTCTGCACATTGACCCTAAGAATAACAGGCGCGCGCATCCGCAGCGCCGCCAGCACCGCATCGGCCTCAGGGCCCAAGGCGGCGTCGAAATAGGGCAAGAGCCAATCGGGACAATCCAAGACAACCCCGCGCGGCAAAGGCGGGATCGGCTGTTGAAAGAGCGCGCGCTCTGCCTCTGTCAGCGGCGCGGGGCTGTGATGCACCCCCGTCCAGCCCTCAGGCGGACGCCGTGACAGCCGGGCAAGCCCCAAAAGCATGGCGCGCCCCCCAGCCCCCCCGCCAAGCGCGGCCGCCGAGCGGGCACAGCGGATTGCATCAAAGACACGGTCACGAACCGCCGCACGATCGGCCGAGCCAGCATAGCGGGCACTCTGAGCCCATTCCCGAAAGGCGCGCTCAGCCCGAACTCCGCTCGTCCACCGGTCCAAAATGGCAATTGCGGCCGCATCGCGGGCTGCTGGCGTCATGGCGCCTGCTTGCCTCAGAATTCGCCGCAACACAAGTGGCAGGGCAAAAAGAGGTGCAGTTTGCCCGAAACGACCCCGCGCGCCCCTGGAGCTGATCCCGCGCACACACGGTCTTGCTCCGTTCCATCTTGTCGCCAGCCTCTTCGTAAGGCAGGCTTTGGCGCACCCGGGTCGTTTCGACTTGGCGTGACGATTTCGCCTCAGGTCGCGTCTTTTTCGTTTTCGCAATTCTTGGTGTCGCACATCTTTCCACGTCTCAACCGATGACGCTCAAACCTGCTCTCCCCGTTTCCAGAACCCTGGCCCCGCCGGTCATGGAGGCGCGCCGCTGGCTCGCCGAAACGCCCTTGCCCGAGGGGCTGCCGCTCCTCAACCTGGCACAAGCGGCGCCCGCCGCAGCCCCCCCGTTGCCGCTGCGGGAAGCGATGGCGCATGCGGTTCTCCACGATCCCGCCATGCATCTTTATGGCCCCGTGCTCGGGACCGAGCCTTTACGCAGGGCCCTGGCAGAGCGGACGTCGCGGCTTTACGGCGGCAGCATCACCCCCGCTCACGTTGCCATCACCTCTGGCTGCAACCAAGCCTTTTGTGCAACAATCTCGGCCTTATGTGAGCGCGGGGATGCGGTGATTTTGCCGAAACCCTGGTATTTCAATCATCAGATGTGGCTTTCGCTCAATGGAATCGAAACGATCCCCCTCCCCACCGGCGGTGACCTCCTGCCCGATCCGGCAGTGGCCGAGGCTCTGATTACACCGCGCACCCGCGCGCTTGTCCTTGTCAGTCCGAACAATCCTGGTGGCGTTTCGTATCCGGCCGATCTTATTGCCGCTTTTGCCGAGCGCGCCCATCGCCATGGGCTCGCCTTAATCCTTGATGAAACCTATCGCGATTTCCATTCCGAGCCCGGCCCACCACACGCGCTTTTCACAGATCCGAATTGGGATTCGGTGCTCGTGCATCTTTATTCATTTTCCAAATCGTTCCGTCTGACCGGGCATCGGGTTGGGGCTATCCTGGCCGCGCCGAGTCTTCTTGCCGAAATCGAGAAGATTCTCGACACCGTGACCATTTGCCCCTCAGGCCCTGGGCAGATGGCCGCCCTGTGGGGCTTGACCCATCTCACCGAGTGGCTCGAGGGCGAGCGGTCCGAGATTTTGCGAAGGCGCGCGGCGCTGGCAGAAGGCCTTGCCGAGGTCCCCGGCTGGCGGCTCATGGGTTCGGGGGCCTATTTCGCCTACGTCCGGCCGCCCTTTGCCCTTCCTGCACCGGAGCTATGCTTGAAATTGCTGGCGGAGGAGGCTGTCTTGGTCTTACCGGGCACCATGTTCCGCCCCCCTCACGACCCCGACGGCATGAGCGAGCTCCGAATCGCCTTTGCGAATGCCGATCTCGGCGAAATTGCCGCTCTCATCGAACGGCTGCACCGGTTCACCGCCCGCCACAAAGGAGACTAGGCTTAAGACCGATATCCTTTCAGCATCCTGCCGCGGCGTGATGGTAGCTCCCGAAGCGAGCGCGCAGGATGAGCGATTTTTCTGGCTGACGGGAGATTTTGTCTGACGGACGAGCCGGTGCAGCGGCTGCCGCCTTTTTCCCGAAGGTCAGGAGGATCAGCAAGCGCGAGAGTAGCTTGCTTTCCCGACGTGTCGGCAAGCTTCGGGTCAAGACGCAAGCG
>FWWL01002221.1_pt1 | contig 41704 bp, 41 predicted proteins | sample 2228331 | NCBI WGS metagenome assembly FWWL01 (sample SAMEA103939775, study PRJEB20133) | metagenome
CGACGGCGCCGGCGGCGTCTGCGACTTGGCGCAGGATCAGCGACCATCCGGGACCGCCTTCGCCACGGTCGCGCAGGCGCGCGAGCAGGGCCTGCAGGATCGCCGGCGAGGCCTGGGCCAGGGCCGCGGGAAGCCAGGCCGCCCAGGCGGCGGGGTTGCGCGCGACAGCCTCCACAAGGCCGTCGATGGCGCGAAGGTCGCTGCGCGCGCCCAGCAGACGGCCCACGTCGTCGGCGGCGCGGTCGAACACGGCGGCCACGCTGCCATCCTTGTCGCGGACGCGCGAGTCGAGGCGCCGCGCGAGATCCATGAACGCCAGCATCCGCGACAGAGCCGCCGGAGCGTCCAGCTCCGCCAGGCGCTCGGCGATCAGGGCGCGCAGACCTTCGAGGTCGGCCACGAAGCTGGGCCGCCGGCGCCACGGGACCTTCGAGCGGCTGCTCTCGAGGCTGGCCAGGCGCTTGTCCAGCTCGAGCGTAAGGTGATCGGCGCCCTGCTCGGCGGCCAGTTCCATCCGCAGCCGCCGCTTCACGTCGGGGCGGGCCTCGGCCACCTCGACCAGGATCGCCGCAAGGCGTTCGGCGCCGAGGCGCGCGAGGTTGTCGGGGCTGACCTTCTTCAGGCTGGCGACGGTGGGCGGCTTCATCGGGCTCCATCTGGACCGTTTCGCGGGCGGCGCAAGGCCTGGCTGTGAAGCCTTTCCGCGACTGCGGCGTTCCCGGGGCCCGATCGGTGGGACGGGTGTTCGGAATGTCGCCCGCTCAGTCGGTGGCGCGAGAAGCCGTAGACGCCGCTGGAGTCGCCACGCGGGGCGTGTCCGCCCGACGTCGATCGTCTCGCGGGCTGTGGCTTGGGGCTCAGCGGCCGGCCGGCTGGAACAGTTCGACGACGTTGCCGGCCGGGTCCAACAGCAGGACCTGCTGGCCGCCGGGGCCGGACAGGATCTCGTTGCGGAACGGGACGCCGGCGGCCTTGAGGCGGGCGACCTCGGCGTGGATGTCATCGACGATCAGGTGGATGCGGTTCCAGCCGCCGGGGCCGGGTGTCTCCCCGTCGGGCATGGGGCGTCCCGCCGAGCTGACCGGCCCGCTGAGCAGCAGGCGCAGGCCGCCGCGCGCGACGTCGGCGAACGCGGGCGGGTAGCTGGTCAGCACCTCGAAGCCCAGCTGCTTGGTGTAGAATTCGATCGCCGTGGCGACATCGTCGACCATGTAGCGGACGCAGACCATCTCGTTCGGGTTGGCCATCATTCTCCTCCGGGCGGGTGGGCGAGGGCGGTGAGCAGGAAGCCGATGCGTGTGGCGAGTTCAGCGGCGGCCTGCTGGAACAGCGGATAGGTGACCTCGTCCGGGTCGCCGGTGGCGGGGTTGGGGAGGCTCCAGTGAGTGGCCTCCGGCACGCCCGGGAATTCCGGGCACACCTCGCGGACGCGGTCGCAAAGGCTGATCACCCGGTCGAAGCATTGGCCCGCATAGACGTCGAACGACTTCGGGGCATGGCTGGATATGTCGAGGCCGTAGGCTTCGCGCAGGGCGCGCACGGCGTTGGGGTGCAGCGGACGCGGTTGACTGCCGGCGCTGAACGCCTGGACCGCGCCGCCGGAAAGGGCCCCGGCCAGCGCCTCGGCCATCTGCGAACGCGCACTGTTACCGGTGCACAGGAACAGGATGCGAGGTGCGCCGGCCGGGGCCTCGTCCCGCGGGGGAGGCGCGAGACGAAGACCAGGGTGCAGGGCCGTCCCCGCGGCCGACAGCAGGTCGCCGATCCGGGGCAGGTCGATGCCGTAGTAGGTGTCGCGTCGATCGGCCGAGCTGCGGCGCGACGACACCAGCCGGCCCTCGCGCAGCTTGCCCAGGTGGTACGAGACCAGGTTCTGCGGCTCACCGACCAGACCAGTCAGCTCGCGGACGGTGCGGTCGCTTCGACCGAGTTCCCCCAGCAGACGCCAGCGCACGGGATGGCCGGCCAGCTGCAGGAATTCGGAGGGCGCGACGTGGGGATCCATGTCGCGATATCAATCAATCCGTATTGATGAGTCAATGTGAATTGATGGAACTACCCGCGACGCGGGGATCGGCGTCTGCTGCTGTAGCCTCTACGCAAGGGGGACCTGGCGCCGGGGTTGGTCTTCCGCCCCCGGCGTCCCGGCCCTAGGCCAGGCTCGCGCAGTACTGCAGGGCGCGGCGGGCGGTGCGGGCCCAGTCTTCGGGAGGGTCGAGCGCGAGGTAGCGCTCGTAGAGGGCCTTGGCCTCGCCCATCGCGCCGGACTTCATACGCAACTGGGCGAGGTTGAAGACGGCGTCGGGGTGGCGCGGGTCGGTGTCGAGGACGCGGACCAGTTCGCCGGCCGCCTCGCCCTCGCGACCCTCGGCGTCCAGGGCCTGAGCCAGGTTGTATCGGGCCTCCACGAAGCGCGGGTCGCGGGCCAGGGCGCGCTGGTAGGCGAGGCGGGCCTGGTCGAAGGCGCCCTGGGCGAGGCGGATGTTGCCGTGGTTGTAGGGGGCGATGGCGTCCTTGCGGTCGGCGCGCGCGCAGAGATCGTAGAGATGGGCGGCCGCCTCCAGGTCGCCTTCAGCCTCGGCCATGGCGGCGGCCTCGAACAGATCGTCCAGCGTGGCGTGGGCCTCGTCGAAGGGCAGTTGGCCCTGGCCCTCGAGGTTCGTGACGCCGTCGGCCCATTTCAGCGCGGCGTCGCCGGCGGGGGTGAGCACGATGCGGTAGCGGCCGCGGGGCGAGAGGTCCCGGGCGCGGGTCAGGATGCGGACGACGTGGCCCAGGGTGCGGCCGTGGGCCAACAGGTCGGCGGCGGTGCGCAGGGTCTGCGCGTCGGCGAAGCGGACGTTCTCGCCCTCGACGGTCACCAGGTCGAAGGCGGCGAGCACGAGCGCGTCGTCGGGGGTCAGCCGGGTGTCGGCCAGTGCGGCGGCGAGGGGGAGGGTGGCCGGCTGAGCGGTCGCCTGACCGGCCAGAGCGGCGGCGAAGGCCCGCTCGCCGAGGACGGGCACGGCCCGTTCTCGGGCGGCGGCGATGCGGTCGGCCAGGGCGCCGGTGTCGATCAGCGCGGTGGCCAGCGCGCCCACCACCAGTACGTCGGACCGCCGGGTCAGGTCGCGCGCGACGAGGCCGCCGGCCTGTCGGATCGCCTCGTCCAGCCGCTCGCGCTCGCCTGCGGCGAAGCGGCCGTAGAGCGCGATCGCACGGTCACGCACATCCATGGATCACGAGGCGGCGGACGCCTTCTTCTTCGACGTGGCCTTGGGAGCGGCGGCTTTGGCGGCCGAAGCCGGCTTGGCCTCGCCCTTCTTGGCGGGCTTGCCCAGGCTGGGGGCGGGCGGACGACGTTCTTCCTCGATCGAGCGGCGTAGCGCGTCCATCAGGTTGACGACGTTGCCGCGCTCGGGGGCCTTGGTGATGACCGGCTGGCCGCCGGCGATCTTGGACTTCACCAGGGTCAGCAGAGCTTCCTCGTAGCGGTCCTCGAAGGCCTCGGGATGGAATTCCATCTGCTTGCTGGCGATGATCTGCTTGGCCATGGCCAGCATGTCGGGCGCGTACTTGGCGTTCAGCTTGTCGAGGGCGGTGGAGGCGTCGCGGATTTCCTTGGCCGAGCGCAGCGTGGTCAGCCGGAAGCCGTCCTCGATAGGGTCGATGGTGACCAGCCGCTCGCGGCCCGAGAGCACGATGCGGGCGATCGCCACCTTTCCGGCCTCACGCATCGCATCCAGGATCACCGCGAAGGTCTCCTCGGCGATCGGGCCGTCGGGGGCCAGGTAGTAGGTGTTGTCCTGGTAGATGCTGTCGATTTCGGAGCGGTCGACGAAGCCGTCGATGTCGATGGTCTTGGAAGACTCGACCTCGATCTCGTCCAGCTCCTCGGCCGTGACGACGACGTACTTGTCCTTTTCGAACTGATAGCCCTTCACGAGATCGGCGCGGTCGATCTCGCCGAGTTCGGGGTCATGGTATTTCTGCTGCACGCGGTTCAGCGTGTCCTTGTGCAGCAGGTTGAAGGAGATCTTTCCCGCCGACGCGGACGTCGCGGGAAACAGCTTCACCGGGCAAGAGACCAGCGACAGCTTCAGGTAACCCTTCCAACTCGCGCGGCCCGCCATGGCCCATCCCCTTAACTCTTCATCCCCACGTCACGCCGCATCTTGGGCGTAATCTTTGAACTACTCGATAATAGCTCATCCCAGGGGTCTGCGGCCAGACTCTCCAGCCGCTTCACGATGTTAAGACGATTGAACGCGGCGCCGCCCGACAGTTTCCGCAGCTCTTCCCATTCGATCGGCGTGGCGACCGGGAAGCTCGGCCTGGCCCGGAGCGAGTAGGACGCCACCGCGCTCGCGCCACGGGCGTTGCGCAGATAGTCGAGGTAGATGCGCCCCTTGCGCCGCTCCTTCGAGGAGACAGCCGTAAAGAGCGTCGGGTGCTCGGCGGCCATGGCGCGCGAGATCGCCTCGGCGAAGCCTTTCACGGTCGGCCAGTCGTGCCCCGGGGCCAGCGCGGTCACCAGGTGCAGGCCCTTGCCGCCGGTGGTGCGCAGGAACGTGCGCAGGCCCATGCCCTCCATCCGCGCGCGCAGGAGTTCGGCCCCGTCGCACACCCTGGCCCAGGGCAGGCTCTCGTCGGGGTCGAGATCCATGACGATGCGGTCAGGGTGTTCCGGATCGTCGATGCGGCAGCCCCAGAGGTGGTATTCCAGGGCCCCGAACTGGGCGAGGCCCAGGTAGCCCCTGGCCTCGGTGACGGTGATGAACGCGGCCTGTTCGTCTTCGTCCGCCAACTCGACGGTCTCGACCCCCGGCGGCAGGCCGGCGAAGGCGTGGCGCTGATAGAACAGGTCCTTCAGGTCGCCGGTAGGACAACGGATAACGGTGACCGGCCGTCGTAGAAGTTCGGGCAGCATCCAGTCTCCGACCCGGGCGTAGTGGATCGCCACGTCCAGCTTGGTGACGCCTGTGCCGGCGCCGGCCAGGGCGAACTCGCGCTGGGGATTGGTCAGATGTATCGACGCCAGGTCGCGGTCGCTGACCAGTCGGGGTTTCACGGCGCCGATGGACGACTTCATCTTGCGGGGGCTCATGCCGAAGAAAACGGGCGCCCGGGGCGCATCGTTCACCGAGCGGCTGCGATAGCCCACTTCGATCTCGTAGACCGGGTCGACCCAGACCGCGCCGGGGGTCTTCGGGGCGGCCACCACGGGCTTGTCCCGGACGTGTTCCGAGAGCGCGGCGTAGAGCTCGCGGGCCTTGTCCTCGCTGATGCCCGAGCCGACACGGGAGGCGTAGACCAACTCGCCGTCGCGCTCCTCGGCGATCAGCAGCGACGAGGCGTTGCGGGGCATGTTCGACAGGAAACCAACCACCACGAAGGTTCCCATCTCGAGGCGCTTGACCTTCACCCAGGACGTCGAGCGGGACTGGACGTAGCGGGCGTCGGCCTTCTTGGAGACGATGCCTTCCAGGCCCATGCGGCAGGCCTGGGCGAACAGGGCGTCGCCGTCGGCGTCGGCGTGGTCGCTGAACTGGATGTGCGAGTTCGAGGCGATCAGGGGCGCGATCAGCCCCTCCAGCGCCTGCTTGCGGTCGATGAGGCGGGCGGCTGAAAGGTCGTGGCCGTCGAGGTAGACGAGGTCGAAGGCGAAGTAGGTCATGGCGTGCGAGGCGCCCTCGCTCAACGCCTGTTCCAGCAGGTCCAGGGTGGAGACTCCGCGCGCGTCCTGGACCACCACCTCGCCATCCAGGATCGCGGTCTTGCAGGGCAACTTCTCGAACGCCTTGGCCAGCGCCGAATAGCGGTGGGTCCAGTCGTGACCGTTCCGGGTGATCAGCCGGATCTGGCCCTCATTGAAGAACACCAGCGTCCGATAGCCGTCGTATTTGATCTCGTGGATCCAGCCCTTGCCCCGTGGGGCCTGCTCGGCGCTCGACGCCAACTGCGGCTTCCATGTCGTCGGGAAGGGGGCGGCGACGGCGCCTGCGATCTTGCCCGGCGCCTTCCGGCGAGCGGCCTTGCGGGGCGCGGCGGCCGGCGCGTCGATGGGGTCCTCGACCGGACGGCCGGTGACCGCGCTGTTGGGCTCCTCCACCAGCACGTCGTAGTCGGCCAGCGGTCGGGCCGAAGGGTCACGCTCCTTGATAAGCAGCCAGTCGGTCCCATCCCCCTTCAGCCGGACCAGCGTCCAGCCGCCCGTGAGCTTCGTGCCCGAGAGGCGAAACTTGATCTCGCCGTCGGCCAGACCCTGCTCGGGATCCTTGAGCGACACATAGGTCCCATGATCCCAGATGATCACCGTGCCCGCGCCATAATTGCCGGCCGGGATGCGTCCCTCGAACGACCCGTACTCGATCGGGTGGTCCTCGGTGAGCTTGGCGAAGCGGCGCACCTTGGTGTCGAGGCACGGGCCTTGCGGCACGGCCCAACTCTTCAACACCCCGCCCATCTCGAGCCGCAGGTCGTAATGCAGGTGGCTGGCCTTGTGCTTCTGGATGACGAAGCGGGGCGTGTCAGACGGGGCGGCCGAACCGCCGACCGGCTCGGGCGTCTCGCCGAAGCGGCGCTTGGCGCGGTATTTTTCTAGGCCGGACGCCATGTCGGGAACGACCATGCCGAGCCGTGGCGGAAACGTCTATGCTCGCGGCATGCCGACCCAAGCGCTCACCCTCTCCCTGCCCAACGGCGAGACCGTCTCGGGGCTGTGGCAGTCGCCCTCCGACGCGGCGGCCGTTCTGGTGCTGGCCCATGGCGCCGGCGCGGGCATGACGCATCGGCACATGGCGGCGACCGCGGACGGGCTGGAGGCGCTGGGCGTGGCCACGCTGCGCTACCAGTTCCCCTACATGGAGAAGGGCGGCAAGCGACCCGATACGCCGTCGGTGGCGCAGGCCGCGGTGCGCGCGGCGGCGGAGGAGGGGCTGAGGCGGGCCGGCGACCTGCCCCTGTTCGCCGGCGGCCGCTCGTTCGGCGCGCGGATGACCTCGCAGGCTCAGGCCAAAGGGGAGCTGGCGGGCGTGCGCGGCCTGGTGTTCTTCGCCTTTCCGCTGCACGCATCGGGCAAGCCGGGGACCGAACGGGCCGATCATCTGCAGGACGTGGCGGTCCCGATGCTGTTCCTGCAGGGCACGAAGGACACGCTCGCCGAGCTGGATCTGCTCAAGCCGGTGGTGGCGGGACTCGGCGCGCGGGCGACGCTGATCCTGGCCGACGACGCCGACCACTCGTTCCACGTCCCCGCCCGCACCGGCCGAAAAGACCCGGAGGTCCTGGCCGAGCTCCTGGCGCGGGCGGTGACGTGGATGCGCGCCGTCTGAAGTGCACCCCTGACAGCGCGCGAGGGGAGCTTTTTAGATGTTGAAGATCCAGCCGTCGGTCAGGCTGGACTGCTGGACGCCGACCAGGATCATCTGATTGCCTCCGCCCAGGTCGATGATCACGTCGCCGCCCGACTGGCTGACCGTGTAGGTGGTCCCCGACAACACGCCGACGCGGTCGCCCTCGCCGCGGTTGAAGTCGGTGACCCGGTCAATGCCGGCGCCCGTGAAGGTGTGGAAGATGTCGGCCCCGGCCCCGCCGGTGACGGTGTCGCTGCCGCGGTCGCCCGACAGGAAGTCATTGCCGGGCCCCCCCAACAGCACATCGTCGTCGCGGCCGCCGCGGACCACGTCGTTCCCGTCGCCGCCGGCCAGGGTGTCGTTGCCGGCGTTGCCCTGGACAAAGTCGAAGCCGAGGCCGCCGTCGATGCTGTCGGCGCCGGCGAAGCCCTGCAGGATCTCGGCGATGGCGCCGCCCGTGACCACGTCGTTGCCGGTCATGATCTGGGCGATCAGGTTGTCGAAGCTCGGGGCCTGCGTGGCCGAGAACGGTAGCGAGAAGTCGCTGATCTGCAGCAGCGTCTGGCCGTTGAAATCGACCCGCAAGCCGGTGAACTCGCCGCCCGTCGGGACGCCGGCGATGGTGGTGAAGTTGCCGCTGTAGATGGCGTCGACGGTCCCGGTGATCGTTCCGGAGACCGAGACGCGAACGTGCAGCGTGGTGGCGTTCGCGGTCACCAGCGTGGCGTTGGCGACGGCGATCACCGAGACGTCGGCGAACGTCACCGTTCCGGTGTTCGGATTGTAGGACAGTCTGGCCATGTGCACCCCCATTGCGACTGGACGCCCGCAGTTCGTCTGCGTTGCGATCCGTGGGTACAGGCGCTGGCCGGTCCCGGCGTCCCCCGATTGGGGGTGTTGAGGCGGCGGAAACGACGGCGACCGAGCGTGAGCCTTCCTTGGCGTCACGATTGCCGCCGCGGCGACCCCGCGCAAAGCTTCCCGCCAACGACGTGGAATGGGAGCGAGACGATGACGGATATTCTGGATCTGGGCGGCCGTGTCGCGCTGGTGACGGGCGCGGGCCAGGGCGTGGGGCGGCAGATCGCGTTGCAGCTGGCCGACGCGCAAGGCAGTGGGGGCGTGGTGGTCAACGACTATGTGCTGGCCCGCGCCGAGGCGGTGGCCGAGGAAATCAAGGCGGCGGGCGGCAAGGCGATCGCCATGCAGTGCGACGTCTCGGACCACGCGGCAGTGAAGGAGATGGTGGCCAAGGCCGCGTCCGATCTGGGCGTGGTGGGCATCCTGGTGAACAACGCCGGCAACGCGGGCGCCAATCCGTCCGCCGAGCTGGGCAAGCCGTTCTGGGAAACCGGCCCCGAGGTCTGGAACAGTTTCATCGGCGTGAACCTGTACGGCGTGATGAACTGCACCGCGGCGGTGATCCCCGGCATGCTGCAGCGCCAGGCGCCGGGCCGGATCATCACCGTCATCTCGGACGCCAGCCGGTGGGGCGACGCGGGCCTGGAGATCTATGCGGGCGCCAAGGCGGGCGCGGCGGGCTTCATGCGCTCGGTGGCACGGTCGCTTGGCCGCTACGGCATCACGGCCAACTCGGTGGCGATCGCGCTGACGGCGACGCCGGCGGTGGAACGCACGCTGAACGGCGATCCCGAACGGCTGAAGCGAACCCTGGAGAAGTACATCATCCGCCGCCCCGGCCGGCCGGACGACATCGCCAATATGGTCCAGTTCCTGGCCTCGGACGCCTCGCCCTGGATCACGGGCCAGGTCTATCCGGTCAACGGCGGGTTCTCGTTCGCGCTGTAGGCGAGGAACGTCATGGTCGGCCTTGCGCCGGCCATGACGTTCAAGATCGGACGGCGAGGCGTGCGGGCGTTGCGCGCCCCTAAGCCAGGGCCAGCGAGACTTCGCGCAGCAGCTGGTAGGCGTCGATCGGCTTGGTGACGAAGGCGGCGGCGCCGTCGGCGAGGATGCGGCTGCGCTGGTCCTCCGCGGCGGTCGCGATGACGACGGGGATATTGGCGGTGGCCGGGTCGGCCCGCAGACGCGCCAGGGTGGCGTGGCCGTCCAGCACCGGCATCCGCAGATCGAGCACCACGACGTCGGGTCGCGACTGCGAGACGGCGGCCAGGGCGGCCAAACCGTCCGCGGCGCTGTCGACGCGGTAGCCGGCGGCGCTGAGCGCCAGGCTCAACCCGCTCCGCAGCATGTCGTGGTCGTCGACCACCAGCACCCGACGCTGGCGCCGCTTACCGGGCTTGCGAGTCATCTTGGCTCCCCTACGTTCACTATGACGTAGCGGCGGGGGCGACGCCCTGCGGCGCAGTGTCCACAATGCCTGGGCGAATGCGCAGGCGTGTGCGCGCTCGGCGGGTGCGTGACCCGTGAAGCCGCGGGGCGTCTTGGGTCGGCTCGTCGTCGCGCCTGGCGACGGTGGGCGCGCCGATGTCGCCGGGTTCGAGGATCGAGATCATGGACGGTTCCTTCTGTCTCGAACCCGCCTTGTCCGGTCCGGCCGCCGGCGGCTAGCGGGATGCGGACGTCATCGTCAGGTGAAGGCCGACAGGATCAGCGTGACCACGGCGACTTCGAACGCGCGGGAAAGGAAGAGCAGCATCGGTGGCCCCGTGGCGGGTGGTCCTGCGAACCGTTAAGCAAGTTCCGCGCCACATGAGGCTGGATGGATGGCCCTCTTCTTCGACGCCCCCTGGTTCGATGAGAAACTCGAGGAGAGGGGGCTTTCGCGCGCCGTGATGGCGGCTGTGGCCGGGCTTTCCGAGGACGAGCTGACGCTGGTCTTCAAGGACCAGAGGGAACTTTCCGCCGGGCAGGTGGCGGCCTTTGCCGAGCTGCTGGGGGTTTCGGCCGCCGAAGTCGCCAACCGCGCCGGCGTTTCGACGCCCGTGCCCGGACAGGACGCCGGAGCGCGCATCGCTGCGCTGGAGCGGCGGGTGGCGGCGTTGGAGGCGGAGCTCGCGCGACTCAAGTCCTCAGGCGGCCCGAACCCGTCGGGCGCCTGAAGCGTGAGCTTGGGGCCTAGATCTCGGTCCGGGCCTGGCGGCCCTTGCGGGCGCGCCGGTCGTAGCTGCCGGACCACTCGATGCTGTTGTACGCGTCGCGAGCCAGGCCAAAGAGGCCGGGGCCGGCGCGCAGGCCGCGGCGTTCGCCGTGCTGACCCATCAGCTGGGCCGCCACCTCGGAATAGCCTTGGCGTGGATCGTCCCTGAAGGTGCGCGGGCTGGCGGCGGGCGTCACCGCGACCGGCATGTTCGCCTCGCCCGCGCCATGGGTGTCCTCGGCCCGGTCGGCCTCGGCTCTATTGGCCCTGCGCACGAGGGCCGCATGGCGAATGCGGTCAATGCGAGACATCGTGCCCCACAACCAGCAATAGCCGCGCCACCACCAAGAGTCAGCCTTTCGCGAGCTTGTCGAGCTGAGCCTGCATCTCGGCCATCTGCTTGCGCAAGAGCGTTAACGCCTCATCGGACTGAGTGTCCGCTTTTGTCGCAGGCGGGGGAGCAGGAGCTACGGGCTCATCGCCGCGGGCCGGAGGCGCGTAGGCAAAGGGCGAGAACATCTTCATCGCGCGGTCGAACAGCTGGAGATTCTGACGGATCTGTTCCTCGTAGGCGCCGATGCCCGCGCCCTGGCCGAACGTCGCGAACTGGTTGCGCAGGCGCTCCTGCTGCTGGGTGAAACTGGCCAGCGACATCTCGAGATAGCTGGGCACGAACGCCTGCATCGAGTTGCCGTAGAAGCTGATCAGCTGGCGCAGGAACTGGATCGGCAGAAGGCTCTGCCCCTCCTGGCTCTCTTCCTCGAAGATGATCTGCGTGAGGACGGTGCGGGTGATGTCCTCGTTGGTCTTGGCGTCATAGACGACGAAGTCGACGCCCTGCTTCACCATCTCGCTGAGGTGCTCGAGGGTGACGTAGCTGGACGAGGCAGTGTTGTAGAGTCGCCGGTTGGCGTACTTCTTGATGACGACGCGCTCGCCGCCCGCGGAACTTCCCGCAGCCTCGGCGCCGGTCCCTTGGGTGTCGGCCATCCCTGTTCCTTCGTGAGGCGCCCGAAGACTCGTCCGCCATTCTGCAGCGCAGTATCGCGGATGCGAGCACATAAGCAAATGGCATCAACCAATTGGGGAGCCGGGCCTTGCCCTCCCTTCGAGGGAAGTCAATAGATGTCGCCTGGGCCGTCTGAAACCCAACAGGGACAAGTCAATGACCGACATCGTGATCGTCTCCGCAGCCCGTACGCCGGTGGGCTCCTTCAATGGCGCGCTGTCGAGCCTGCCTGCCCACGAGCTGGGCAAGATCGCCATCCAGGCGGCCATCGAGCGGGCCGGCATCAAGGCCTCGGACGTGGATGAGGTGGTGCTGGGCCAGGTGCTGCAGGCCGGCGCCGGGCAGGGGCCCGCGCGTCAGGCGGCGGTCAACGCCGGCATCCCGAACGAAAGCCCGGCGTGGAGCCTCAACCAGCTTTGCGGTTCGGGCCTGCGGGCCGTGGCCCTGGCGGCGCAGCAGATCACCGACGGGTCGGCCGACATCGTCATCGCCGGCGGCCAGGAAAGCATGAGCCAGTCGCCCCACGCCCAGCAGCTGCGCGGCGGCCAGAAGATGGGCGACCTGGCGCTGGTCGACACCATGATCAAGGACGGCCTGTGGGACGCCTTCCACGGCTATCACATGGGCCAGACGGCCGAGAACATCGCGGCCCGCTGGCAGATCACCCGCGAGGACCAGGACAAGTTCGCGGTCGTGTCGCAGAACCGCGCCGAGGCCGCCCAGAAGGCCGGCAAGTTCGTGAGCGAGATCGCGCCGGTGACCATCAAGGGCCGGAAGGGCGACACCGTTGTCGACCAGGACGAATACATCCGTCACGGCGCGACCCTCGAGGCCATGGCGGGCCTGCGTCCGGCGTTCAACAAGGAAGGCTCCGTCACGGCGGCGAACGCCTCGGGGCTCAATGACGGGGCGGCCGCGCTGGTGCTGATGAGCGCCGACGAGGCCAAGAAGCGCGGTCTGAAGCCGATGGCCCGAATCGCCTCCTGGGCCAACGCCGGCGTCGATCCCGAGATCATGGGCACGGGCCCCATCCCCGCCAGCCGCAAGGCGCTGGAGCGGGCGGGCTGGAAGGTCAGCGATCTGGACCTCATCGAATCGAACGAGGCGTTCGCCGCGCAGTCGCTGTGCGTGGTGCGCGAGCTGGGGCTGGATCCGGAGAAGGTGAACGTCAACGGCGGCGCCATCGCCATCGGTCACCCGATCGGCGCATCGGGCGCCCGCATCCTGACCACCCTGCTGCACGAGATGAGCCGCACCGACGCCAAGAAGGGCCTCGCCACGCTGTGCGTCGGCGGCGGCATGGGCGTCGCAATGTGTGTGGAAAAAGTCTGATACCGAACGACCGGATCAACGGCGTCGGCTGCTTAGGGAGAGATTGAATGGCGAGGGTTGCGTTTGTCACCGGGGGGACCCGTGGCATCGGGCGGGCGATCGTCGAGCGGCTGAAGGCCGACGGCCTGCAGGTGGCGGCGGGCTATTCCGGCAACGACGAGGCGGCCGCCGCCTGCGCCAAGGAACTGGGCGTGATGGTGGTCAAGGGCAACGTCGGTGTCTTCGCGGACTGCAGGGCCGCGGTAGACAAGGTCGAAGCGGAACTGGGCCCGATCGATGTGCTGGTGAACAATGCCGGCATCACCCGCGACGGCGTCTTCCACCGCATGACCTCGGAACAATGGAGCGAGGTGATCCGGGTCAACATGGACTCGCTGTTCAACATGACCCGCCAGGTCATCGAGGGCATGCGCGAGCGCGAGTGGGGCCGGATCATCAACATCAGCTCGATCAACGGCCAGAAGGGGCAGGTCGGCCAGACGAACTACTCGGCCGCCAAGGCGGGCGTTATCGGCTTCACCAAGGCGCTGGCGCTCGAGAACGCCAAGAAGGGCGTCACCGTGAACTGCGTCGCCCCCGGCTACATCGACACCGAGATGGTCCAGGCTGTGCCGCCGAAGGTTCTGGAGGGCATCATCGCCCAGATTCCCGCGGGCCGCCTCGGCAGCGGGGAGGAGATCGCCGACACGGTCTCGTTCCTGGCCGGCGAGCGGGCCGCCTACGTGACGGGAACCACTCTTTCATTGAATGGCGGCCAGTACCTGGTCGGGTAGCATCCCAACCACGGCGGACGGAAAAAGCGTGACGATTGCGGAATGGGGGCGCTGCCGAAGCGTTCGCGCCCCCGTCACGTCCAAAAAGCGCCCCGATCCCACGGCATCTGCTGCGCCGAGATGAGTGGCATGCAGACGGCGGCGGGAAGGGCGATTTGCGCGGCGCTGTTCGGCGTCGCGATGCTGACGTTTGCGTCTTCGGCCGGAGCGGGGCCGGCCGACAAGTTGCGCGACAGCCTGTTCAAGAATCGCCCGGGGGAAGTCCCGGGCGCACCGGTCGGCTGCTTCATGTCGGAAGACGGCCGGATCTTCACGCTGGACCGCACCCAGCCCTCGCCGTTGCTGAAGTTCGAGGACAGCCCCGAAGTGTGGGCGCTGCTGCCCAGTCCCGCGCCGCGCGGCGACGTCATCTACAAGAACGACCTGGGCCAGCCGATGCTGCGCGCGACGCGCCTGGGCGGCTTCACCCTGTTCACCGACAAGCGGCCCAGCGGCGAGGCGGTGTCTCGGGCCGGCGGTTGCGGGCCGCTGCGCCTGATGCTCATCAGCCCGCAGGCGTTGGGCGAGCGGATGCTGCAGGCCTCGGTCCGCTCGGGCCGCGCGGCGCGGCGCCCTGTGCTGTTCGAAGCCGAGGCGACGCCGAACTCGGCCGCGCTGATCGCGGACGCCGCCCTGGTGGTGACCCTGGCCTACCTTCGGATCGCCTCGGACGGGGGCCGCCCGATGCTGGCCAAGGTGGGCAAGGTTCAGTTCTCCGAGGGCAAGAAGGCGCAGGTCAGCTTCTCGGGCGGCGTCCTGCGCATCATCGTCGCGCCCAGCCAGGGCCTGGCCGGCCGCCCCTCGTCCGAGCGCGTGGAAAAGGTGCTGCGGACGGGCAAGTAGACCCCTCCTTCCTCTCCCGCTTCGTGGGACGGCGAGACTAGCCCCTGAAGTTGTCCTTGGCCGCGCGCACGGCGGCGAAGGCCTGGGCGTCGGGCTTCCCGGCGGCGCCGACCTTGGCGGCCAGGACGGGCGCTCGGAGGAAGGGGTTGGTGGCCTTCTCCAGCGCGATCGTGGTCGGGACCGTCCACTCGCCGCGCTCACGGGCGGCGAAGATCTCGTCGGCCCGGGTCTTCAGCGCCGCGCCATCGTCGACACTGAGGGCGAAGCGGGCGTTCGAGGCCGTGTACTCGTGGGCGCAGTAGACTCGAGTGTCGTCCGGCAGGGCGGCCAGGCGCTGGAGGCTGTCCCACATCTGTTCGGGCGTGCCTTCGAACAAGCGGCCACAGCCCAGGGCGAACAGCGTGTCGCCCACGAAGGCGACCCGGTCTGCGGGGTCGAAGTAGGCGATGTGGCCCAGGGTGTGGCCGCCGCTCTCGATCACCTGGAACGTGGTCTCGCCCAGCTGGACGGTGTCGCCGCCGCCCACTTCACGATCCAGAGGCGCGATGCGAGTCACCTCGGCTGGCCCCACGATGGTGCAGCCGGTCATCGCCTTTATGTCGGCGTTGCCGCCCGCGTGGTCCGGATGCCAATGGGTGTTGAGGATGAAGTCCAGCTCCCAGCCCAGGTCGTCCAGCTCGCGCAGGACCGCGGCCGCCTCGGGCGTGTCGATGCAGGCGGTCTGACCCGAGGCCTCGTCGCGAATCAGGAAGCCGTAGTTGTCCGACAGGCAGGCGAACTGGTGGACGGTGAGCGGCATGTCGGACCTCCGGGCTGCGCCCCACGATTTAGGGTGGCGATGAGCGTCCGTCGAGGATAGCCACAACTCATGCGCCGCGATGTGCTTGAGCTTCGCCAGTTCTACGCCTCCGAGCTGGGGCGGGCGGCGCGTGCGATGGTCGAGCGCAAGCTCGCTGAGGCCTGGGGCGACGCGGCCCAGCAGGACGTGCTGGCGGTGGGCTATGCGACCCCCTTTGTCGGGGTCCTGATGCCGCGCGCCCGGCGCGTCGTGGCCGCAATGCCCGCGCAGCAGGGCGTCGAGGTGTGGCCGGCGCAGGGCCCCAACCTGGCCAGCCTGACGCCCGAGGACGGGCTGCCCTTCACGAACGCCCTGTTCGACCGGGTGCTGGTGGTGCACGGGCTGGAGGAGAGCAGCGACCCGGTGGGCTTTCTTCGCGAGGTGTGGCGGGTCCTGGCGCCATCGGGCCGGGCGATCATTACGGTGGCCTCGCGCAACGGGTTGTGGGCCAACACCGAGAAGACGCCGTTCGGCCACGGCCGGCCCTACACTCGCAGTCAGCTGGTGGAGCTGGTCCGCGAGGCCGGGCTGGAGCCATCGGGCTGGACGCGGGCGCTGTACGTGCCGCCGGTCGGCTGGATGGCGCGCTGGGCCGAGGGATTCGAGCAGGTGGGGTCGCGGCTTTGGCCGGGATTTGCGGGTCTGCTGCTGATGGAGGCGGTGAAGCAGACCTATGCGGTGAAGCCGCAGGGCCATCGCCAGAGGGTGCGCACAGGCCGCCCGGTGCTCGCGCCGGCCCCAGGGGCTGTTTCGCGGGCGCCCAACCTTGAGGCTTCCGAGCATCCGGCTCTGCGACAGCGCTTGGCGCCGCCGCGGCGAAGGTCTTAGCTGTAGGCGATGGACGTCGCGTTCAAGAGCGGAGGCCCCGAGGGCGCATGAAACTGATCATCGCGATCATCAAGCCCAGCCGGCTGGACGCTGTCCTGGACGCGGTCACCGAGGCCGGGGCGTCGGGACTGACCGTCACCGAGGTGCGCGGCTATGGCCGCCAGCGCGGCAAGACCGAGGTGTACCGGGGCGCCGAGTACGAAGTGAAGCTTCTGCCGAAGGTGAAGCTGGAGATCGCCGTGCCGTCCGATATCGCGCAGGCGGTGATCGAGGCGATCCAGGCGACCGCCAACACCAACAAGATCGGCGACGGGAAGATCTTCGTCCTCGATCTGGAGAGCGCCCTGCGGATCCGCACGGGCGAGCAGGACGCCGCGGCGATCGCGGGATAGTTCGGCCCGGACAAGGAAACCGGCCCTGAGCGTGACGTCGTCACGCTCACTCTTGTCATTGGAGATTCCACCATTCGTCGTCCCGGGCATGGCCTGATCTGCTCGACGAGTGGTCTGGCCCTCGCGACCTGGGCCCTTGTGGCCGGCGTGGCCTCCGCGGCCGACCTCACCGCGGCGCAGGCCGTCGAGGCCATGCGCCGCCATGTCTGCTTTTCGAAGGTGTGGTGGGGCGACCCTTACGTGCGTCTCGGGCAGAGCGCGCACGTGGACGTCCGCGTGGATGGCCGCACGGCCTATCTCTGGAGCGAGGACATGCGGGCGGTGCCGCGGGTGCGGCGCTGGGCGGATTCGTACGTGGTGGTGTTGCGCTCGGCCGGAGCTGTGGTCACCCAGCGGTCGGGCTACAACGTCGAGCTGCTGCGCGGCGAGGTCGCCATGGAGCGGGACCGCAAGCGCGTCTACGCCGGCGCAACCCAGCGGATCCCGGTCGAGCTGCCGACCAACTGCGATCCGAAGTTCGACCCGGACGGGCCCGTTAAGGCCGAGATGCGTGCGGTGCTGACGTCGTCCCTCACCAATGCGGTGCGCACCTGGGGCCGGCGACCGGCGGGGGGCCGCGTGCGGATGACCGTGGCCAACTTCAACACCGACTATCCCGAGACCTTCGCGGTCCGCCAGGACACGGGCGAAGTGCTGCGCATCGGCCTGATGGTGGGCGACCGGAGCAGCTATACGGGCGGGGCGGCGAAGCAGTACGTGGTGGCCCCGGTGCCGCGCGGCCCGGCGGCGATCCTGCTCAAGCGGCTGACGCTCAGATACGGCCGGGCCGAGATGATCTCGGTGCGGTAGGCTAACGCCGGCGCGGCTTCGGCGCTTCGGCTTTGGGCAGTTCCACCTCGCCGAACAGGTTCTGCTGCGGGACGGCGGCAGGGAGCGGCTCGGTCTTGCGGCTCAGCAGGAACAGCGCCGTCTCGGCGCGCCAGTTCTCGATGGGCTGCCGCGGGTCGATGGGGCGGGCCGGCTTGCCTTCGGCCAGCGAGGCGCAGGCGTCGATCCGCAGTTCCAGCGCGTCACAGAGGCTGACGAAGTCGCGCAGCGTGCAGAGGTGGATGTTGGGGGTCGAGTACCAGGGCTCGGGCAGCGCGCCGGTCTCGGGCATCCGGCCGCGGCTGAGCAGGGCCCAGCGGACCTTCCAGTGTCCGAAGTTCGGGACCGAGACCACGGCCTGGTCGGCGACCCGCAGCAACTCGGAAAGCACGTGCCTGGGCTCGCGCATCTGTTGCAGGGTCTTGGAGAGGATCGCGTAGTCGAACGCCCGCGACGGGAAGTGGTCGAGGTCGCGGTCGCCGTCGCCCTGCACCACCGCCAGCCCGCGCGCCAGGCAGGCGGCGACGCCTTCGGGGCTGATCTCAAGGCCCTGGCCGTCGACGTTCTTCTCGCGGGTCAGCAGTTCGAGCAGCGCGCCGTCCTCGCAGCCGATGTCGAGCACGCGCGCGTTCGGGCGCACCAGCTTGAGGATTTCGGCGAAGTCCTCCCGCACTCCGCTTGGTCCGATCGCTGTCAAGCTAGACCTCGGGCCTGGGCCTGGGCGTGCAGGAAGCCCTTCAGGGTCTGATCGAGCAGGGGCTCGTCCAGGAAGAAGGCGTCGTGGCCCTTGTCGGTCTGGATCTCGGCGAACGAGGCGCGGCAGCCCGCGCCGTTCAGGGCGCGCACCACGTCGCGGCTCTCGGGCGTGGGGTAGAGCCAGTCGGAGGAGAAGCTGAGGACGCAGAACTTGACGTGCCGCGCCTTCATGAAGGCCTCGGCCAGCACGCCGCCGTAGCGGCCCGCCAGGTCGAAGTAGTCGAGCGCGCGGGTGATGTAGAGGTAGCTGTTGGCGTCGAAGCGGTCGACGAAGCTGGTCCCCTGGTGGCGCAGGTAGCTTTCGACCTGGAAATCGGCGTCGAAGCCCCATGACAGGCCGTCGCGCTGGAGTTCGCGGCCGAACTTCCGCTGCAGCGCCTGTTCCGACAGGTAGGTGATGTGGGCGGCCATGCGCGCGACGGCCAGGCCCTTCTCGGGCCGCACGCCGGCCGACAGATAGGCGCCGCTCATCCAGTTGGGATCGGCCATGATCGCCTGGCGACCCACCTCGTGGAATGCGATGTTCTGGGCCGAATGGCGCGCGGCCGCGGCGATCACCACGGCGCTGAACAGTTTTTCCGGATAGTCGGCCGCCCACTGCAGCACCTGCATGCCGCCCATCGAGCCGCCGACCGCGGCGAACAGGGTCTCGATCCCCAGGTCCTCGATCAGCATCGCCTGGGCGCGGACCATGTCGGCGATGGTGATCACCGGGAACTTGAGGCCATAGGGCGCGCCGGTGGCCGGGTCGGTCGAGGCGGGGCCGGTGGTGCCCATGCAGCCGCCGACGACGTTGGTGCAGATGATGAAATGGCGCTGGGGGTCCAGCGGCCGACCCGGTCCCACGAACCGGTCCCACCAGCCCGGCTTGCCCGTGACCGGATGCGTCGAGGCCAGATGCTGGTCGCCGGTCAACGCATGGCAGACCAGGACGGCGTTGGTCTTGGCCTCGTTCAGGGCGCCATAGGTCTTGTAGGCGATCTCGAGCGGGGCCAGCGTGGCCCCCGAATCAAGGCGCAGCGGACGGTTCGCCGGGAACCGCCAGGTCCCGCCGCCGATGGGCATAGCGCCGTCAATGCCCGCGGTGATGGGAGCCTGCGCCGTCATGGCCGCGTTGGACCGCCTTGCCCGGAGAGTGTCAATGGCTTGCAGCAGGCCGCACCTAGGCTATGGAGAATACGCGGGGCGCGGTCAGCAGATTGGCTTCGGTTTGCGTCCGACCGCGTCGGGTTCTTAAGTCGACGCGCCGCAAGCGGCGCGTTTGGGAGCGTCCATGGATCGGCTGATCCTCCTGCGGCATGGCAAGGCCGAACCGGATTCCGAGAGCGGCGAGGATTTCGACCGGCGACTGGCGCCCCGTGGGGTGCAGGAGTCGGCCGAGATGGGCGCGCGCCTGGCCGACATGGGCTTCCAGCCGCAGGTGGCCCTGGTCTCGCCGGCCGCCCGCGCGAAGGCGACGTGGGAGTCGGCGCAGGCGGCGTTTCCCAACGCCGAGACCCGCTTCCTGGACCACCTGTATCACGCCGATTCCGAGACGATCCGCCGCGCCGCCGAGGAGGCGGGCGCCAGCGTCGCGACCGTGATGATGGTCGGCCACAATCCGGGCATGCAGGAGCTGACGATCCGCCTGCTGCAGGAGGGCGCCGCGCCCTCGGGCCTGATTGCGAAGGCCCAACGGAATTTCCCGACCGCCGCGGCGGCCGTGTTCCTGTTCGACTCCAACGGGCGGCCCCAGTTCGACGGCCTGTTCTACCCGGACCGCTGATGACCCGGATCTACAAGATCCTGCCCCGCGCCGAATGGACGGCCGCGGTCGCAGCGGGGCGCTTCGAGGGCTCGGCGGTGGACCATCAGGACGGCTACATCCACTTTTCCACCGCCGCGCAGGCTGGCGAGACGGCGCGGCGCTATTTCGCGAACCTGACCGACCTTGTGGTGCTTGAGGTGGAGGGCGACGATCTGGGCGTCGACCTGAAGTGGGAGCCGTCGCGCGGCGGCGATCTGTTCCCGCACCTCTATGGTCCGCTGGCCGTCGGCGCCGTGCGAGCCGTGCATGAGGCGCAGCTGGGCGCGGATGGGGTTCCGAGGATGCCCACGTCATGACCGCCGACCTGCACGGACTGGCCACCCTGGCGATGCGCGGGCTGGACCCGGAGTACGCCCATGGCCTGGCCATCAAGGGCCTGAAGATGGGCCTGGGGCCCCGGGCGCCGGCCGACCCGCCCCTGCTGGCCACCGAGCTCGCCGGACTGAAGCTGCCGAATCCGATCGGCCTGGCGCCCGGCTTCGACAAGGACGCCGAGGTCTACGAGCCGATGCTGACCGCCGGCTTCGGGTTCGTGGAGTGCGGCACGGTCACGCCGCTGCCTCAGGCGGGCAACCCCAAGCCGCGGCTGTTTCGCCTTTGGCAGGACCAGGCGGTGATCAACCGCATGGGCTTCAACAACAAGGGTCTCGAGGCGTTCGCTGCGCGGCTGGCGCATCGCCGCCGTGGCGTGGTGGGGGCGAACCTGGGCGCCAACAAGGATTCGGTCGACCGGCTGGCGGACTACACGGCCGGCCTGCGCCGTCTCTGGGGCATGGCTTCGTACTTCACGATCAACATCTCCTCGCCCAACACGCCCGGGCTTCGCGCCTTGCAGACCAAGGCGGCGCTTGAGGACCTGCTGGGCCGGCTGATGGGGACGGCCGATTCCCTGCCGCAGGGCGTGGCGGTTCCCATGTTCCTCAAGGTTGCGCCCGACCTGGACGACGGCGAGATCGAGGCGATCGCCGATACTGTCGCGGACAACGGGCTGGACGGCGTGATCGTCTCCAACACCACGGTGGCCCGGCCGCCCCTCCGCTCGCGGCATGCCGACGAGGCCGGCGGCCTCTCGGGCGCGCCGCTGTTCGGACCCTCCACCGCCATCCTGCGCCGCTTCCGCCAGGCGGCGGACGGCCGCTTCCTGCTGATCGGGGCGGGAGGAGTCGCCTCGGGCGCCGACGCCTACGCCAAGATTCGCGCGGGCGCGTCGGCGGTGCAGCTCTATTCGGCGCTGGCCTACGAAGGTCCGGGCCTGGTTGTGCACATAAAGCGCGATCTTGCGCAGAGATTGCAGGCCGACGGCTTCCGGTCCGTGGCGGAAGCCGTCGGGGCCGAATAGTCTAGGTCGGTCAGCCCTCTCGTTGCCGGGGGGCCCGGGCTGCACTAATTCGTTAGGACGATGGCGGACGCACCGACCGAAGCCCCGGAGCGGAACCGGCGCCGCCGCCTCTTCTGGCCCGGCGGCCTCTCTGCGCGCCTCCTTGTGCTGACCGTCGTGTTCGCGGCTCTGGGCGGGGCCGTGGCGATCCCGCCCGCCATGGCGGCCTACGAGAAGCAGTGGCTGCTGGACCGGGTGCGGGCCGCCGAACTGGCCTCGCTGGCCGCTGACGTGGCGCCCGACCGCGTGGTCTCGGAACAGCTGAAGTCGCAGCTGCTGGCCGGGGCAGGGGTCGAGATCGTGGCCGTGTCGAACGACGGGGTGCGCCGCCTGGTGTTCGCCAATTCCCGACCGTCGAAGCCGCCCTATCTGGTCGACCTGCGACCGCGCGCGGCGGGGCTGGGCCTGTTCGCGCCGTTCCAGACTCTGATGGGCTCGGGTGAGCGCATGCGCGTGGTGGCCGAGCCGCGCTTCCGGCCCGCCGACTTCATCGAGTTCGTCGCCACCGACACCGAGCTGAAGCGGGCGCTGGCCGCCTACCTCTGGCGTCTGGTGGCCATCGTGGCGGGGGTCTCGGCCCTGGCCGGCCTGATCGTCTACCTGGCGCTGAACCTCTTCCTGGTGCGGCCCATGCAGCGGATCACGTTCGCGATGGAGCGGTTCCGGGCCGATCCTGACGATCCCGCCGCCAAGATCCAGCTCTCGGGCCGCCGGGACGAAATCGGCCGCGCCGAGACCGAACTGGACCTGATGCAGGCCGACCTGCGCACGGCGCTGAACTCACGGGCCCGCCTGGCGGCGCTGGGCGAGGCGGTGGCCAAGATCAACCACGACCTGAAGAACATGCTGACCAGCGCCCAGCTGGCGTCCGAGCGACTGGCGGCGTCTAAGGACCCGACGGTCAGCCAGGCGCTGCCCCGCCTCGAGCGCGCCCTGGACCGGGCCGTGAAACTGGCCGCCGACGTGCTCGTCTACGGCAAGACCCAGGAGGCGGCGCCCGAGCCCCAGGTCGTGACGCTGGCCGAGGCGCTGAAGGAGGCCGCCGCCGAGGCCCGCATTCCCGCGCCCGGCGTGAAGCTGGTCAGCAAGGTGGCCGCCGCCGACCAAGTGACGGCCGACCCGGATCAGCTGCACCGCATCCTGGTCAATCTGCTGCGCAACGCCCGCCAGGCGATCGAGCATCAGAGCGAGCGGCAGAGCCCGAGCTCGCCCCCGGGCCGCATCGAGGTGTCGTTGGAGACGGTGGGCGGCTCCAGCCTTATCCGCGTCTCCGACGACGGTCCGGGCGTGCCGGAGCGCATCCGCGAGCGTCTGTTCCAGCCATTCGCGGGATCGGGGCGACCGGATTCCACCGGCCTGGGCCTGGCCATCGCCCGCGAGCTGGCTCAGGGCCACGGCGGCGACCTGACGCTTTCGGTGACTGGCGACCAGGGCACGGTCTTCGAACTGCGCCTGCCCGACGCGCCCACGTCCCGGCCGCGGCGCAAGGCGGCGGACTGATCCTTCATCTCCGCCGCGATGCGGAGAGATAGTTAAGGCGCTTTGGCGACGCCTTCCCGACGCGGGTCGGCGCCGCCGCGCAGGCCCTGCGGGGTGACCTCTATGCCGTGCAGGCCCGAGCCCTCTGCGCCGAAGCCCGAGCTCATCTTCACGCCCTTGGCTTCCAGCCCCGCCCGCAGCTCGGGCGAGAACTTGTCGACCTCGGCGGCGTAGAAGCTGCCGCCGGCGATCAGGTTGGGCAGGTTGATGGCCTCCTGCACGGGCAGCTTCCAGTCCAGCAGGCCGACGAGGGCCTTCAGGTTGTAGGCCAGGATCGACGGCCCGCCGGGCGAGCCCACGGCCGCGACGAAATTGCGGTCCTTGTCCAGCACGATAGCCGGCGCCATCGACGAACGCGGCCGCTTGCCGGGGCCGACCGCGTTGGCGGCCGGCGTGCCGTCGCCGTTGACCGGCGCGAACGAGAAATCGGTCAGCTGGTTGTTCAGGAAGAAGCCGTGGACCATCCGGCCCGAGCCGAAGGTGCTCTCGACCGTCGTGGTCATCGAGACGACGTTGCCCCACTTGTCGACGATGACGAAGTGCGTCGTCCCCGAGACCTCCTGGGTGTTGTCCCGGGCCAGGGCGGGCGCGCCCTTGGGCTGGCCGGCGGTGACCGTGGCCGCGGCGGTGGGGCCAATCAGCTTGGCGCGCGCGTCCAGATAGGCGCGGTCCAGCAGGCCCTCGGTGGGCACCTTCACGAAGTCGGGGTCGCCCATGTAGCGGTCGCGGTCGGCGTACATCAGCCGGCTGGCCTGGCTGAACAGGTACCAGCCCTCGACTGAGTTCGGGTGCTTGGCGATGTCGGTCCGCTCCAGCAGGCCCAGGCCTTCCAGGACCGCCGGCCCGCCTGACGGGGCCGGCGGGGTGCAGACGATATAGACGCGATAGGGCCGGCACAGCGCGGCGCTGGCCTGCGGCTTGTAGGCCTTGAGATCGGCCAGGCTCAGCGTGCCGGGATTGGCGCCCTCGCGCACCTTGGCGACGATGGCCTCGGCGATGGGGCCCTCCAGGATGGCCTTGGGCCCTTCGGCGGCGATCTTGCGGACGGTGGCGGCGTAGGCGGGGTTCTTGACCGTGTCGCCGGGCTTGATCCTCGTGCCATCGGGCTTGGTGAAGTAGGCCACGGCGTCGGGCGTCTGGGCCTGGCCGCCGCGGCCGTTGGCGGCGTTGGCCATGCGCACGGGCGCCGGGAAGCCCTGGTCGGCCAGCCGCTCGGCCTCGCCGAAAAGGTCCTTCCAGGCCAGTCTGCCGTGCGCCGTCTGGGCCATGCGCAGCATGGCCACCGCGCCGGGCACGCCGGTGGAGCGACCGGACAGGATCGCCGCGCCCCGGTTCATGAGCTTGCCGTCGTCGCCGTAGAACAGCCGCGGCGTCGCGCCGGCCGGCGCGGTCTCGCGGCCGTTGTAGGCGGTCACCTGCTTGGTCTTAGCGTCGTAGAAGGTGAGGAACGCCCCGCCGCCCAGGCCCGAGCTCTGCGGTTCGACCAGGCCCAGCGTGGCCTGGACCGCCACGGCCGCGTCCACCGCCGTGCCACCGGCCCGCAGCACCTTCAGCCCGGCCTCCACGGCCATCGGATTAGCGGCGGCGACCATGGCCTGCCCCTGCGCCGGCCTGGCCGGAGGCTGCGACGTCGCGGGCGAAGCGCAGGCGGCAAGCGCGGCGGCGAGGGAAAGGGCGAGGGCGGTCGACTTATTCACAGGCAGATGACTCCAACTCGGCGGCGTCACCATAGCGGGCCGTCATTGGACAACAAACGCTGCGATGTGCGACGTCCCACGTATGGAGCCCATCCGCCCAGGTCCAGGCCCTCGTAACCTGATCACCGACGTCCCAGGCCTGACAGTGGGGCAGGCGCATGACGCGGCCGCGCGCACCGGCGTCACCGTGATCCTACCCGACGACCGCGCGGTGGCCGCCTGTGACGTCCGGGGCGGGGCGCCGGGCACCCGCGAGACGGACGCGCTGAGCCCTGAGAACCTGGTCGATGCGGTGGACGCCATCGTGCTGTCAGGGGGCTCGGTCTATGGCCTCGGCGCCGCCGACGGGGTGGTGGCGTGGCTGGGCGCGCGGGGCCGCGGCTACGGCATGGTGGGCGGCATCCCGAAGTCGCCGGTCGTGCCGGGCGCGATCCTGTTCGACATGGCCAACGGCGGCGACAAGCTGTGGGGCGAGGACCCGCCGCACCGCGAGCTGGGCAAGCGCGCCGTCGCCGTCGCCGACCTGGACATTGCGCTGGGCACGGCGGGCGCGGGTTACGGCGCCATGGCGGGGGGCCTGAAGGGCGGGACCGGCTCGGTCTCGGCGGTCACGGCCGACGGCTACACGGTGGGCGCCATCGTGGCGGTGAACAGCTGGGGCTCGGTGATTGCGCCCGGCGGCCGCACGTTCTGGGCCGCGCCGTTCGAGCTGGACGGCGAATTCGGCGGCCTGGGCCCCGCCGGCCTGCGCGCCGGCCCGGACGAATGGGGCTCGGCCAAACGCCCGTCCGAGGCCCGCAACACCACCATCGCCTGCGTGGCCACCGACGCCATCCTGACCCCGGCGCAGGCGAAACGCGTGGCGGTGATGGCCCAGGACGGCTTCGCCCGCGCGATCCGCCCGGTGCACGCACCCTTCGACGGCGATGTGGTCTTCGCGATGTCCACGGGCCGCAGGCCGGTCAACGACGATTATGCGCTTGCCCGCCTGGGAGCGCTGGCCGCCGACACCCTGGCACGCGCTATCGCCCGGGGCGTCTTTGAAGCCAAGCCGTGGCCGGGTGCGTATGTCCCCTGCTGGCGGGACCTGCGGAGCTAGGCCTCGTCGCAAAGATGCAGGTCGGTCCGGCGCAAAAGTGGATACCGCTCGCCGCGGCCAGGGCTTAGTTTCGAAAGACCAGGATTGTTCAGGAGAGTTCCCATGGGTCTCGGCCACAAGCTCGCGCTGGTCGCGGGCGCCGCCGTCATCGCCGCCACGGTCCCGATGTCGGCGGGCGCGCAACAGAAGGTCACCGGCCCGGTGGCCACCTATTGGATGAGCGCCCAGACCCAGACCGGCTTCGGCATGCCCGCGATGGGCCCCGGCGGCGGCCAGCCCGACACCTCGGCGATCATGCGGGCCATGATGGGCGGCGGCGGCGCGTCCAAGTCGCTGATGCTGCAACTGGGCTCGGGCCAGACGGCGACCGCGCCCCAGGCCGAGCACCTGCCGCCGCGCGGCCTGCAGGTGGGCCAGAGCCTGCCTCTGCTGACGCCCAAGGTGACGCCGGTCACCCGTGAAGAGCGGCCTGACCAGATCCCCGAGCAATATCAGAAGCCTCGCGGCCGCATGCTGGTGTTCTGGGGCTGCGGCGAACGCGCCCGACCGGGCCAACCCTACGTCATCGACTTCGCCAAGCTGGCCGCCAATCCGCAGAGCGCGGCCGGCCTGTTCCGGGGCATCGACTATCGCCCAATGCAGCCGCCGTCACCGTCGCGGAACCGCACCTACGGCGAGTGGCCCAACAAGGACACCCGCACCTCGGTGCCGGCCAACGGCTCGCTGGTGGGGCCGCACACCATCCAGGGCAACTACACGCCCGAGATCAGCTTCATGCTGGAAGAGGACCAGGACTTCCTGGGCGCTCTCAACCTGACCACCAACGCGCGCAGCCCCGCGGGCGGCGTTAACCTGGGATGGAACCTCGTCGGCAACGCCCAGGCCTACTACGCCTCGGCCGTTGGCGGCGGCGACGGCGAGACGGTGGTGATGTGGTCTTCGTCCGAGATCCAGGCCTCGGCCTTCTCGAACCCCGATTTCCTCAGCACCGGCGACATCGCCCGCCTCGTCGCCAACAAGACGCTGATGGGGCCGGCCACTAAGACCTGCGCGGTGCCCAAGGAATTCGTCGACGCCGCGCCCTCGGCGATGGTGCAACTGATGGCCTACGGCGGCGAGGCGAACTTCGTCTATCCGCCGCGTCCGACCGACCCCAAAGTGACCTGGAACCAGCAGTGGGCGGTGAAGGTCCGCTATCGCTCCGCCACCGGCGGCATCCTGGGCCAGGACATGAACGCCATGATGGGCGGCGGCGGCCGCCGCGCCGGCGCCCCCGGCGTGCCCCAGCCGCAGCCGGGCCAGCCTCAGCAGCCGCCCAAGCCGCCCAGCGCAGCCGACATCCTGCGCCAGGGCATCCTGGGCGGGGCCCTGCCGTTCCCGCGGCGCTAGGTCAAAATAATGGAGGGAGGGGGTCTTGCGCTCCCTCCCGCCCCCGACTAGGTTCCGCGCCCTCGCCGCAAGGCCAGACGCGCCCGTAGCTCAGCTGGATAGAGCATCAGACTACGAATCTGAGGGTCGGACGTTCGAATCGTTCCGGGCGCGCCAATTTTTCAATGACTTAGCTCTCCGCTATCAGGTCGCATAGACCTTTAAGGTCACACCTAGGTCACAACGGCGCGCTGCAATTCAGGCTGTTCCGCCCATTTTCGCCCCGTCACGTGCGGCTGTGCGAGTGGGTCAACGGGCGCGATTTGGCAGCAGCGATCCAGCGATGGCGTTCGGCCTGCCGTCCCTTCCGCCCCGTTTCATCCCCCGCGACTCTTCCTTCATCCTTCGTCTGCTGTGGAACGCATTTGTCTGCGGAACGGCGAAGGGGGGTAAGGTTACGTATCGACGGACGATCGTGATCGCGGCGATGATGTCGCCGGCACGGAGATCCGTAGATGCCTAATGCCTCAGCGTCCGATATCGAGTCCGCAAAGCAGCTCTACAGCAATCTCGTCAGGGCCGTTCTTGATCTTGCCGCGGACTGTCCTGAGAGCCGCCACGTCGTCGCATTCGCCATCATCGCCGACGCTTTCCACGACGACATTCTGGGACCGCTCGAATGTGGGCGCCCGGCGAGACGGCCGACCCTGGTCGAGACCGACGAGGTAGCGGGTGACCGCAAGCTCCACTGACGTCCGGTCTGCGGCATGCGTCTGCAGAGTTCTCGGCGAACCGAGGCGGTCTCCCGGCTCTCGGCGCGGGAAGTCCACCGGCAATGTGCATAGGTCCGTGGAATTTCCCGACATGTGCGACGCGCATGCATAGGAAGCGGCGACTTTCTTGACGCATCCAGCCGGCATGTAGGGAACTGCGGCGAGGTCTATACACTCCTCGAATTATGTATAGAAAATCGGGACAATCTATACAGATTGGTCCCGCATGGCTCTGATCGCCAGCCACGTTCCGCCGCTCCTCCCCCTCGCAGTGGACCTGGAGACGAAGCGCGTCCTCAAAAAACTCGCCACGGCGCATCGGGCCTTGGCGGAGCTGAAGGGCGCGGCGGGCCTGGTGCCGAACGAAGCCATCCTGATCAACACGCTCTCGTTGCAGGAGGCGAAGGACAGCTTGGCGATCGAGAACATCATCACCACCCACGATGACCTCTATCGCAGCGATGATGCCGCCGACCGGTTCGCAAGCGTCACGGCTAAGGAGGTCTACGCCTACGCTCGCGCTATGCGGGACGGCTTCCAGACCGTCCGTAGGACCGGACTGATCACCATCAACGACATCCTCGCCATGCAGGCGACGCTGGAGCGCAACCAAGCCGGATTCCGCCGACTCCCGGGCACCGCGCTCAAGAACGATAAGACCGGCGAGGTGGTGTTCACCCCGCCCCAGAGCTACGACGAGATCGCTCCGCTGATGGCCAATCTCGAACGCTTCATCAACGGTGAGGACACGCTCGACCTCGATCCTCTCGTGAGGATGGCCGTGATCCATCACCAGTTCGAGACCATCCATCCCTTCTACGACGGCAACGGCCGCACGGGCCGGATCCTGAACATCCTCTATCTGGTGAAGGAGGACCTGCTGGGCACGCCGGTGCTCTACCTGTCGCGCTACATCAACCAGCGCAAGGCCGACTACTATCGCCTGCTGCAGGCGGTCCGGACCGACGGGGTCTGGGAAGAATGGCTCATCTACATGCTGGACGCGGTGGAGCAGATGGCCGGCCAGACCACGAGGCTCGTCCATCGCATCTGGGACCTGATGCTCGACCACAAGGTTCGGCTGCGGCGTGAGCTCCCGCGCATCTACAGCCAGGACCTACTGAACAACATGTTCAGTCACCCCTACAGCAAGATCGCCTTCGTCGAGCGCGACCTCGGGGTGAGCCGCATCACCGCGACACGCTACCTCGACGAACTCACGCGCATTGGCCTGATGCGGAAGCACAAGATCGGCCGCGAAAGCTACTACATGAACCGCGCGTTGCTGGACCTCCTGGGGAACGTCCAGACCGTCTGACGTCCAGCGTCCGGCCAAACGCTCACACTCCGAGCAAGACCTACTCCACGCGCCTCGCCTTCGCCCGCCGCCGGATCGCGCGCATCATGTCCGGATGCAGCTTTGGCCGGTCCCATCGCGCCGCGCCGCCGATGCGCGCCAGCTCTTCAGGAAAGCTCAGGTAGGTGAAGACCCGGTCGACCACGTCGATCATGAGGACCTTCATTTCGGCGTCGGATATGCGCGAGAGCTGAGGCCACGGGATTTCGCCGTACGGGGTGACGACTTTCACATCGCTGAAATCACCACGTTCCGACGACGGAAACCTGCCCGCGTGGAGGTTCTCGAGCTCGGAATTTCGCATGCACGTCTCGACAAGAGCCTTGGCGAGCAACTCGAGGTCGCGACTCTCCGCTGCGGTCGGGCCAGAACTCATGACCGTCTACCTCTTCGAAACCTGTGCGGCCGCACCCCGGGAGTGCGCGCGCAGTATCGTATCCGACCCGAGGAGCATGCGCAGTGTCTAGAGACCAAGGTCGGTCGATCGCGGAGGTCCTTTGATTTGCGCCCCCCGCGGGGTGGGAACGAGTTCGATCCCCCGACCCAACGCCGGCGCCGACTGCCCGAGCTTCAGCCGCGCGTAGTGCTCCTGACCCTGCGGGTCCCGCACGATCACCCATGCCGCGCCGCCCAGTTCGTCGTGATGGCCGCGCGCCACGACCCGGCCACGAACCGGCCGATCGTCCAGGGCCTTCGGCTCACGGCCCGAATCCAGCCGGCGCTGATGGAGTGTGCGGATGATGTCCTGACGGAGCTGCAGCGACCGCAACTTGGGCTGGAGCTCAGCGTCCAGCTGGTATCTTTCGCCGACGCGTTCGGCGAGACCCAGGGCCTCCAGCCGACGCAGTCGTCCCCGCGTCAGAGCCGACCAGGCGTCGTTCACCCCGACGCCGTCGTCCACACATAGGTCCGAGTCCGCTGCCTGGAGGAGCCTTCGGTCCAGCCCCGTGAACCGGTCGGCCTGGGTCTCGCGCCACACCCGGCGCTCCGCCGCCGCGCGAGTCAGGTCGCCAAGCCGCTCCTGCGCCACCTCCTGCGCTCGCGCTCGAAAGCCAAACCCTACGTAGTCCCGAGGCATGACGAGGTCTCGGCCCGATCCTCGCCGGCCGCGGATCAACACGTGGGCATGGGGGTGCCCGGTGTCGTAGTGGCAGGTGGCGATCCAGGTCAAACCCGGCTCCCCCAGGTCGTCCGCGACCCGCCGCATCACCTCCCGGATGTAGCCTCTCAGGTCCGATATCCGCTCGCCGTGCTCGGGAGATACGATGAACCGGAAGTGGTGCCGATCCTCGCCCCAGGGCAGCGTGGCGGCAGCTGGGTCAATCACCTCCTGGCCGCGGTCGAAGAACTCGGGTGGCCGTTCGGCGAGACCGGCCCCGGATCGCCCGAGGTAGGCCACATGCGCCGCCAGGGCGGCCCGGCGCACGGCGCCGTGTCCGGCGTGGCGAGAGATGAGGGCCTTCACGATCACCCGTTGCCGCACGTCCAGCCGGAAGGCGCGGCCGGAGCGTCGCTGTGCTGCGCTGAGCACGCCCGAGCGGTCTCCGAAAGCGAACAGCCGCGATGCCGCCAAACGCTGCATCATGGCCGTGCGGGCTGTTACAGGATCGGATTTCAGCCGCCGCGGCAGGCGCGCGATCCGCTGGGGCGGTGCGTCCGCTGGTGCGCCGGTGAGGCGGGCCTGTATGGCGTCACGGGTCAACACGACGGCGAGGTCCAGCGTTCGAAGAAGCGCACGTCGTGGCGACTTGCCGCCGCAGATGTGCGTCCTGCTAATTCGCTGAAACTCTAGGGCAAAGAGCGACGCAAAACATCTCTTTTATCTTGCCCTAAGCGACCAAATCGAACCAGTGGTCAAACACCATCAACAACCATCAAGTCGGTGCAAAGGTGTGCGTCGACCGTGATCTGAAGCTAATCTGAGTCGCCGTTACATCGGCCAAACGAAGAAACCCGCCCGGCCGAAGCCGAGCGGGTCGAGGTCAGGCGCGCCGGTGTTAGGCCGCGCGAGCCCGGATGGGCAGGTGCTGCACGCCTCGCGAAGCGGCTTGCTGGGCCAGGTTCAGCGCAGGACCGAACGGGTGCGTACCCGCCGACCGTCCGCCGTCCAGCGACTGCGCCAGCGTCAGGCAGCAGGTGGGCTCGAGCGCCATGAGTTCGTCGTTGGCGCGGAACGGAGCGGCCTTGCCGTGCCGGTCGAAGTCCGCCCGGGCGACCACCAGGGTGACGCCCTTCTGCTGCGCCCATCGGATCGCGATTCGCTCCGCGCCCTTGGCTCCGGTGGTGGCGAGCGCCATGTCCGGCCACTGCTCCCGCGCCCAGTTCAGGGCGTCGAAGATGCGGTTGGCGTCCGCTTGGCTGTCAGCGAAGGGGGCTGCCCGGAACGCCACGATGGGACCACCCGGATCGGCCTCGGCGGACCGACGCCGCTCGATCGAGCGCAGGGCCTGCTTGGCCTCCAGCTGCGCCGCGGTCAGATGCGTGCCGCGCCGGCTACCCCGCCACGGTGTCCAGACGTCTCCGGTCGCGGTCGTGTACACCTCGGCCGCCGCGTCGCGGATCAGCTCGCAGGCCGCCTGAGCGACATCGGCCGACCGCGCCAGCCGGGTGGCGTCCTGCAGCTCGGTGTCGGCCATCTCGGAGCCGTCGAAGTCGCGCTCCAGGATCCGCATGCGGTCGCGGGCGCGATCCGCATCACGCTCGATCCGGCCGGCCGCCGAATGGAAAGCGCCGATCAGGCTCTCGGCCAGGATGGCCTGCACATCCTCCAGGGCGGTGTCGCCGATTAGGTCGAGAAGCTCGGTCATCACGGCATGGCCCAGTTGGACCAGCGCCGCCTCAGTGGGATGCGGACGGACATCTTCCAGCGCCGAGGCTTGCACGTCGAACGCGGTGTCTGAAGTCGAGAAGGCATGAAGGGAGAAGGTCATCGAAGGACTCCGGAATGAGAGGAATCGCCGATGCGCCCTACGCGCAACGACCTCTGTCTTGGCCACGTCGGGTCCCGGGCAGTCACCGGAGCGGAGCGCCTCACGCGAAGCGCAGGGGAACGGCCGTCAGGCCGTTGACGGCCCGGGTGACGTGACAAGATGACAGGGCGTTGTGTGGGGGCGTTGCGCCCGCCCGAAGAGGCGGGCGCTCAACTCGGCGCGCCTCTAGCGCCGATGACGGAGGCGCCGCTACCCGAGCGCTCGACCTGCGAGTTTGACGAGGTGGTTCCGCTCGACGGGCCGATAGGCCACAGAGCCGTGTGGCGCGCAGTAGGCCCCGCGCACGGCCGGCCGGCCGCACAGGCAGAAGTCGTCAGCCAGGGGTTCGCCGATCGGCCAACGGCACTGCCCGAAGCGCACGGTCACGACGGTTGCGAGACCGCTCTGCGGGAGGGGCAGTCCAGGGGACGCCGCGACGAGCGACGGGAGGGCCTTGCAGCTCGGAGGCCTGGACGGAACGCGTGCCCGACGCTCGCGGCGCTGGTCCGCACGGCCTGCGCCCGGCAGGCGCGCGCCGGTCCGACCGCTCAGGCCGAGCCGATGAATCTTCCCGATCACCGCGTTGCGCGTAATGCCGGCGCCGAGGTCGCGGGCAATCTGGCTGGCGCTGGCGCCGTCCTTCCAGAGTTTGCTGAGGGTCTCGACGCGATCGTCGGTCCAGGTGTCGCGGGCGACCATGGGGGTGTCTCCGGTTGACGAGCCCGATCGGCTCGCCTCCCGCCCGCCCTTGCTCCGCCTCCGCGTGAGGGATCGTCACCCGAATGGGCGGAGACCCGGCACGGGGCTCCGGGAGCCGCAGGCGACTAGAGCCCGACCCGGCCCTCCGGCCGGGGCACGCCCCCAAGACGTTGCTGCGAGACTCCACGTCTCGCGGGTGGCGCATGCCCTAGGGTCTGGCCGCGATCCCCGACACGATCCTTGTGCATGTGAGATCGGGCATGGCGCTCTACACCTTCTACCCCTGCCAGCTCGACCAGACCTCGCTGTCCTTCGAGGCGCATGAACCGGAAGACGACGCGGCAGCCACCGCGTTCTGCCTGCGCGTGCTCGACCAGCATCCCTCCGCAGAGTTCGTGGTGGTCTGGTGCGCAGAACGCCAGGTCGCCACGCGACGTCGGATCGACCCGGCGCTCGAACCCCCGCTGCGCCGCGAACCCAACCCACCGCATGAGAATAGCCCCGCCGGCATCGCCGGCGGGGCCACTTCGCGGAAGGCGCGCCTCTAGAACGGGATCTCGTCGTCGAGATCGGCGGGCAGGGCGGCCCCCTCAGGCTGCGACGCCGGCTCCGGGCGTGGGCCCTTCGCCTTGATCCGCAGGTTCTCCACGACGAGACGCAGGTCGTAGTGCTTGGTGCCGTCGCGACCGGTCCAGGTGTCGTTCTCCACGTGGCCGCTCACCACCACCCGAGCCCCCTTCTGGGCGTAGGCGGCGATGTAATCCTCAGCCGTCTTCTCGTTGAAGCACACGCAGTTGAAGCCCGTCGTGCGCTCTCCGGTCTGGCCGTCCCCCCGCCGGAAGCGCTGGGTCTCCAGCACGCGGAAGGCGGCGCGCTTCTTGCCGCTGCCCTGGGCCGACAGGATGGAAGGATCGGCGGCCAGGTAGCCTTCGATGATCACGCTCTGCATGGTCAGTCTCCTTGGTTCGGGTTGGGGGTCAGGCGGCTTGGCGCTCGGCGGCGGCCTCGCGGTCCGACGCCCAGTCGAGGACGGTGAGGGAGCGGACGACCAGCTCCTTGGCGGCGCGTTCGCCGCCCTCTCGGGTCTCGTAGAGGTTGTCCACGAAGGCGCCGATCACCACGACCTCGCAGCCGCTGGCGAGGCCCTGGGCGATGACGCGTTCGTTGAGCCCCTTGGCCCAGCTCACGCAGTTCACGCCGACCACCCGCGGCTCGCCGCTCGCGTTGCGGCCCCGGTTCTCCAGCAGGCGGAACACCGCCTTCCCGAAGTCGTCGGTCACCTGGGGATCGGCCGACAGCCGGCCGACAAACACCACGTTCTGCATGACAGTCTCCTCGCTACATCGAAGCGGCGAGACCCATCGTCCAGCCCGCTTCACCCCGCGAAGCCCTCCCTCCGACCCCTGCCGGCCTCCTGCCGGCCAACTTCCGGCCTTGGCGTGGCCGCGGATCGGTTGGTAAGTCCGGGTCGATGAGCGACTTCGTCGATGTTCCGGGCGCTTCAGGCGCCCACTACCGGTTCCGGCGGACCGCCCCTGCCGAGCTCCCGCCCACGGCCGGCAACCTGGTGGTGGCCACCGGCCAGACCGGGCGGCTGAAGGTGCTGTTCTGCGGTGCTGCGCGAAGCCTCTCCCTCGCCGCCCCCGTCGTCTCCGAGACGCTGAAGGCGAACCGCAGCGCCAAGCTGTTCGTCCGGCTGAACGTGGCGCGCGCCACCCGCGAAGCGGAACACGCCGACATCGTGGCCGGCGTGTCCCCCGCCGCCGAGGCCGGCGACCTCGACTAGCCGCCGGCACCTGGCTCAAGTGCCTGCACCACGGCGTGGCGGCCAATGACAGCAGCCGCGACCTCGGGACGATCGACGGGCACGAAGACCCGCAGGGTGTAGGCGATGATCTCAGTGAAGCAGCCGAGCGCCACCAGCGCGGCGCGGTCGCCTGCGCCGCCGACCACCTCCAGCCGCCAGCGGCCCATGACCCGCGCGCGGCGCAGCCACAGCCCGCCGGCGAGGCCCAGTTGAACGTTGCGCTCAAGCACCTCGCGCAACACCAGCCCCCCGTCCGCCCAGGCTTCGGCCAGGGACGTCACACCCAAAGCCGCCTTCAGGGCGGCGACCTGCGAGGGGTCGAGCACCCGTCCAAGCCAGCGCCGTCCGTCCGCCGCCTTCACGCGCCGCACCTGGGCGCCCTTCGCCGGCAGGCGGGCCCACACGGGCAGCAGCAGTCCCGTGGCCAGCGTGATCTCGCGCACGCGCCAGGGGTCGGTCGCGGCGACCTCGGCGTCCCAGACGGCACGCCACGCCGCTGGCTCGGCCGGGGCCCAGGCCGACTCCTCGAAGGCCTTGGCGGTCTCCAGCGACTTGCCGTCAGGCCGCCGCAGACGGACCGCCGGCAGCAGGCGGTCCTCGTCATCCGTCGTCGTGAGACCGACCTCCACCAGGGCGGCGCGCCCAGAGCGCCCATTGACGGCCAGCACCGCCGCCTCGCCGAGCTGCGCGGCCATCGCCAAAGCCTCATCTGCAGAGAGCAGGTCGCGCCGCGTCCGCAAGGCAAACCCCACGAGCTGCGTCTTCGCGCCCGTGGCCGCATCCGTCCGAACGGTTTCTTCGGACACGACCTGGAGGTCCTCCGCGACGATATCCTCGACGCCGTGGTCGAGTTCGCCAGCGGCGGCGGCGCGCTCGACGATGCCGGCCAGGATCTTCTCATAGTCCGCGAAGAGCGCGTTCTGGTCGGCGATCCGCAGCGCCAGCAGCCGGTTCAGGAAGGTGGTGATCGGCGGCAGGTCCTCGTGACCCTTCAGCAGGCCTTCGCTGTCCAGCAACGAAAGGCCGGTCTTGGCCTGGAAGTCGGCCAGCGACATGCAGCCGAGCTCCCCGAAGGCCAGCGCCCGGTAGAGCACGAGCAGCGCGCGTCGCGCCCACGGGCTCTCCAGATTGTCCTCGGCGCGGAAGAGGCCGGCTCCGGCGACGCGGCGCTCGCCTCGCGTCAGGGCGCCCAACGAGTCCAGCCGCCGCGCTATGGTCGAGAGGAACCGCTTCTCGCCCACGATGTCGGTGGTCGCCGGCCGGAACAGGGGCGCCGACGCCTGGTGGGTGCGGTGCGTACGTCCCAGCCCCTGGATGGCGGCGTCCGCCCGCCAGCCTGGCTCGACCAGGTAGTGCACGCGGCGCTCGCGGTTCACCGTGTCGAGCGCGGCGTGATAGCTGCGTCCCGTGCCGCCGGCGTCGGAGAACACCAGCACGCGCTTGCGCCCGTCCATGAAGGCGTCGGTCTCGGCCTTGGCCGCCGAAGGCCCGCGCCGCTCCACGACGCGACGGCCCTCGTGCGTCACCACACGCTTCGAGCGGCCGGTGATCTCGGCGACTGCGCCGGTCCCGAAGGCGTCGAGCAGCGCATCAAGCACGCCGGGGACCGCCGGCAGCGACGCCAGGCCCGCGATCGTCTCGTCGCGCAGCCGCATCGCCTCCTGGCTATGCACCGGGCGGCCCTCGTTCATGACGGGGACGAGCGTGACCTCGCCATCCTCGCCCTCGATGGCCTCCATCAGGGCGGTGGGGAAGGCGCCGCGAAGGTAGTCGAGGACATACTCCTTCGGGGTCAGGTCCACCGACAGGTTGGTCCATTCCTCCGGTGGGATGTCCGCCAGCCGCCGGTTCATCACCGCCTCGTTGGTCGAGACGATCTGCACGACCGCGGATCGTCCGCCGGCGAGGTCGCTGCGGATCGCGGCGACCAGGCTGGGCGCCTTCAGCCCCGCCAGCAGGTGGCCGAAGAAGCGCAGCTTGGCGCTCTCGAAGGCCGAGCGGAGCGCGCTCATCGCCTGGCCGCTCTGGACCTTGCCCTCGTCGTCCACGACGCCCACCGCCTTCAGCGCCTCGCCGAGGTTCGCGTGGATCACCTGGAAGGCGTCGGCCCAGGCGTCCCAGATCGCCACGTCGTCCGAGGTAAGCGGGTGCTCAAGTGGCTCATACTCGACGCCCTCGAACGACAGGCTGCGGGCCACGTAGAGGCCCATGGCCTTCAGCTCGCGCGCCACCAGCTCCATGAAGGCGATGCCGCCGGCCTCGGCCGCGTCCAGGAAATCGGCCCGCGTCGCGAAGGGCGCCTCCGGCCCGCCCCACAGCCCCAGGCGCGAGGCATAGGCCAGGTTGGCCGGCTCCGTGGCGCCGGTCGCGGACACGTAGAGCACCCGCGCGTTCGGCAGGCGGTTCTGCAGCGCGAGCCCCGCCAGCCCCTGCAGCGAGGCCTTCTTCGGGCCGCGCGCGCCGGCGCCGCCGGCCGCGCCGCCCATGGCATGCGCCTCGTCGAAGACGATCGTCCCGTCGAAGTCGACGCCCAGCCACGCTACGATCTGGTCGAGCCGCGACGGCCGGCCGCCCCGCGCCGGCTGGCGCAGGGTGGCGTAGGTCGAGAACAGGATCCCGCGGTCCAGCCGGATCGCCTCGCCCTGCTTCCAGCGCGCCTGCGCCACTACGTCGTGGACCGAGCCGCCGATCGCCTTCCAGTCGCGCTGCGCGTCCTCGAGCAGCGCCTCGTTCTTCGACAGCCAGAGCGCGCGCAAGCGGCCCTGGGCCATGTTGTCGGCGATCACAGCGGCCACCTGCCGGCCCTTGCCGGCGCCGGTGCCGTCGCCCAGGAACATGCCTCTGCGAAGCGAGAACGCGTCCGCATCATCTTCCCGCGCGAGCGGCAGCTCATGGGCCGCCTCGCCCACGACCCAGCGACCCGGTAGCAGCGCGGCATGGGCCTCGCCGGCATAGACCACGGTCTCGGCCTGGGCGTCCGAGAGCCGGCCTTCGTCGTGCAGGCCCGCCGGCAGCAGCGGGCGGTAGCTCGGCGCCGGGGGCGCGACGGACGCCATCGCCGCGGATTCCACCAAGGGCGTTGGGTGCGGCCGCGCGGTCGCAAACGCGATCCGCCCCGGCCGCCAGGCCTGGTAGAGCCCGACGTCGCGGCCCTCGCCGGACCAGTCGCAGAGGTCGTAGGCCAGCGGTGAGGCCCCCTCCAGGAACCGCAACGCGACCGCGGGACCGCCGGAACCCCGTGCGCGCAGCGAGAGTCCCACGGGCGCGGCCCGCGCCACGCGGACCTGCGCGCTTGGGCGCGCCGGCAAGGCCGCCGCCCAGGCCGCGGCTTCGGCCAGATCAGCCGCGAGGTCGACCGCCACAGCGCCGCCCCCGTCGCCGCGATCCAGCACGAGAAGGCCCGTGTCGACGCTCGTCCCGTGCTTCAGGAAGGTGCCCGCCGGCAGCGTCAGGGCGCCCACCACGCGCCCCCGGCGGCCGAGCAGGCCGCGGAGCCCCGCGTCGCCCAAGGCCGAGGCCGACACGATCGCGGCCAAACGGCCGCCGTCGGCCAGGCACTGCAGCGCGGCGATCAGGTGCGAGCCCAGGCCGGCGAAGGGCGGGTTCATGACGACGGCGTGGAACTGGCCTGCGTCCGGCAGCAGGTCGCCCAGATGCGCAGCGTCCAGACGCGTCCGCGACGCGCCGCCGAACAGGCCGTCCAGCAGGCCGGCGCGCCGGTCGCTGAGCTCGTTCAACGCCAGCGACGCGCCACAGCCTTCCGCCAGCGCCGCCAACATCCCGACGCCGGCCGAGGGCTCCAGCACCCGGTCCCCCGGTCGCACCTGAGCGGCCAGCACCACGAGGGCCGCGAGGGGCGCGGGCGTTGAGAACTGGTCCAGCGCCAACTGCTGCTCGGAGCGCCGCGTATGGGTGAGACCGAGCGCGCTCAGGTCCGCCAGCGCGCCCACGACCTCGGCCGGCGCGTCCTCAAGCCGGGCGACCTGCGGCCCGATCCGGCGCACCTGCAGCACCATCGCCGCCTCGATGGCGTCGTAGGCGTCGCGCCAATCCCAGGCGCCCTCGGCGTCCGTCGCCCCGAAGGCGGTGGTGAGCACGGCCGACACCACCCGGCGCTCCAGCGGCCGGCCGCGGAAGAGGTGGGGGGCGAGCGCGCGGGCGGCGGCCAGCAGGTTGGCGGACCGGTCGTGGGCGGACGTCTCGGCGAAAAGGGGCAGGGCGGCGTTCATGGCGGGGCTCCCGCCCGGCGTGGCCGACCCGTCGCCTTCCCGTCCGCCGGGCTCGCCCCGGCCCGCCCTTTCTCCTCGTTCCAGAAGAACGGCGCCGTCCCGGAGCGACCGGAACAGCGCCGTCAGCCGGCGGTCGCACCGCGGAGGGATCCACCGCCCAGAGGCGCGGCGTGAGCGTCCAATCGTGCCCACGCCCCGGCGGCGTCCGCTCCAGGACGCCAGCGCCGGGGCATTCGCGACGGGCATGCGCCGCCGGGTCTCAAGGATCAGGCGGCGACCGCCGTCGCCCCGCCGTCCCATGTCCGTTCGGCGTCAGGCTCAGCCTCGGCGGCGTCCGACGCAGGATCGCCGAGGCAGACCGTTTCGCCGTCCTCCGCCTCGTCCGGCGGCTCGGCGGCCCAGGACAGATAGGCCGGCGCCCAGCTGCGCTCAGCGGCCCGTTCGGCCACCAGCGAGACGAGCTCATCCTTCTTGGCACCGCCGGCGCGCGTCTCGCCCGCGCCCATGGCGTCCAGCATGTCGAGCAGCTTGGCCTTGGGGTGGGCGCCCAGGAAGGTCTCGTCCGGCGTCCAGTGCAGGGTGACGTCGGCCTGGCAGATCGCGGCGATCTCCACCGCCTCGGCCCGGGCGGCGCGGCGCACCTGGGTCGTGCGCTCTTCCCGCAGGTCCAGGCTCAAGGCCACCACCTCGGCGAGCAGCGCCATCTTCTCCCCGTGGGGCAGCGCCGCCACCCATGCGATGGGCGACAGTTCCGACGCCTCCCAGGCGGCGCGACGATCGGCGAGGCGCCGGCGCACATCCCCGTCCAGCGACTCGATCGGCGTCACGCCGCGCCGGCTGTAGGCCTCCGCGTCGAGCGACAGCGCCCCGCCGCCTCGGCCCCGGCCCTGGCAAAGCACCACCACGCCGAACAGCCGCGCCACCACCGCGGTGAGCGCAGCGCCAGGATCGTCCGCCAGCGCGCGGATCAGCGCGCGCGTGGCGGTGTCCGTCCGCACCTCGTGCAGGGCATGGCCGACCCCGTCGAGCTCGGGGCCGGGCGCGACCGCCACCGGTGTCGCGATCACCGCCGGGGTCTCGCGCCGCGACGGGAAGGCGCCGGCGCCGAACGGGGCGTCGTCGCCCTCGACCGTCTCCTCCTCGTCGTCCTGTTCGACGACCGGCGCCGGCGGTCCGTAGGCGCGCAGGCTCAGCCCCGTCGTCGTGTCCGAGAACACCTGAACGAAGCTCACCTCGCGCGGCGGCTCGCTGGCCAGGTCCGCGGCGAGCTTCGCCGCCAGGACGGCCGCCAGCCGCGGCTCGGCGCCGTCCGACGCCCAGTCGACATCGGCCAGGGCGGCGCCGGCCTCGTGCTCGGCGTTCTGCAGCTCTTCCCAGGCCGCGAGGCCGTCGCTGTCCAGGCCCATGCCGTAGTTGGTCCCGAACGGCTCCAGGTCCGCGTCGTCGATCTCCGGGCACGCCACAGACACGCGAACCTCGATACCGAGGTCGCGCGACAGCGCCTCCGCGCGCGCAATCCACGCCGACTGCAGGATCTCGGGGTCCAGCACCACGTCCGGCCGCTCCCCGAAGAGGTCGCAGTCGATGCGCCCGCCGGCCGCTGCGTAGCGATCGGACCCGACGAGGCGGAAGCGCCGGTCGCGGGTGGTCACCTGGCCAGCGTCGAGCCGGTCGGTGATCCGCCACTCCTGGAAACCCATGCCGTTCAGGGCGGCCTCGGCGATCTCGCCCTGCTCCTTGCGGTCGGGCAGCCGGGCCAGCAGGCGGGCCTGACGCAGGTTCAGGCGGCCGGCGCGGAGCGCCTCGAGGGCCTTGGGATGGAGGTCTGAGAGGGCGGCCAGGCGGCGCACCTCGAGCTCGGCGAAGCCCAGCGCCCCGGCGATCACCGCGAAGGCCAGCTGGGCCTTCAGCATCTTGCCGATCGCCACGATCACGTCGGCCGGATGCACGGGCACATGCTTGTTGGTCAGCACGATCGCGGCGGCCTGGCGGGCCGGGTCGGTCTCGACGAAGGCCGGCACCGGATAGGCGTCGGTGATCCGCCCGGCGTCCAGCAGCAGCTGCAGCGCCAGCCAGCGGCGGCGGCCGTCCAGCGCCATTCCGGGCTTCTCTTTCTTGCCCCGGCCGGGCCGCACGGTCAGCGGCTGCAGCACGCCGGCCGCGAAGATGGTCTCCGCCAGCTCCGGGATCTCGTCGTCCGGCGCTTCACCGAAGCGCATGTTCTCGGGCGCGATCGCCACGTCGCGCAGCGCGAACGTCCTGGGCAGGCGTTCGGCGATGGGTTCAGGGACAGGGGTCTTGCGCATCGAGAGGCTCCCGCCCGGCCGGTCGGGACCTCCCCGCCGCGCCGGGCGCCCCGTCCGTCCCTTCCTCCATCCCCTCGGCGTCGTTCCAGTCCCCGAACCCCTCCGGCGGCAGCGCGAGCTGGGCCTCGCACCCCGCCGCCCGCAACCGCGCCACAAGCATTGCGGCCGACCGCTCGCCGTCCGTCCCACGGTCGCCGGCGACCACCACGCGCCGGACCCCGGCCGGCGCGATCCAGCGCCGCAAGTTGCTGGTCGACAACAGCGCCCAGCCCGGAAGCCCGAACCGGCGCATGGCCGAGAGCGTGGTGGGCACGCCCTCGCCGACCACCATCGCCTCGCCGACGCGCGCCAGCCGCACCGCACAGCCCGCCGGCAGCACGCCCACCACCTTGCGCGGCGGGCGCGCCGAGGTGCTGCGGCGTCCTTCAGAGTCGAGATAAGTCACCTCGACGGCGGTGAGCTTGCCCAGGTCGGTGCGCACCGCCGCCAGCAGGGCCGGCCGGTAGGGCCCGGACCCTCGGTAGACGGCGGCGGGCGCGGCGGCATGCGCCCGCAACGCCCGGGCGTCGGCCAGGCCGGCATCGACGCCCCGGCGGGCCAGGTA
>FWWL01002225.1_pt1 | contig 41658 bp, 37 predicted proteins | sample 2228331 | NCBI WGS metagenome assembly FWWL01 (sample SAMEA103939775, study PRJEB20133) | metagenome
TGATATATCGGGCTACGGGTTCCTGGACCCGACCGTCCATACAGTTGATGACGGTGGCGAAGACGGGCTTTCGCATATAGGCCTCCACCGGCATCGCCTCAGAGCATGTCCCTCAAACCCTCCAGGACATTCCTCAAGGGGGGCGCGGGGAACCATTCTTTACCGGTGAGCTCGTTGGCGAAAGCCATGTAGACCTGCGATATGGCCTTGACCAGATCTGCCGGTAAGGGTTCCGGCATGGATTTGACCAGCGACTTCCAGCGCACCGGGTCCTTCTTCTTGGCCTCTTCTATCTCCCGGTGCCACGGGGAGCCGCGGTAATGTATGCGAGCTATCTCCTTGCTCACCGGGATGTTCTGGTAGGAGAAGCGGCATTCGTCCAGTGTCCCCAGTGTGTCCACCAGCATGAGACGTCGTTCCTCGTCGAAAGCGAATTCCAGCTTGCCGTCCTCGTGGAACAGTCCCAGGGGGGAGGTCCTGGCGGTGATGAGATCATCGATGGCCAGGACCGCCTTTTTTATCTCCGAGAATTCCTCTTCTTTCATGAAAGCCAGGTCTCGTGCCTCTTCCCACGAGAGGTAGCGGTCGCTGGCCTCCAGTTTGGTGGAGACGTCGAGGATGGGCCGCAACAACACCTGGCCGGGCACGGGCATATCCTCCAAGCCTAAGTCCTCCAGCTTTAACGAGCCTTCCTCCAGTCTCCGGAAGACAGACGAACCCGGAGGGAGGGAGTTGCGATAGATGAACTCCAGGGGGATGAGGAAGCAGCTATCGGCGTCTCGATAAGGAGAGTAGTCGTAACCATATGCACCCTTCACGGGGTGTATCACGCGTACTCCCTTGAACTGGAGGGTGTCTGTCGGTCTCCGGAGTTCCTCCAAAGAGACCAAACTGTCGCCTTCCACCAGCCCCAGGTAATGGGTCCGAAAGCCGTTCCTCTCGAGTTCCTCGAAAAAATAGGCCGTGGCCAGACACAAAGCCTCGCCCTTGTGGGGTATATGATCGGGCATCTCTCCCCAGTCAAAAACGGAGTAGCGGTTGGAAAAGACGAATCGGCCTGCACCCACTCTCCTTTCCGCTGGCTCCTCGATCCACACGAGGTCTTTTACGCTTCCCATACCGGACCTCCTCAATAAGCCGGCCTCAGATGTTTTAATGATGATTTTTAGTTCAGAGATGGTGAATGTGTCAAGAATAACGTTTGTTGCCGCTCAAATACTGTTTGGATGGGATCTGGCTTCCGATCGGGCAAGGCGGCTGAGCCTCTTTTCCCCACCGGGGCCAGAGATCATCTCCCCTACCCGTGCGGCAGTGGGTCGTGATCCAGAGGTTTTTGGAAGTGGGTATCAGACGGGCTTACCCACCGTGTTTATTCCGGTCAGCTTGTACAGGGGGCAATACCCGGAGGCCGCCGAGGAGAGGAGCATCCCCGCGTTGCAGGCGGCCACCACTCCCAGTTTGCCCTCCTTTTTCCAGGCCAGGACCAGAAGGCCGGCGGCCAGGACGGTGCGGGCTATCCTGTCAAGGGTTCCCACGTTTCGTTCCAAGAACCACACCTCCCCCTGAACCCGGTCTCCTCTACCCCGATATTGCGGTAGCGCGGCACGACCGAGGGTGAGAGGACGACATGCCGTGATGTCCATCGCTATTGATTATACCCCTTCCTCCATCCCCGTGGTCGTATCAGGGGCAGCGAGCAGAGCAGTGCTACGATGAGCCAGAACCTCGCACGGGTTTGACATCCGGTGCCTCGCCTTTTATCGGTGTGGGCAGCACTCTGTTAAAATGGGTCTGAAACGGTCCTTGAGAGGCATGCCTGCCGGTATATGCCCCTGACTGCCCGGCGATTTGGTTGTGGTTCACCCGAAGGGATGGGGATAAGGCATTACATCCGTGTCCTCCTGAATACGAGGGAGCTCCAGTAGGGGCCACCGCAGCAGCCGAGGGATGGCCGAAAAGTGCCCCCCCGTGAGGGGTCACGTATCAGGGCGGGAGAACGCCGAATGTGCCCCCGTTTTCCCGAAGGCTCGGGGGCATGCCGAGAAGAGATTCCAGGTCGCGTTCATCCGTGGAAGAAGGCAGATGAAGGTCGCCCTTTTTCAGTTCGCCGTCAACGCCGCGGGAAAGATACCCGCGGTGATGGAGAACATGCTGGGCGTTTTCCTGACCAACGCCCTGAGCAAGGCGGCAGGCCTGGAGGTGGTGGACCTGACGCCTCCGCCCCGTGAGGGGGAGGTCCTCTTCCTCGCCTCACTACCCGGTGCCGAGGAGGTCCGGGAGGCAGCGGAGAGGGCGGGGACCCCCTGGGCACTCTGGGGGGCCCTGAGGTTCGGCCCGGAGGGCCGGCCACTGGTCCGGGAGATGGCCGTCGAGCTCTGGGCGGGAAACGTGGAGGAGGGCCTGCCGCCGGTCCGTCGCGACTTCCTATTCCGGGGGCTGCAGGGCGACGTGCGCACGGCGCATCTCAGCGTGGACGTGGGAGCTCTGGAGGACCTGGTGGAGGAGATGGTGGTGGCCCTGGCCGAGGAGATGGGGCTGGGGCGGGAGAGCCTCAGCCTAAACCGCATAGGGGAGGGGTTGTCTCTGTCGGACCGGGCCATGGTCTATTTCATCTACGCCTTGCGTATCCTGACCGACCCGGAGGCCAAGCTGAAGCTCTACCGCAAGGCCGTCTCCGCCGACCCCTTTTTCTCCCAGGCCTACATCAACGCCGGGCAGCTACTGCTCGGCCTGGGGAAATACGGTGAGGCCATGCGCTTTCTGCTCCTCGCCCAATCCCGGTTGAAGGGCTCCGAGGCCGAGCCGGACCTGCTCAACCTGCTGGGGGTCTCCGCCGTCAACCTGGGGATGTGGGATGAGGCGGTGGGGGTCTGGAAGCGGTCCCTGGAAATCCGCCCGGAGAGCGTGGAGGTCCTGTGCAACCTGGCCCAGGCCTATGCTATGAAGGGCATGAACCGCGAGGCGGAGGAGCATTACCGCCGGGCGGCGGACGTCGACCCCCGATCTCCGCTCCCCTGGTTCTCGCTGGGCAAGCTGCTGGTCAGATTGGGCGATTTCCAGGAGGCGGAGAAGAGCGTGCGGCGGTATATCGAGCTCTGCCCCGGGGACCCGTGGGCTTATTACCTTCTGGGGACCTGCCAGCTGGAACTGGGCAACCGGGAGGAGGCCCGCTTTTCCCTGTCCAAAGCGGTGCAACTGGATCCCAGGGGACAGGTGGGCGAGCTCGCCCGGCGCAGGCTGGAGGAGTGATCGGGCGACCGGGCGTTTCGGGCCCTAACGCGGTCTTCCGCAGCTCGGGGGTATCCCCTCGAGAGCGCCCTTTTCACCCGCTTTCAGTTGCCCCGGTAGAGGGGCTTGCGGTTCTCAAGGGCCGCCTTAACCGCTTCCTTGTGGTCCTCGGAGACCAGGCACAGGGTCTGGGCGATGGCCTCGAATTCGAGGGCCGTCTCCGGGTCGGAATCCCAGCAGCGGTTTATGACCTGTTTGGCCATGGCGATGCCCAGGACCGGTCCGGAGGCCAGCTCGGCGGCCAGCTTTCTGGCCTCCGCAAGCACCCGATCGGCCGGCAGCACGTGCTCCACCATTCCCAGGCGTTGAGCTTCCACGGCGTCTATGGTCTTCCCGGTAAAGATGATCTCCTTGGCGTGGCCCAGGCCCACCAGCCGGGCAAGGCGCTTGCAGGCTCCCAGGTCGGGGATGATGCCGAACTTGATCTCCATGAGGTTGAATCGCGCCTCCTCGGAGGCGAAGCGGATATCGCAGGCCAGCATGAGCTCCATGGCCCCGCCGAAGGCCAGGCCGTTCACCGCGGCGATCACCGGTTTGTCCATCATCTCGAAGGCCAGAAAGGTGCCCTGCACCCCCTTGAGGAAGGTGTGAATCTGCAGCGCGGTCAGCTGACCCAGCCCCGCGAAACTCCCCAGGTCCAGGCCGCTGGAGAAGGACTTGCCGGCCCCGGTGAGGACCACGGCCCTCACCTCCGGGTCCTCCTGTAGCTCCCTGGCCGCCGCGCCCAGCTCAAGGAACATGGTGTGGTTCATGGCGTTGTGAACCTCGGGGCGGTTGAGGGTGAGAACCGCCACGCCGTCTTCTTTCTCCAGGAGCAACGTCTCGTAACCCATTTTTCCTCCTCCCCGCTCGCTTGCCGTCCTCCAGGGCGATTTTATACGCCGGGGGGCGTTTTCTCCACCGTCCCCGGGTAAGGGGAGGATGGGCACGGCGCCCCGCGGGTGCGCGTACTGCTATAATGGGCGCTGGAGGTGAGGACTTTGCCGGTCTACGAGTACAGGTGCGACTCCTGCGGCCATTCCTTCGACCTCATCCAGCCCATGGACGCGGAGAAGACCGCGGACTGCGAGAAGTGCGGCTCGCCGGCCAGGCGCGTCTTCAGCCCCCGCGTGGCCATCCGGTACGAGGGCTGGGGATTCAACGCCACCGACAAGCTCCTGCCCGAGAGCAGCCGGGTGAAGCGGGACTTCAAGCAGCTGCGCGAGAAGGCGGAGCAGATCATGGAGGAGGACTTCACGCCCTGAGGCCGGACCGGGGCGGGCTCGACTCTCGCTGGTGGAGCGTCACGCACTCCAGGGTCTTCCTCAAAAGGGTGAGCGCGAGGCCGCTCCTCTGCACAACGGGGCTAAGGATCGAGATCCCCATCCCCCGGGCACATCACCTCCGGTCTCGCACCCGTCCAACACAACCCTTAACCGAAGCATGCTGGAAGCCCCACCGGGGACATCGAGCGAGCTCACCGTCGTCTCGCGCCCCTTCATTTCCCGGGCTAAAACATCCTCCGCAGGACCGGAACGAGGGGCATATCCGACCTCACCGCCCTCTCGCGCCCGTTCATGTCTCCTTGAGGTGGAAACGGAGAGAAGAGCCGTCATATCCATCCCATGAGTATGCGCAGGATGTTCAGCTTGCGGAAGCGGGCCCCGGTGATGGGCCACATCAACTCCTCCTTGGGGAGGTGGAGGCGGCGCCTGAGGCGCCGGCACTGCTCGTCCAGCTTCTCCAGCTCCCGCCGCCGCATCCCTGGGTCGGGTAGGGCCAGGATGTCGTCCACCAGCTTCAGGAGGGAAACCGTGTCCCTCAGGCGCCGCTCGTTGAGGGCCGCCCTTCCCGGGGAAAGCAGCCCGTTCTTGGCCTTCAGGGAGTTCAGCTCCAGCAGGGCCTCGTAGGTGACGTCCACGATCTCCTGGCGGGTCATCCACCGCGTCTCGTAGCCCAGCATGTCCCTCCAGTGGGGGGAGAGGGTGGCCTGGGCGTAGTCCTCGAGGGTCCGGTGGATGAGGCGGATGCCGTACCTGTCCGGATGGCGGTGGAAGGGGCACCCGGGGTCGATAAAGGGGGCCAGCGGGCCTATGAAGGGGTTGAGCCGCGGGCCGAACTTGCGCAGGAGTCGGGCGCAGTATTCCACCGTCTCCAGCACCGAATCCCTGGTCTGCCCGGGGAGCCCGATCATGAAGAAGACGTCCAGTTTCTTGCACCCGGCCTCCAGGGCCCAGGCGATGTTCCTCTCCAGCTCCTCGTTGTCGTATTCCTTTCCCAGAAGCTCGCGGATCTCGGGGTCGTGCGACTCCGGGGAGATCTGGAGGTCGAAGTTGTCGAAGCTGGAGCCGATGCGCTCCAGGAACTCCCGGGGCGCGGGGGAGAAAAGCTCGAATACCAGGTGGTTCTTGGGATCGGCCTGGCTCATGAGCTCCACGGTGCTCATGGCGAAATCCCTGCCCCCCTGGAGGAGGTCTCCCACCAGGAAGATGGGCGCCGAGGTGAACTTGGATATCAGGCTCACGTCGTAGGCGATCTTCTCCGGGGGCCTGAACGCGGGCTGCCGTCGCCCGCAGACCTCGAGCATGGCGCTGCTCGATCCCCCGCAGAACGCGCAGTCCCGGGTGCATCCCCGGCAGGTGAGGACCATGGTGATGGGGTATCTCCACCAGTTCCAGAAGGCCCGTGGGCTTTTCCAGTCCCGGTACTTGAAGACGGAGCGGATGGCGTAACGGTAGTTGTCACCCAGGTATTCCAGGCTCGCCGGGACGTAGGAAAGAGGGTTCTCCTTGACCGAACCGTCCGCCGCCCGGTAGGTGAGGTTGGGCACCTCATCCAGGGAACACGACCCGCGCAGGGCTTCCATGGTCCTGAGGAGGGGTTCCTCGGTGGAATCGCCGCGGATCACGTAGTCGATCTGGGGGTATCGGAGGAGCTCCCGGTGAAAGAAGGTGGCGGAATATCCCCCCAGGATGATGGGGATCTCCGGGTGTATCTCCTTGAGCATGCGGGATACCTCGAGGACTCCCTGGGCGTGGGTCAACCAGTGGAAATCCAGCCCGAAGGCCCTGGGGCGCAGCTTCTTCAGAAAGGCGGGGACGTCGAATCCATCGTCCTCCAGCATGCGCTGTGCCAGGTTGATGATGCGGGTGTTGATGCCGTTGCGTTCCAGGTATTCGCCCAGAAAAGTGAAGCCGATGGGGTAGAGTTCGAAGGCCGGCGTGCTGGGCACCAGGTCGCTTATGGGGCTGGGGACCGAGGTCAACTTCCGGAAGTCGTAGACGCTTGGAGGGTGCAGGAGCACCAGCTCCGGTTTGGCGAATACCATGACTCACCTCTGAGACCGGGCCGTCGTTTCCGGTGGCGGGGCGGGGCGGTCACGGAACTCCATGGTTTGCAGGGCCTTGGAGCCCGGCGGTTCACGCCCCTCCCGGTTTCACCGGTCCAGGCTCGGGACGGGCATCCCCCGAGGCGTTCCCCGAGACGCGCCGTGTCCGAGCCGGAGATCGTCCATGGTAAGGATATCTTTACCCTCCCGCTCGCACAACCCCGTGACGATCAGGCATGATGCCGTGAGGAGAGGGCATGGGGCCGGGAGAGGGGCCTTTCGGCCTTGCCGGGGGGTGTGCCCCGGGCGAAGGGTGCGGTAAAAGGAACGGGATATCGCGGTGCGCTCTCCGCAGGGTGGCTCGGCCGCCGCAAGGGCCTTGACCGCAAGGCCGCGTCTTCTCCCGGGCGTCAAGCCAGCAGCCGGCGCATGAACTCCGCGCGATCCTTCTTGAACTCCAGCAGGCGGTTCTCCAGCTCCTCCACGATCCCGTCCAGGGCTATGCAGAAGGCGATCTGGCCCCGGCGCAGGGTGTCCAGGAGCTGCTGGGGCCCCTCGCAGATCTCAAATATGGTGGACCCGTCGGTGATCAGTTTGCACTCGGCAAGGGGACGGGAACCCTCTGCCCTCCGGCGCAGGAACTCCAGGGTCTTGCGGATTTTCTGCAGGCTGATCCCCTGTTTGAGCATGCCGGTGATGGTCCGCAGCTCCACCAGGTTGCGGAAGTCGTATCCCTCCCGTTCCCTCTGACCGGCGGAGGGCACCGCCGGCTGGATGAGGCCCGTGTCCCGCCAGTAGCGGAGCTGGCGTGGTGTGCACCCGGCGATACTCGCCGCTTGTTCCGCGCTGAAGATCATGTCCCCCTCCAGGAAGAGTCTGTGCGACGGACGCCCCGGGAATAAGACGAACAGACCTCAAGGACCTGAAAAGGGCCGCTCTCGGTAAGCCTTATTATTATCCCGGGCCTCCCCGGGGTTCAATACCTATTTGCCGGCTGGCGCTTTTTCGGTCTTGCCGGGCGCAGGCCGCCGAGGTGAGGAATAAGCCTCACTGTTATCCCGGGCCTCCCCGGGGTTCAATACCTGCTGCTCCGTTCCTCGATCTTGCCCGCGAAAACGGTGCGGAGACCTGCGGATGGTGGATGGTCCGGGAGCCCACCTCGGGTCTTACCCGGCGGAAGGTCCCCGCGGCGGCGGCGGCGAATAACCCCGCGGGGAGGGGATATGAGCCGGACGGAGGCCCGAGCCCGCGGAAAGGGGGAGCGGCCATGCGGGAACGCGTATACAGCGCATACCGGGTTAAGTATAATGTTCCAGATAAAGCGGTAAGGCCCGAGGTCTTTTTACCAGATAATGGGAGACAAGTGGTGTTGGAGATAAGGCCTTTCCGGGGGGTCCTCTACAATCCACGGGTGGTGGATGACGTATCCCGCGTGGTGGCGCCGCCGTATGACGTGATCGACGACCGGCGCCGGGAACAGCTCCTGTCGCGTTCCCCCTACAATATAGTGAGGCTCATACTCCCCCTGGAGCCCGGGGAATCGCGTTTCTGGGACCGCTCCGCGGCCATGTTCCGGGCCTGGAAGATGGGGGAGGTTCTGATCCCGGACGCGGGCCCCTGTTTCTACGTCCACCGTCTGACCTTCTCCTCGCCCCTGGGAGGCACCCTCACCCGCACCGGGATCATCGCCGCCCTTCGCTGCCAGCCGCTGGGGGATTCCGTCCTGCCTCACGAGAAGACCTTCCCCAAGGTCCGCCGGGAGAGGCTTTACCTGCTCCGGGCCTGTCGGGCCAACTTCAGTCAGGTCTTCACCATCTTCCGGGATTCCGGCGGGGAGGTGCTCTCCCTGCTCGAGGAAGCCGCGGCGGGTGACCCCCTCTTTGAGTTCGTGGACGACGAGGGGGTGGAGCATCGCCTGTGGAGGCTGGATTCGCCTCGGGGAGCGGAAACCCTCGCCCGGGCCGTGTCCGGCCGCAGGCTGATCATCGCCGACGGCCACCACCGCTATGAGACGGCGCTGGCTTACAGCAGGGAATACGGCTGCGCGGACGGTCCCGACGAGGCGGCGGGTTTCGTTTCCGTCACCATGGTGAGGACGGAGGACCCCGGGCTCCTCCTGCTCCCCGTGCACCGCGTGGTCAGGGCGCCGCTTCCGGGCCTGCGGGAGATGGAGGAGAGGCTGTCGCCTTTCTTCGAGACCGTCCGCCTGGCCGGGGATGCGGGCCGGGGGGAGGGTTCCCTGGTGGAGACCCTCATGGGGTCGCGGAGGCCCGCCTTCGTCCTGGCCACCGGCGAGGGACTGGTGCTTCTGGCCCTCCGCCCACGGGTGGAGCCCCACAGGGTCATCCCGGGAGGGGAGAGCCGACGGTGGAAGGAGCTGGACATCTCCGTCCTCCACGCCCTGGCCCTGGAGCGATGTCTGGGGCTGGATACGGAGAGGCTGGCCGAGGAGGGCGGGATCACCTACACGCCCTGGGAGAGCCTGGCCATGGACGCGGTGGCCGGCGGGGAGGCCACGGCTGCCTTCCTGGTGAGACCGACGCGCATGGAGGACATCTGGGACATCGCCGAGGGCGGGGAGAGGATGCCCCACAAGAGCTCCTATTTCCATCCCAAGCTCCCCAGCGGCCTGGTCATCTTCGACCATCAGACGGCCTTCCGCTGAGCACTCCACCGTGGCCGGCCTTGAGGTGGAGGGGTATTGCATTCCAAAGATATTAACCTATACTTAATATATGCCCGGAAAAAAGAAGAGCGCTTCCCGGGTGCAGAAGGGAAGCGGAAGGAAAAAAGAACCGGATACCCGCAACCTCCTGAAGGTCTCTCAGGTGGCCAAGGCCACCGGCGTCTCCACCTCGGCCATCAACTACTACGTGCGCATGGGATTGCTCCCGCCTCCCCTGAAGACCCACCGCAACATGGCCTATTACCACCCCTCCTACGTGCAGATGATCAACTACATAAAGCGGCTGCAGCTGCAGAAGCACCTTCCCCTGGAGAGGATAAAGGAGATCATGGCCGCCAAGATGGAGATCTGGAAGGAGATAGACCGTAGCCTCGGGGTCCCGGAAAGGGAGGCGGAGGCCCCTTCCGAATCGGCGAGGAAGGTGGGGGTGAGGGAGAGGATCATGGAGGCGGGGGTGAAGCTCTTCTCCCGCAAGGGTTATCACTTCACCACCGAAAAGGACATCATCTCCGCCGCCGTTTTTAATGATACGGCGACCACCGAGATCTACACGGGCAAGGAGGACCTCCTCATGGATCTGGCGGAGGAGGGAGTCCGCGTCTTTCGGGCCCGCGTGGCCAGGGAGATCGCCTCCGTGGACGACATGCTGGAGAGGATCAAGATCTCCATCCCGGTGGCCTTCAAGTTGATCGTGGAGAACCGCGAGATATACAACCTCTACCTGGAGGGAGCGGCCACCGGGGACCTGTCCTTCGACCGCAAGCTCTCCCAGATGACCATGACCATCGCCGAGGACCTGAGGGCCACCATCGCCCGGGGGGTCCGCGACGGCACCATACGCAAGGTCAACCCGGCCATCGCGGCCAGCGCCATCATGGGCCAGCTGGTGCGGCTGGCCAACTACTGGATGGAGGACCCGCTGAAACACGACATCGAGGAGATCACCCGGGAATCCATCGAGTTCGTGACCCGGGCACTGAAGCCCGATTGACGGACGGGCGCCGTGTCGCCGTCCTCCCTAGGTGATCCGGAGAACGACCCCGGGCGAAAGGGGTTTTTTTCCTCCTTGAAGAGGAGCGCATGAGGCACTTCGGGTGGCCCGTGTGGCGGTCCTCGGCATGGAAGGCGGAGGTCCGGGTCATCCAGGCGGAGTGCTTAAGCCGGCCGGAGGGCCGGCTCGATCGGTCTGGACCACGGAGCAAGCGGCTTTAACCGCGTTCCCGGAGGGGGTTAATATATTGTTCCGGCGTGCACCGGGGCCCATGGGGTCTCGGGTGGGTTTGGCCCCGATTCCGAGGGTTCGGACTGAAGCACGGTTGGAGGGGCGGGGATGGAGACAGACGAGAGGCGGAAAACGCCGGTAGGCGACGGCGATATGCGGGTGCGCGATCACCCGGTGCTCGGCGAGCTCCCCCGCGCCCGGGAGGTGACCTTCTACCTGGACGGCAGGCCCCTCAGGGCGCGGGAGGGAGAGCCCGTGGCCGCCGCCCTCTTCGCCTCCGGAATACGGCTCTCCCATTACGCGGGCCCGGGGAGGGGAGCACGGGGGCCTTTCTGCATGATCGGCAGGTGCACGGAATGCCGCATGCTGGTGGAGGGGAGGGGGACGGTCCTGGCCTGTGTGACCCCTGTCGAGGAGGGGATGCGCCTGCGCACTTTGGGAGGGGACGGAGGATGAGCCTGCGCGAGGAGACCCGTTCCCTGGTGGTGGTGGGGGCCGGCCCGGCCGGTCTGTGCGCGGCCAGGGAGGCGGCGGGTGCCGGCTTGGACGTCCTTGTACTCGACGAAGGCTCGCAAGGGGGCGGCCAGCTGGTCAAACAGATCCACCGCTTCTTCGGTTCCCGGGAGCACGGGGCGGGCAAGAGGGGGTTCGAGATCGCCGAGGAACTGGTGTCCGCGTGCCTGGAGGAGGGGGTGGAGGTCCGGCTGGGACACAGGGTCCTGGGCTTCTTTAGCGACGGCCGGCTCATGGTAGACGGCGGCGAGAGCGTCTTCCTGTTACGGCCGAAGGCGGTCATCCTGGCCACCGGAGCGGTGGAGAAGAGCTTTCCCTTTCCCGGTTGGACCCTCCCGGGCGTGATGGGGGCGGGGGCGGCCCAGACGCTGGTCAATATCCACCGCGTCCTTCCGGGAAGGAGGGTGCTCATGGTGGGGGCGGGGAACGTCGGGCTGATCGTGGCCTACCAGCTGCTCCAGGCAGGCGCGGAGGTGGCGGGGGTCGTCGAGGTAGGATCCCGTGTGGGGGGTTATGAGGTCCACGCGGAACGGCTGCGGAGGGAGGGCGTCCCCCTTTACCTGCGCCACCGTGTCCTGGCCGCCGAGGGTGAGGTCGGGGTGGAATCGGTCCTGGTGGAGGATCTGGAGAACGGTGCCCTGAGGCGTTTCCAGGTCGATACCCTCTGTCTGGCCGTGGGTATGGCCCCCCAGGCGGAACTGGCGGCCATGCGGGGATGCAGGTTGGTCCACGTCCCGGAGCTGGGCGGGCTGCTCCCCTGGCACGACCGGGAGATGCGCACCGACCGCCCCGGGGTCTACGTGGCCGGTGACCTGGCGGGCGTGGAGGAGGCCTCGGTGGCCATGGACGAAGGGCGTCTGGCGGGGCTGGCGGCCGCCGCGGACGCGGGAGCCCTGGACCCGGCAACGGCCGAGAAGAGGATAAGGGAGATCCAGGCCAGGCTGGAGGTCCTGCGGGGCGGGCCCTTCGGGGAACCCCGCCGCAGGGCCAAGGAGCGGGTGTGTTCCCTTCACGCGGCGGGGAGGGAGGGTTGATCACCGCAAGTCCGTATCGGCGGGAAGAAGGCCCCCTCCAGGCGGCCGCGGGGGAGACGGGGCGCGGGGAAAGCGTTAGTCACACCCCTTTCACCGGAGCCCCCTTTGGGGCGCTGCCCCCCTTGTGCGCTGCGGAGAAGGGGGATCTTTCTGATATCGACCGGGTGCGAGAACGTTCTCGCCGTGGGGTCACGGGGGACTGGCCGACTCTTGCCATGCGGAGCTCAGCCCATGCTTCTTCCTCGTCGGCGCAAGGGACGACGAGGGGTCTGGGGACCGCGCCGGCGGGGGCGAGGTCCCGTGGAGAGGCCGGAGGTCGGGTTGGACCCTGAGGTCACGGGCGAGGAGAGCGGCTTTTTCGACTCCTGGGAGGCGGCCGAGGACGGACCGGTGGCCGTGCTTGACTGCCGCCAGAGGATACCCTGCAACCCCTGCGAGGAGGCCTGTCCCACGGGGGCCATCCGGGTGGGACCCGACATATGTGCCGTCCCCCGCCTGGATGCGCGGGCATGCAACGGTTGCGGGCGCTGCGTGGCCCTCTGTCCGGGCATGGCCGTATTCCTCCTGGACCGCCGGGGCGGAGGCGGCTACGCCGAGGTGACCGTCCCCTACGAGATGGACGGAAGGCCGGAGGCCGGGGAGGAGGTGCAGGTGGTGGACGGGGAGGGAAAAGCCTTCGCCAGGGGGAAGATAACCAAGGCCAGGGCTCTTGGAGGGAGGGCCCCCACCTTCCTGGTCACGGTGAGGGTTCCGGAGGAGGTGGCTCTAAAGGTGAGGGGAGTGCGGTTCCGACTAATTGAACTGGATAGCTGCCGGGAGGTGGACGCCGTGCCCACGCTCCCGGACTTTCCCCTGTGCCGCTGCGAGGATGTCACCCCGGGGAGAGTGAGGGACATCCTGCGCTGGGGGATGCGCTCCCTCCCCGCCCTGAGGAGGGCATCCCGAGCGGGACTGGGATACTGTCAGGGCCTGTTCTGCCAGGCCTCCCTGCGGGAGGAGTTGGCGAGGGCCAGGGGGTCTGACCCGGAGGAGGTCGGGTCCTTCCGGGTGCGTCCCCCGGTCCGGCCGGTGAAACTGGGTCTTCTGGGGGGAGGAAATGCCTGAGGTCTTGAGCTCGGAAGTGGTGGTCATCGGGGGCGGGGTCATCGGAGCCGCCGTGGCCTATTACCTCTGCCGGGAGGGCGCGGAGGTGATGATCGTCGAGGAGGACGACCTGGCCTCGGGAGCCTCGGGAGCCTGCGACGGTTTTATCTCCCTGCAGACCAAGATGCCGGGTCCCCACCTGCGTCTGGCCATGGAAAGCGCTCTCCTCTTCCCCGAGCTGGCCGAGGACCTGGAAGTGGATATAGAGTACCGGCGCTGCGGGGGGTTGCTCCTGGCCACCAGCCAGGAGCAGATGAAGGAGCTGCGGAGCAGGGCCAAGGCCTTGAAGGCGGAGGGGCTGGAGGTGGAGGTCCTCACCGCCTCCGACCTCAAGGAGTTCCTTCCCGAGGTGGGCAAGGAGGTCAAGGGGGGCTCCTACTGTCCCCAGGACGCCCAGGTGAACCCCATATCCCTCACCCTGGGGCTGGCCCAGAAGGCGCAGCAGATGGGGGCCACCATCCTGCGGGGATGCAGGGTGGAGAACATCGTGGTCACCAACAACCGGGTGCGCGAGGTCCACACCACGGCGGGGAACATCCATTCCCGGCGGGTGGTGTGTGCCGCGGGGGTGGGGTCCAACCGGATAGGCAAGATGATCATCGTGGATGTGCCGGTGCTTCCGCAGCGGGGCCAGATACTGGTCACCGAGCCGCAGGAACCGGTTCTGAAGACCCTGGTTGCCGGGGCCGAATACCTGGGCACCAAGGCCGGCATCCAGGGGCTCATGCCCGCGGAGGTTGAGGCCGCCAAGCTGGGGCTGGGCTTCACCGCGGAACAGACGGCGGCGGGGAACCTCCTTTTGGGCAGCACGAGGGAGTTCGTGGGCTTCGATAACCAGACCACCCCCGAGGCCATGAACGCCATCGCCCGCAATGCCCTGCGCTACCTCCCCTGGGTGGAGGACATGGACGTCATCCGCAGCTTCGCCGGTCTGCGGCCCTGTTCCCCCGACGGCCTTCCCATCCTGGGCACCATAAAGGGTGTCCGGGGCTTCTACCTGGCCACCGGGCATTCCGGAGACGGCATCTGCCTCGCGCCGGTAACCGGCAGGGTGATAAGTGAACTGGTGCTGGACGGGGAGACCGGCCTTGACATCGCCCCATTTTCCCTCTACCGCTTCAAGTGAGGAGGCGGTTTACCACTTCAATTGAGGAAGCGGTGCGCCCCCGCGCCGTCCACGCGGGCCGATGCGGCTGTAGGAGGGGCCTTCTCGTCGCAGTTCCGGAGGAAGGGAAGGGGGACGCTCCCCGGAGAGCCGACAGCCCAGCCGGGGGCGGGCTTTCCGGGGGTGGGCAGGGGAGAGGGCACCCAGGGCGTTCCGCCTCCTCGCTCCGCGAGTATGCCCCGTGCTTTAATATAGGTTGACGAGATGGCCGGGAAGACGCACTGGCGGAGGGAAAGAAAAAGGAAAGGGTCGTCTGGATGAAGGTGCTCTTCATCTATCCGGATTACAAGGTGAACGTGGACCCGGACACCGGCCGCATGCTGGGTGTGGAGGAAGGCGGTTGGTACATGGAGGGCCTGGCCAGCCTGTCCGCCGTGCTCAAGGGACACGGGCACCAGGTCTCCCTGTACCACCTGACCCGACCGGTGGCCCGGAGGGAGTTCCAGGACACCCTCCGGAGGGAGGCCCCGGACCTCCTGGGATTCGTGACCATGACCCGGGAATATCCCCAGGTCAAGGAATACGTCCTTTGGGCCAAGGACGCGCTGGACGTGCCGGTGATCTGCGGGAGCTATCATCCCACCACCCTCCCGGAAGAGGTCATCGCCACGGAGGGTGTGGACATGATCTGCCGCGGAGAGGGGGAGATGGCCCTTCTGGAGCTTGTGCGGAGGATGGACGCCGGGGAGGATTTCCGGCGAGTGGAGAGTATCTGGGTGAAGGAGGGAGGGACGATCCACCGCAACCCGGTGCGCCCTCTAATCGAGGACATCGACGAGCTGCCCCTCCCCGATTTCGCCCTCTTCGACCCCCAGAGGCTCATCTCCACCCGCATCCATACCGGCGTGGTCATCCTTTCACGGGGATGCCCTTACAGCTGCACCTACTGCTCCAACAAGAAGATGCGGGACATCTACCCCAACAAGAACCGGTACTCCCGCTTCCACAGCCCGGAGTACAGCATCGAATACCTCAAGAAGCTGCTGGCCACCTACCCGGACATCCGCTACCTCAACTTCCGGGACGACATCCTCCCCTGGAGGGGAGGGTGGCTTCAGAGGTTCACCGAGCTCTACCGCAAGGAGATCGGCCTGCCCTTCATCTGCAACTACCGGGCCAACCTGGTGACCCCCGAGGTGGTGCGCCTGCTGCGCGAGGCGGGCTGTTACCAGATGTTCTTCGGGGTGGAGAGCGGAAACGACTACATCCGCAACCAGGTGCTCAACCGCCACATGTCCCGGGAGCAGATCGTGAAGGCCTTTCGCGCCTGCCGGGAGGCGGGGATCAAGACCGTGGCCTACAACATGGTCGGCCTTCCCTTCGAGGATAAGTCGAAGGTCCTGGACACCATCAAGCTGAACGCGGAGATAGAGGCGGACCATTCACTGTGCCCCATATATTACCCTTACCCGGACACCGTGCTCTTCGAGATAGCCGTGGAAAAGGGTTGGGTGCCCCCGGTGTACGACTACCGGGAGGACCGCTACGTGGACCAGCCCACCCTTCCCCGGGAACAGCTCTACTTCGCTCGCTATTATTTCCGCCCCTTCGTGCGCATCTACCGTTTCCTGAACCGACTTCCGTCGCCCCTGGGGAGGACGCTGGAGAGGGCCGTCGACGGCCTCTTCCTGAGTCCCCGTCTTCCCCACCGTGCGCTGGTGGCCGCGGCGCGCCTTTCGGAGAGGTGCTACAGTGGGTTGAAGGAGGGGCTGAGAAGAGCTTCCCCTCGTCTTTACCTGTGGGTCAGGGACCGCGTAAGGGGGGTTACTTCCTCCCAGGGAGGTTGAGGCGCGGGGAGGAGCGCGCGGACGAGGAGCTGGGGGACCAGGGACGGAGGTAGCGGGGACTCTGCGGGGGATGTAGGGACTGGAGGCGGAGATGGCGGAATGCGTCAGCTGCGGAAGGACCGTGGAGGCGGGGAAACTCTTCTGCGAGGCGTGCTACGCCCGGATGAAAGGAAGGAGGGGGGTGCTCCGCGAGGCCGGCGGTTCCCGGGAGAGGGGGAGGGAACCCGGGTACGGTGGGGCTGACGGCGAGGCGGTGCCGGGGCCGGCGGGGATTCCTGCCGGCACCCGGGAGAGGCGGGGTTCCCTCACCCCGACGAGCGAGAAGAAGGTCGTGATCCTGCGGCCGGAGATGGAAAAAACCTCCAAAAAAGACAGAAAGAGCCGGTTCACCGTCACCATAACCTTGAGCGAGAGAACCTATCGCATGCTGGAGAGGCTGAAACCGGGCGGGAAAAAGAAGGAGGGGCCCGAGGCCGCGCAGCCCGCCCCGACGTCCTGGGGGAGGAGCCGGAAGGGTCCTCACGGCCGGCCAGCCCTCCGGGCCCTCAAGAGCGACAAGGGGCAGCTCCGCGGTTCCGTTCCGGTTAAGGGCGGTATCGCCGCCTGGGTGGCCTTCCGCCCCCGGAAACTGGACGGAGGGGACATGGCCTCCCTGGGGATGGCGGCCCTGGCCGTCGTCTCCATCCTGGTGCTCACCTTCCGTCCCTGGGTGCGTATCGACTGGGTGGCCGGAGGCGGCATCGTGGTGGGGCAGACCACCGTGCGGGGCAGCGACCTGGGGGTCCTGGTCTACGTGTCCCTGGCCCTGGTGCTGGCGGCAGCGGCCTACGTCCCCCTTTCCCTGTGGTTGAGGGAGCGGCTGGGATACGTGGATTTCGGGCTGGCGCTGCTCCTCGCCGGGCTGGTCTACATCATACTTTTCTACGCGGTCATCTCCTCCAACCGGAGGATAGTGGACGTGGCCGTGCGCCTGGCCGCCGCGGGCGGCGGACCTCCCGCGGATGGGATGGAGAGGCATACCTCCTGGCCCGCCTACCTGGTGTGTTTCATGGGGGTCGTCCTGGCCTTCTCCGGGCTGGCCAGGCTCTCGGAGCGCAGGTCCTCCGAGGGGGAAAAGGAGGAGGGGGGAATTGAACGCTCGCGGCGAGGATAGCGCATATCATCTTCTGCAGGAAGCCCGCCGCTTTCTGGGCAACAGCCAGCCGGACAGGGCTGCCCCGCTCCTGGAGAGGGCCAAGGCCCTGGAGCCGCGCCGGGGTTCCATTCTGGAAGCCCTGGGAATGGCCTACTACAACAGCGGGCGTCCGGAGAGGGCCCTCCGGGAGTTCGAGGAGGCCCTTGAGGTGGACCCCACCAATCACTTCGCCAGATACGCCCTGGGGAGGTGTCTCTACCGCACGGGGGAGCTGCGCATGGCCATCGGCCAGATGAAGCTGGCCGCGGTCATGGCCCCAGGCGTGGAGCTCTACCGGGAGACCCTGCGCCGTTTTCAGAGGGAGCTGGAGAGGAAGGGTGAAGCCCGGTCATGAAGGGCAGAGCTGACGCCTCATCAGTGCTCGACCGCTACCGGGCTTTCCTGGTGGACATGGACGGCGTGGTCTACCTGGACCGGGTGCCGGTAGACGGCGCGGCGGAGTTCGTCTCCGCCGTGCGGCGGGAAAGGAAGCGGATACTCTTCCTGACCAACAACTCCAGGTACACCCGGCGGGAGTACCGGGAGAAGCTGGAGGGCATGGGCATCCCCGCCTCGGAGGAGGAGATCCTCACCTCGGCTGCGGCCACCGCGGACTTCCTGCGCGAGAACTACGAGCTGGAGGGCTCGACCGCCTACCTCATCGGTGGAAGGGGTTTGGAGGAGGAGATCGCCGCCACCGGACTCATCCTGCTCAGGGGAGAGGAAGCCCGGGAGGCCGGCTTCGTGATCGTTGGCTGGGACACGGAGCTCACCTACGACAAACTACGCCTGGCCTGCCTCGCCCTTCACCGGGGCGCGGTGTTCATAGGCACCAACCCCGATGCCACCTTCCCCTCCCCGGAAGGGTTGTGGCCGGGCGCGGGGGCCATCATCGCCGCCCTGGAGAAGGCGGCGGGGAGGGAGGCGCTGGTGGTGGGGAAACCCAACCTGTACATGATGCAGGTGGCCCTTAACCGGGTGGGGGAGGTCGCGGACCGTACCTTGATGATCGGAGACCGATTGGACACGGACGTCCTCGGCGGCTGGAGGGCGGGCATGGACACCTGCCTGGTCCTAACCGGGGTCACCAGGCGGGAAGACCTGGAGGGAAAAGAGCCCCAGCCCGACCTGGTGGTGGAGAACCTCAGGGAGCTGCTGTGAACCCCGAACGAGCAAGGGACTGGACGAGAGAGGTCTATCGGCGGCTTTTCCCCGAGGCTCCGGACGGCTACCGTGTCTATTTGCGGTTGCTCGAGGAACTCTGCCCCGACGGGGGGAGGGTGGTGGACCTGGGATGCGGGGATGAGGATTACCTCTCCTTCCTTCTCCCCAGGGCGGAGGTGGTGGGAGTGGACCGCAGGGAGGGCGGGGGTTCCTACAACGCCTACATCCGGGCGGATCTGGAGGAGGAGCTGCCCCTCCCTCCCCGGTCCGTGGACCTTGCGGCCAGCAAGTTCCTCCTTGAGCACCTGCGGCGGCCGGAAAGGCTCCTTCGATCGGTGCGCGAATCCCTGCGGCCAGGGGGCTGTCTGGTGGTCATGACCCCCAACGTCCTCTACTACCCCTACGCCGTGAACCTCCTCCTCTCGCGGCTCCTTCCTCAGCGGCTGCGCATGGGGCTGGTGGGGAGGTTCACCGGGAGGAAGGACGAGGAGATCTTCCCGGTCCGGTACGCGTGCAACACGCCCCGCAGGTTGAGGAAGCTCCTCGAGGAGTGCGGTTTCCGCGTACTTCACCTCGCCACTTACCCCGATTACCTGGCCTCCGCCTTCTGTCGCCCCGCCGGGCTCCTGGCCGTCCTCTACGAGTGGGCCGCCGACCGGCTGGGGATCGACTGGGCGAGAGGTTTCCTGGTGGCTGCCGCGCGCCGGATGTAGGAGGCACGAGGGATGATCCCGCTCTACGACCGCAACCCCACCCGGCGCCCACCCGTGGTCACCATGGCCCTCATACTGGCGAACATGACCGTCTTCCTGTACATGCTTTTCCTGCGGGGTCCGGAACTGGAGGTCTTCACCTACCGCTTCTCAGTGGTGCCCTGGGAGGTGGTGCATGCCTCGCCCCTCCCTCTGGGGGTCCTGAGGGAGCTATTCGCCTACCCCCCGGCGGCCGCGCCGGCCAAGCAGGTATACCTCCCACTTCTAACCTCCATGTTCCTGCACGGTGGCTGGCTGCACCTCCTGGGGAACATGCTCTATCTTTGGATATTCGGGAATAACGTGGAGGACGTCATGGGGCATCTCCCCTTCCTCCTTTTCTACCTGACCTGCGGGCTCTTCGGGACGCTGGCCCACGTCGCCGTCTTCCCCAACAGCCTGGCCCTGCTTTTGGGGGCAAGCGGGGCCATCGCCGGGGTCCTGGGGGCTTATCTTCTACTGTATCCGGGGGCCTGGATCTACACCCTCTTCGCTTTCTTCATCGTCCCCATTCCCGCTTTCGTGGTCATCGGCCTGTGGATCGTCCTCCAGTTCTTCGGGGGAGTGAGCTCCATCGCCGTGGGGATGAGCGGAGGGACCGCCTGGTTCGCCCACCTGGGAGGGGCTTCCACCGGGCTCCTGCTCACCGTGGTCTTCTATCCCGTCCTGCGGCGGAGGAAGGAGGAGCTGCTCATGCTCCCGCCGCGCTACTGGTGGCAGTGACGGCTGAAAACGCCGAGAGGTGCATACAGGCCGTCGCCATGGCTCATGTTCTCTCCGCGCCACCGGTGGCGGCCTGCCGGTAAAAGGCGCGATGTGGTGTGATCGGGCGGCCTTTCCGAGCGCGGGGGAGCGCGGCGGCCCGTGCCTCAGCCCAGGAAGCGGCGGATGCCCGCCGCCCGCAGGACCGCCTCCCGCAGTCCCCGCTCCCCCTCTCCTCCCGAGTCCAGGACCGCGTCGGTTATCGAGAGGTGGTCCGGATCCGGCTCCGCGCAGGAAACTATTTCCAGCCGCCGCAGGGCGCGCGCCGTCTCCTCCGGCAGGAGGTCCAGTGCACGGGGGTTGAAATAGCGCAGGGCGCGAGCGAGGTCCCTTTCCAGGTTCAGGTAGGCCTCCTTCAGGAATTCCCAGTCGTCCGGGCGGAGGGCGTCGAGGCCCAGCAGTTCCGGGGGCAGCCCCAGGGAATAGAGGACGGCGGTGAAGGTGATGGCCCGGGGTAGGGAGACCTCGCCCACGCTCCTCGAATATCCGAAGAGCCCGATATGCAGTTTCCTCTTGCGCCGCGAGGGCACGAAACCGGCCAGGCGGTTGATGACCGGTGCCAGGTGCATAATCTGAGCCTGATAGGAGGAGGTGTACCTCCGGGCCAGTTCCAGGCATCTCTCCTCGTCCAGGCGGTGTGCCGGACCGTCCTCGCGCTCCCTGAGTCTCCGCACCGCCTCGATGACCTCGCCGGGAGGGTGGTCGAACTTGAAGGAGGACTGCACGGTGAAGGTGTGCGCGCTGGGATATTCCCCGATGACCCCCTCCACGTTGTCCGGGGTCAGGTTGCCGCGGAAGGGCGCGGAGCCCACGCCGATGATGGGGAGGATGGGGATGCCCAGCTCCCCTGACAGGTCCTCCAGGCGGGCCAGGGCCAGTTTGTTGAGGAGCACGGCGCTGATCATGCCGTAGTTCATGGCCGGGTCGGAGCGGGCCAGGAAGACCCTCTGGTATTCCACCTCCTTGTCCCGCAGGTATTCCCGGACCATGGAGGCGGACTGGAGCATGTGCTCCCAGTCCTCGAAGAGGGGGATGACGTTTATCCTCCGGGGTTTGAACTCGCCGATCCACTCGGCTATGGTGATGTCTCCCTGCTGGAAGGGCCGGTCCTGCTTGCCCACCACGAAATCAAGGTAATAGCGGTAGATGCGGTCGATGCACTTCGTGGAGGCGGTCATGGGGAGTATGACCTCGAAGATGGGAGGTATCTCCTCCCCGTAGAAGAGGTAGGCGGCGTCGAAGGAGCGGGGTATGCTCTCCAGGGTCTCCAGGAGGATCTTGGCCTCCGCCTTTTCCACCGTTGGGTTGGGCACGCGCAGGGTGAGGAACACGTCCCTGCCCAGGACCGTCTCCCGGAAGTAGGACTCGTAGCGGGTGAGGAGCTTCTTGACCACGAAGTTGTCCACCTCCTTACCCTCGCAGTCCCACATCTGCTCGTCGCACCCCAGGTGGGAGAAGACGTAGAAGGCCTCCTGTATCTCGTCTTCGCCCCCCAGCACGGGGTCCGTGGCGAAGAAGGGGGCCTGCACGTTGTCCGGATGCTGGGTGCTCATGCACCGGGGGACCTTCTGCAGCGGGATGCCCATCTATCATGTCCCTCCCTCAAGGTAATCGAAGCCGGAGGCCTCAGCCTCCGCCTTCCGGTGGACCGAGGAAACCGCTCACGCCTCCAAAAGCCCATAGGATAGGGACCGATCGTCCTTCCTCCGCCTTCCGGTGGACGGCGAAAACCTGTCGACGTCGGGATCCTGGCCGCGAGACCGTGTGTCCGCTCCGGCCGGGCAAGGCATCAGCGATAGGCGGCCAGCAGGATGGGGTAGGGATTGATGGCCGGGCCGCCGCCGGGATGTATCTCGAAATGGAGGTGGGGTGGTCCTCCCTTGGCGTTCCCGGTATCCCCCACGTAGCCGATGACCGTGCCCGCGGCGACGTGTCCGGTGGCTCCGAAGCGCTGCAGGTGCATGTAGTAATAGACGTTCCCGTCGTCGCCCACCAGCCGCACGTACAGGCCGGCGTTTTTGCCCTCACCCTGGTGGACGGTGCCCGAGACGCAGGCCACGCAGGGCGTGCCCATGGCGGCGAAGATGTCGTTTCCCTGGTGCAGGTGGCCGGTGCGCGGCGCGTGCCAGTCGTTGGAGAAGGAGCAGGGGCCCTGGACGGGGAAGATGAAGTTGCCGATGGGGGTGCTCCGGGGGGTCCCGTAATACCCGCCCTGGGCAAGAAGTTCCAGTATCTCCTTGTTCAGGCTGTCCAGGTACCTCTGCTGCTCCTGTATGGAAGCCTCCATGGCCATGCGCTTGGCGTTGAGGGTGGCCATGCTCTGCATCTGGAGGGCTTCCTTCTCCTCCAGGGCGTGCTGCCGGCGGGTTATCTCCTCCCGCAGGCGCTTCACCTCTTCGAAGACCTGGTAGTCGCGTCGCCCGATGAAGGCGAAATAGTCGTAGCGGGTGAGGAAGTCGTCCAGGCTGGTGGACTCCAGCAGCACCTCCATGGAGTTGACGTCTCCGGACATGTATATGGAGCGCAGTCTCTGGTGGAGGATGGTGCGTGCCCGCTTGAAGTCGCGTTGCGCCTTCTCCAGCTCCTGGCGGTTTCGTTCCACCTCGGCGCGGATGGCCTCGTAGGCGTCAAGGGCGGCGTTGTATTCCTGGGCCAGGCGCTGGGACTCCGCCTTCATGGCCTCCAGCTGGCGGCGGACCCTCTCCGCCTCGGCCTGTTTCTCCTGCAGGGTGGCCGATGGGCAAAGGGGCACGGGAAGGGCGGCGAAAAGCATTCCGGCCAGCACGGCCACCGCCGCCGTCCGCCACATCCTCGCTCTCATCCCGTCCACACCTCTTTCCTCGCCCAGCCGCAGCCTCCAACGCCGTGTTATTCATTCTTATAACCCGCAGGCGCCGTTCAGGGCAAATCACGGTGACCGCCCTTTTCCGGTTTGGCCGGGCTCTCCGGAGGGCGGGCCTTCTCCGTGAAAGCCCGGACCCCGGTCGTCCATCGTCAAGCGGAAAGCCGGGGCGACCTGCTCCCGGAGGCGGGCCTTTCCCGTGAAATACCGGCCTGCAGCGGCTCCGGTCTCCCTCCTCCAACCCCTTTAGGGCAGTTCCGTGCACACCGCGTGCGACCGGCCTTTTTGCTTGCGGGCCCTTTTCGGGGAAAGGGGCTTTCTCCTCCGAGGAGCCGGCCTGCGGGTCCACGGTTTTCGCCTCGGGCCGGGCCCTTTTCCCGGGCCTTCCACGGCCCCCTATCCCCGGGAGGGATTTCGAGGCCGACGCGGGCCCGCTCCTCTCCCCTTGCCCTTCGCCGCGTCGGTCCGCACCCCTTCCTGATTCGACCTCCAGGGACGTAGAGGGGGAGCCCCCGATACCACCTTGCAAACGCTCGGCCCGCGAGCCTCCGTTTTCCGGCCGTCACAATATGGTTCGGCGGGCGGGCCGCCTTCCCTTGAACCCTCCTTCCCCGGACCTACGAGCCCCGTTCCGGAGGGGTCGATTTGTTGATATCCTGTATCTCTGACGGCATGACACCCGTGCGGACGGACTCCGTCCCTTTCGTGCCTGTTGTTCTTGTTTATTTATGTTATTAGAACATATTATTGTTTATAATGTCAATTTAAGTTAATAAACCGGAACCCGGTGGTCCGGGAGTCCGAGTTCTCCTGCGAGGTAGGCGATGTCCGGGGTAGGCGAACGCGCGCTGCTGGAGGTCAGGGAGCTGGTGAAGGAGTTCCGGGACTTCAGAGCGCTGGACGGAGTCAGTCTGGAGGTGCGAAGGGGGGAGACCTTCGGGCTCATCGGACCCAACGGGGCGGGGAAGACCACCCTCATCCGCATCCTGACCGGCCAGATCGCCCCCACCCGGGGGGAGATACTCTCGGAGGGCACGCCGGTTGATCCAGGGGAGCCAGGGTTCCGGCGACGCCTGGGACTGGTGCCTCAGGAACCGTCTTTCTACGGAAGGCTCACCCCGGCCGAGAACCTCGCCCTTCTGGCCAGGCTCTACGGCATGGACGCCGCCCGCACCTCCTACCGGGTAGAGGAGCTGCTGGAATGGGCGGGGCTCCGGGAGGAGGCTCGCAGGCAGGTGCGCTTCTTCTCTCGCGGTATGCAGCAGAGGCTGAGCCTGGCCATGGGGCTGGTCCATGACCCGGAGATCGTCTTTCTGGACGAGCCCACGTCCGGGCTGGATCCCGAGGCCCGGGGCGCGGTGTGGGAACTGATAAAGGAACTCTCCGGCCAGGGGCGCACCGTTTTCATGACCACCCACAACATGGAGGAGGCCGACCATCTCTGTCACCGGCTGGCCATCCTGGTGAAGGGGAAGGTGAGAGAGCGGGGCACCCCGACGGAGATAAAGCGGCTCCTGGGAACCGACCGCCTGGAGGTGCGCCTGGAGAGGGAGGGCCTGCCCGAGCTTGAGATGTTGTGCCGGGAGCTCTCACTGGACTGCGCGGTGGAGGAGGGGATGGCGGTCCTCACCGGCGATTCACTTCCCGAGAAGCTGCCGCTCATCGCCTCCCGGCTGTCCGGCAGCCTGCGCGACCTGCATTACCGTGAGGTCACCCTGGAGGACGCCTTCCTGCGGTTCATGGAGGAGGTCGGGAAGTGAGGGGATGCTGGACGCTCATTGCCAAGGACTGGAAACTCATCCGCCGCAACCGCCTCCTCCTCGCGGTGCTCGTCCTCTACCCCTTCTTGATCATGGGGGTCATCGGGGCCGCCTTCCAGGAGAGCGGAAGGCCCGTTCCCCTGGGGCTGGTGAACCTGGACCGCCGGGACGGGGCACAGGTTCTCTGGTGGTCCCTGTCCGCGGACCCTCCATCCGGACTGGAGAGGTCCGTGCGGTGGGAGGCGGAGGAATCCGCGCCCCTTTCCTCGGCGGACCTGGCTCTGGAGGGGCTCCTCCAGGGAATCTGGAACGTGGTCACGGCGGAGGTGGAGGAGGGCGCCGATCCCCGTTGGTGGGGACACCGTGTGGACCCGGGGGTGCTGGACCGGCTCATGGACCGGCTGGAGGCCTCCGCGGAAGCCGTGCGCTACCGGGATTCCCTCCAGGAGGCCCTTGAGGAGATGGGGGGAGGAAGGGGACTACTGGTGGGCGTCCTCTCCGCCGCCTGCGCCTTTCTGGGCGAGTCCATCTGGGTGGAGGGGACCCCCTACGATTCCGGGGGACTGGTGCGCGAGTTCTCCCACGGGGTGCTGGAACTCAGGGAGTTCCCGGACCGGGGGAGAGCCATGGAGGAGCTCCGCAAGGGACGCGTGGACGCGGTCCTCCTGCTCCCGCCGGGATTCGTGCGGCGCCTCCGGACCCTGGAGAAGGTGGCGGAGTTGGAGGTGATCCTCGACCAGTCCAGCCTGGTCAAAGCTGAGTTCGCCGAGACCGCGCTGCGGGGTTTTCTCAGCCGGGTGAGCGAGAGGGTGGTAGGGGAGAAGATGCAGGCCGTGGTCGCCGGCCTGAGGGTGCTGGTGGAGGGGGGCGACTTCTTCGGGACCCAGGTCACGGGCCTGGTGCGTATCCGCGACGACCTGGTCCGGGTCCGGGACAGGCTGGGCGACAACCCGGAGCTGAGGGAGCGCGTGGAGGAGGGGATAGGCCTTGCGGACACGGTCATCGCCGACATCGAGGAGGCGGCCGATTACCTCAGGGGAACCGCCCTGCCGGTGGAGCTCAGGATCTCCTCGGTGGCCGGCAGGCCCCTGGCGGCCAGAGACGCCGTGGTCCCCTCGCTCATCGCCCTTTCCATGCTCTGGACCGGTGTCCTTTGCGGGGCCATACTCATGGTCCTGGAGGACGAGGAGGGGATGAGGGTGCGCCTGCGGCTCACGGAGACGGGCCCTCTGGCCCTGGTGGGGTCCAAGCTACTCCTTGCGGCGGGCATCGTCTTCGCGCAGTGCACGGTCATGCTCATCCTGGCGGTGGCCGTGTTTCGGGCCTTCGCTTCCAACCTCTTCCTCGCCCTGGTCACCATGGCCCTTTCCACCCTGTCCTGTATCGGTATGGGGCTGGTGCTGGCCGCCTTCGCCCGACAGGTGGCCGGTGCGGTCATCCTGGGTCTCCTGGTCAGCTTTCCCCTGATCTTCCTGACCGGGATGATCTTTCCCCTGAACCTCATGCCCGCCGTTATGCGAGGCCTGGCCCGCGCCATACCCCTGACCTACACGGTGGAGGCTCTATCCGGGGTCATGCTGCGGGGGGAGGGCGCGGCGGGAGTGCTCGGAGAATGGCTGGCGCTCCTCGGCTTCGGCTCTTTCTTCCTCTTCCTGGGTTCGCTCCTTGTGCGCCGCAGGCCGGGGTAGCCGCGTGACGTGAATCCCGGCAGCGGCCTTCGGTCGCCCGGGGGCCGATGGAAGCGCGGGGGAAGGGCTTCGCGGGGGTCGGCGGAACGCCGCAGCCGGATACGCGGTCGGCGTCATGCCGCCGGGTTCGTCTGGTAAAATAACCCTTAGTCCACGACCGGAAAGAGGGGAGGGGAGATGGAGTACTTCAACCCGGTGGAAGTCCTGGAAAGGGAGAGGCTGGAGGAGCTGCAGCTGCAGCGCCTGAGGGAGACTGTCGACCGCCTCTACGAGAAAGTCCCTTTTTACAGGAAAAAACTGGATGAAGTTGGGTACAGGCCGGGGGACATAAAGGACCTCGCCGACCTGAAGAGCCTGCCCTTCACCACCAAGGACGACCTGAGGGACAACTACCCCTTCGGGCTCTTCGCCGTGCCCATGCGCGACATCGTGCGCATCCACGCCTCCTCAGGCACCACGGGCAAGCCCACGGTGGTGGGGTACACGGCCAACGACATCAAGGTCTGGGCGGACCTGGTGGCCCGGACCATAGTGGCCGCCGGCGGCACGCCCGACGACATCGTGCACGTGGCCTACGGTTACGGACTGTTCACGGGAGGCCTGGGCCTGCATTACGGGGCCGAGATGCTCGGCGCCACCGCCCTGCCCATGTCGGGGGGCAACACCAAACGCCAGATACGTTTGATGGTAGATTTTGGCAGCACGATACTCTGCTGCACCCCCTCCTACGCCCTGAACATCGCCGAGGTCATGCGGGAGATGGGGGTCACGCGGGAGATGATCAGGTTGAAGGCGGGGATCCTGGGGGCGGAACCCTGGACCGACGAGATGCGCAGGGAGATCGAGGAGGAACTTGGCATATCCGCCCACGACATCTACGGTCTCTCCGAGGTGGTGGGGCCGGGGGTGTCCATCGAATGCGGGGAGAAGAACGGCCTGCACGTCTTCGAGGACAGCTTCATCCCCGAGATAATAGACCCTGATACCGGGGAGAGCCTCCCCCCGGGCCAGAGGGGCGAGCTGGTGTTCACCAACATCAACAAGGAGGGGCTGGCCCTGATCCGCTACCGCACCCGGGACATCTCCGCCCTGGACGTCTCGCCCTGTCCTTGCGGGCGCACCCACGTGCGCATGAAAAGGATCACCGGGCGTACCGACGACATGCTCATCATAAGGGGGGTCAACGTCTTCCCCTCCCAGGTGGAGGCGGTGCTCATGCAGATCCCCGGGCTCGCACCTCATTACCAGCTTGTGGTGGACCGGGTGGACAACCTGGACGTCCTGGAGGTCCAGGTGGAGGTCTCCTCGGAGGTCTTCTCGGACGAGATAAAGAAACTGGAGGAGCTGGAACGCCGCATCGCCGACGAGGTCCAGAGCTATCTGGGGGTGAGCGTCAAGGTGAGGCTCATGGAGCCCCGTTCCATCCAGCGCAGCGAGGGCAAGGCGGTGAGGGTCATCGACCGGCGGAAGTTGTAGGAGGTGCGGGGTTGAAGGTCAGGCAGGTTTCCGTTTTCCTGGAGAACAAATCGGGGAGGCTCTACGAGGTCTGCAGGTGTTTGGCCGAGGCGGAGGTGAACATCCGCGCCCTGGCCATCGCCGAGACCGCCGACTACGGGGTCCTGAGGCTCATCGTCAACGACCCGGACAGGGCGGTCCAGGTCCTCACCCGGGAGAACTTCACGGTGAGCGAGACGGAGGTCATCGCCGTGGAGGTCCCGGACCGTCCGGGCGGTCTGGCCGGTGTGCTGGCTCCCCTCTACGACGCCAACGTGAACATCGAGTACCTCTACTGCTTCGTGGAGAAGAGCGGTGAGAGCGCCATCGTGGTCTTCCGCGTTGAACAGATCGACCGGGCCATCCAGGCCCTGCAGGGAGGCGGGTTCACGGTGATGCGCGAGGAAGACGTGTACCGGATATGAGCGGAGGGCGCGGATGCCCGTATACACCACTAGCCTGGAGCTCACCACCCGCGGCGGCTCGGAGATAATCGACATCACCGGGAAGGTCCAAGAGAGCCTCGACGGCTCCCGGCTCCGGGAGGGGCTGGTGACCGTCTTCGTCCCCGGGTCTACCGGGGGGGTGATCACCCTGGAATACGAGCCGGGACTGGTCCGGGACCTCGGGGAGGCCTTCGAGCGCCTGGCGCCGAGGCGGGGCGCCTATCATCACGACCGGACCTGGGGGGACGGCAACGGACACAGCCACGTGCGCGCCTCCCTGGTGGGGCCATCCCTGAGCGTCCCCTTTCGGGAGGGGAGGCTCATTCTGGGGACCTGGCAGCAGATCGCCTTCGTGGATTTCGACAACCGGCCCCGGCGCAGGGTCCTCATCGTCCAGGTCATGGGAGAGTGAGGCCGGGCCGCGCCGCAAACGCCTGATCCGCGGAAAACAGAGGCATTTCAAGGGAAGTCCTGTGGTTTGCGCCGGAGAGCGGAGGTGCGCCGTAAAAGCCCGAGTCGCGGAAAAGAGCAGCGTATGTCCGGGAGATTCGAGCGCTGGAGGAGGACGCCCTATTCCCTGCGCGTCCTGCTCTACTATCTCGTGGTCTTTTTCCTCTTCCGGTACCTGGTGCACGGTCATCTGGAGGACAGGCTGGCGCGCCAGCTCCTGGGGGTCGGGGAGACCCTTGTGCTGACCCTTTTCGTGTTGTTCCACCTCCTGCTCTGCGCCATCCCGCCATGGTTGTGGAGCCGCTACAGCACGGGTCGTACCCTCTCCCGGGGAGTGGAGTCCTTCGCCTGCTACGTCGCCGTGTTCCTGCTGCTGGGGGCGGTCTACTCCCTGGCGGAGAGAGGGAGCTGGCAGGCCTGGAACGGACTGACCATGGGCCGGGGGCCCTGGGAGCGCGCTCTGACCACCGGCGGTCTGTTTTTCCTTTTCCTGGGCTCCGCCTGGTGGGGAGGGAGAAAGAGCGGGCGCCGTCGCGCGAGACGGCGGAGAGGAAAGGACTGAAGGTCCTTCCCGCGGGAGCTCGTGCGTCCTCCGGGCCTTCCGGGACCTCCCGGATTCAACGCTTTCCGGGGTTCCTCGCCGCGCCTCCCCGGGCGGGCTTTTTGCGGCGCAGGCCGCCGTGGTCCACGGCATCCACCAGGGCTCGCATGAAGTCCAGAGCCAGCCGCAGGTTGCGGGGATCCACGTTGGCCTGGTCGTCCCGTTCCCATCTCCAGAAGCGGGGAACGGCGGTCTCCTCCCGGCCGACCACGGTCATGGCCCGCCGTCCGAGGGAGAGAAGGTGGAAGGCCTCCCCGGGATGGAAACGGTTGCGTGTCAGCCCGCCGCTGTAGTGGGCATAGTATCGGATGATGTGGCGGGCCAGCCTGAGCAGCCGCCGGTCGGCGCGGAATCCCGGGAAAGGACCCTCCTTGTCCCTGCAGGAGGGGAAACCCCTCCCCACCCCTTCTATGACTATGAAATAGGCGTCTCGGAGTTCCCGGCGGTAACGCCGTGCCAGCACGCGTGCTCCGCGGGCATGGGATTCCGAGGCGCCGGTGAAGGCGAACCACAGTTCCGCGGCGTGTGGCGTGTGGCGGGAATAAGCGCGGGCGAGCTCCAGGAGCAGGGCTACGCCGGAGCCGTTGTGGTTCCCCCCCGGGGTGGCGCGTCCGGAGACCGCTTTGGAAAAAAGCGCCAGCAGGGACATGAGGGGGACAGCGGAGACGCCCAGGCCCACCCGCCAGAGGAAATCGAGTTTCGAGGGTTCCATGCTCAGGAGGCGTCCCCCGTAGGCCAGGGTGAAGAGGATGAAGAGGGACGCCTGTGCGGCGGTGTCGGCGGCCAGGAAGGCACGGTAGAGGGAGACCGTGCCGGGACGGTAGTAGAAGGCGCTGCGGTGGCTGTCCAGGTGGGCCAGGAGCACCAGGCGGCACTCGGGTTCCCGAGGGGGTCTCGCCCGGGCCAGGACGTTCACCGAGCGCACAGCGGGCGCCAGCCATGCCAGAGGGCTCCGCCCGTAGCGCTCGAGGAGGAAGACCAGGAAGCCTGCACATATCAGGGCATAGGCGATGTTCCCGTTGAGGGGGAAGAGTGCCACGCCTGCGAGAACCGTCGAGCGCTGCACGATCTTTCCCCAGACGGTGGTGGCCGGAGCGCGGAATTCCTGTATCTCCGCTCGAAAGCCCATTTCTTCCAGTTCCTTGCGTACGAAGCCAGCTGCTCGTGCCTCGCCCCGGCTGCCCGGAGGACGGGGCCCGATGTCCGCGGCCAGGTGCCGGGCTGGCCAGACGATGCTCTTCTCCCACCGTCTGGACCTGACCTCGCGGGATGCGGAGACGGAGTACTGGAATATGTCGTCCTTTTCTTCCACCGCCGTTGACCCTCGTTCCGGGAGCCTGCGCTTCTACGCGAACGGACAAGGGAACCGCCCGGGCGCGCTTCTCGGGTCGTGAACATCATACAATATTTCAACGTCATATCACGCGTGACCTGCGCTCTCCGGTCTCGATGCAGGGCGCCGACGCCGCGGCCTTTGGCAGGGCACAGGTGATTGATCTCGTTCGGGAGAATAGAATATTCGAAGATGGAAGTCCCCGCGCACGGCGCGACTGAGCGGCGCCGACCGGGGGGCGGGCCTCGAAAAAGGGAGGTGTCTGGCCCTTGACGGAGATGGAGGGTTTTGCGGAGCGCATGGAGGCCGTCAGGAAAAAGATGGAAGCGGTCGACCGTGAGGAGGACGTGGACGCCGCCCTGGCCCTACTTGAGGAGGCGGTGGAGGAGGTGGAGGCCCTGGGGAGGGAGCTGGAGGGGGAGAGGTGAGACCTACCCCGCTGCTGGACTCGCTCTCCGGACCCTCCGACCTCAAAAGCCTCGGTTACCGGGAATTGGAAGCCCTGGCCGAGGAGATAAGGTGGGTGATCATCGATACCGCCGCCCGATGCGGGGGGCACCTGGCCTCCAGCCTGGGGGTGGTGGAGCTGACCCTGGCCCTGCACCGGGTCTTCGACAGCCCCCGGGACCGCATCATCTGGGACGTGGGGCACCAGAGTTACGCCCACAAGCTGGTCACCGGCCGCCGGAAGGCCTTCGAGAACCTCAGGCGGCGGGGAGGTTGCAGCGGGTTCACACGAAGGGACGAGAGCCCCCACGACGTGGTGGACGCCGGGCACGCCAGCACGGCCATCAGCTATGCCCTGGGGTTGGCTCTGGCCCGGGACCTGAGCGGGGATGACTACGAGGTGGTGGCGGTCATCGGGGACGGGGCCCTCACCGGGGGGCTGGCCTACGAAGCCCTCAACCAGGCGGGTTCCCTGAAGAGGCACCTGATCATCGTGCTCAATGACAACGGGATGTCCATCTCCCGCAACGTGGGGGCCATGTCCACCTACCTGACGCAGCTGCGGTTGAACCCCCGTTACATGAGGGTGAAGGGAGGGATAAAGGAGCTCATCGAGAGCGTGCCCGTGGTGGGCACGCCCACTGACCGCCTGATGCATTCCCTCAAGGAGAGGGTCAAGAACTTCCTCATCCCGGAGTTCATCTTCGAGGAGTTGGGGCTCAAATACGTGGGGGTGGTGGACGGCCACGACATCCGGGCCATGGAGAAGGACCTCAGCCTGGCCCGTGGGGTGGAGGGGCCGGTCCTCATCCACGTGGTCACGCGCAAGGGGAAGGGATATCCCCCTGCGGAGAGGGAGCCCGACCTCTATCACGGCGTGGGTCCCTTCGAGGTGGAGACGGGAAGGCTCGAGGGTGGCGGGGGCAACCCCACCTTCACGGAGACCTTCGGCAGGGTTATGTGCGAGATGGCGCGGGAGGAGCCCCGCCTGGTGGCCATCACCGCGGCCATGCGGCTGGGCACCGGCCTGGACGACTTCGCCGCCCTGTATCCCACGCGGTTTTTCGACGTGGGCATCGCCGAACAGCACGCGGTCACCCTGGCCGCCGGCCTGGCCCTGGGGGGCTACCGGCCGGTGGTCTCCATCTATTCCACCTTCCTGCAGAGGGCCTTCGACCAGCTGGTTCAGGAGGTATGCCTGCAGAACCTCCCGGTGATCTTCACCCTGGACCGCGCCGGTCTGGTGGGCGAGGACGGGCCCACCCATCACGGGGCCTTCGACCTCTCCTATCTGCGCCTCCTCCCCAACATGACGGTCATGGTCCCCAGCGACCAGGAGGAACTCCGGGACATGATGTGGGCGGCCCTCGAGGTCCGGGGTCCCGTGGCCATCCGCTACCCGCGGGGAAGAGGGATGTCGGAGCGGGTGGACACGCAGCCCAGGCCCCTGGAGATGGGCCGCAGCCAGGTGGTCCGCGTGGCCGAGGGGGAGGTGAGCATCATCGCCTTGGGACGGATGGTGGGCATCGCTCTGGAGGCGGCGGAGATGCTGGCCCGCAATGGGGTGGAGGCGGAGGTGGTCAACGCCCGCTTCGTCAAGCCACTGGATGCGGACATGATCAGGGAACGGGCGGCGGAACGCCGTCTCCTGGTGACCCTCGAGGAGAACACGCTCCAGGGCGGGTTCGGGGAGGCGGTGGCCGCGCTGCTCCAGGAGGAGGGGGCCGGCTGCCGGTTGGTGCGCCTGGGCCTCCCGGACCGCTTTGTGGAGCACGGGAAGGTAGAGGAGCTCTTCGCCTCCCTGGGCCTGGACGCCGCCTCCGTGGCCGGCACGGTGCTGCGGTGCCTGGGGCGCGAGGCCGGGTCCGACGGGACTTGAGAAAGGGACGCCCTTTTTCAGCGGATGCTCGAGGAGGGGGGTAAGGGCGGCAGGAACCCATGGAGAGACTGGACCGCTGGCTGGTGGACAGGGGATATTTCCCCTCCCGGGAGAGGGCGCGGCTGGCCATCATGGCCGGGGAGGTGGAGATAGAGGGAAGGGGAGAGGTCCTCAAGGCGGGCACCAGGGTCCGTCCCGGTGACCGTGTCCTGGTGCGCGACCGCCCCCGCTACCTCTCCCGGGGCGGGGAGAAGCTGGAAGGGGCCATTGAAAGGTTCGGCCTTGGCGTGAAGGGGAGGCGAGCACTCGACGTGGGCTCATCCACCGGCGGTTTCACTCACTGCCTCCTCCTTCACGGGGCTGCGGAGGTGGTGGCCCTGGACGTGGGAAAGGGCCTCCTGCACTGGGACCTCAGGCGGGATCCCCGGGTTACGGTCATGGAGGGCCGCAACGTGCGCCACCTGCGACCGGAGGAGCTCCCCTTCGTCCCCGACCTGGTGGTTGCGGACCTCTCTTTCATCTCCCTGCGCAAGGTGTTGTCGGTGCTGAGGGATATACTTCCTCCGGGCGGTGACCTTCTGGCCCTCATCAAGCCCCAGTTCGAGGCCGGCCGGGGAAAGGTGGGAAAGGGGGGCATAGTCCGTGATCCCGCCGTTCACCGTGAGGTGCTGCGGGAGGTGTTGCTCGAGGGGGAGAGGTGCGGTCTGAAGCTGCGCGGACTCGCGCCCTCCCACCCGCCGGGCGCTGACGGCAACCGGGAGTACTTCGCCTGGTGGACCAGGGGAGGTGGAGAAGGGGTTCCCGAAGAGGAGCGAGAGAGGTTGATAGAGGAAGCGGTGGAGGAATCCCTTTGCGGTATGGGGGCCGGCGACGTCCCCGGCAACGAGGGCGAGGATGGAAAGGAGTTGAAAAGGGCATCGGGCGGACCGGGAGTGGGCCGCGGTTCGGGCCGTGCGAAGGAGGGGCGAAGGTGAGAAAAGTGGGCATAATGCCCCACATCCACAAGAAGGAGACCCTGCGCGCCGCGGGGGAGCTGCGCCGCTGGCTGGAGGAGAGGGGGCTTGAGGTGAGCATGCTCCGGGAGGACGCCGAGGCCTCGGACTGTCCGGAGCTGGGAATGGAGGAGGGCGACTTCCTGCGCGACCTGGACCTGGTGATATCCCTGGGAGGGGACGGCGCCATGCTGCGCGCCTCCGCCTTCGCCTACCGGGCCGACGCGCCGGTGGTGGGGGTGAACCTGGGCAAGAAAGGGTTCCTCACCGCCCTGGAGATGGAGAGGATGTACGCCGGTCTGGAGGAGGTGCTCCAGGGGCGGTACCTCCTGCAGGAGAGGATGCTCCTGGAGTGCTGGATACGGGAGGGCTGCGGAGGCCGTCCCCTGTACGCCCTCAACGAGGTGGTGGTGGGCAAGCGCGAGCTGCAGAGGATGATCCGCCTGGAGGTGTGGATAAATGGGAAATATTTCCATTACTATTCCGGGGACGGGGTCATCTTCTCCACTCCCACCGGGTCCACCGCCTATTCCCTGTCCGCAGGTGGTCCCATAGTGGAACCCACCCTGGATTGCATCATCCTCACCCCCGTGTGCAGCCATTCGCTGGTCGACCGCTCGGTTATAATCTCCCCCCAGAGCGAGATCGAGGTGCTGGCCAGGCGGGAGAAGGTCATGCCCTCCATATCCGTGGACGGGAGGGAGGAGGTGGAGCTCCCCCACGGTGGAAAGGTGCTCATCCGCAGGGCGTCCCGGCGCCTGAAGATGATCAAGGCGGAGGGATACTCCTTTTATTCCCTGCTGCGTGAGAAGTTCGAGTTCCCCGAGGGCAAGTGACTGGCGGGATCCGACCGGAGGTCCGAGATGCTGCGGGAGCTGCAGGTCCGTAACCTGGCTTTGATCAGGGAGGCACGCCTCGAGTTCGGGCCCGGCCTCAACGTCCTCACCGGGGAGACTGGAGCGGGAAAGACGGTCCTGGTGGAGGCCCTCGGCCTGCTCCTGGGAGGTCGGGGGGATGCCGGCCTGGTCAGTCCCGGCTCGGAGAGGATGGAGCTGGAAGCGGCCTTCGACCCGCCGGCGGGAAAGGGCTGGAGGGATATCCTGGAGGCCGAGGGCCTGGAGGCGGAGGAGGAGGTCATCCTCCGCCGGGTGATCACCTCGGATGGGAAGAGTCGTTGTTACGTCAACGGGCGTATGTGTCCGGTGGGGACCCTGGCCCGCCTGGGGGAATACCTGGTGGACATCCACGGGCAGCACGAACACCAGCGCCTGCTGCGAAGCGCCGCCCATCTCGACTACCTGGACGGATACGGACCGCCCGAGCACGCCACCTTGCTGGAGAGGTATCGCGACCTCTACCGGCGATGGAGGGAGGCGAGCCGACGCTACGAGGCGGCCTGTGTGGAGGAGGCGGAGAGACTGCGGGAGATGGACCTCCTCCGCTATCAGGTGCGGGAGATAGAGTCCGTGAACCCTGCGGAAGGGGAGATGGAGGAACTATTGCGGGAGCGCCGGAGGATGCAGAACCGGGAGGAGCTGTTCCTGGCCGTCCGAGAGGCCTACGGCGCCGTTTCCGGAGGAGAGGAAGGGGAGGGGGCGCTGGACCTTCTGGGGGAGGGTCGCCGCCTGCTGGAGAGGGCTGCCTCCCTGGACGAGGACCTCACCGCGTGGGCGGCCCGCCTGGAGGAGGTGGAGGGGGCGCTGTCCGAACTCTCCCGGGAGATGCACGCCTATCTGGAGGCGCTCGAATACCAACCGGGAAGGCTGGAGGAGGTGGAAGCGCGCCTGAGAGACCTGACGTCCCTGGCCAGGAAATACGGCAGCGACACCGGGGACATCCTGTCCTACCTGGAGAAGGCCAGGCGGAGGTTGGAGGAACTGGAAGCTCTGGACGAGAGGAGGGAGGAGTACCGGGCGGAGGAGGAGTCCCTGCGCCGGGAGATGGAGGTGGCGGCGGAGGCCCTGAGGGGTTCCCGGGCTCGCCTGGCGGAACGTCTCGCCCGAGAGGTCAACAGGGAGCTGCGGGAGCTCAACATGGGGGGGATGCGCTTCCGGGTGCGAATGGAGCCCCAGAAGGAGTTCGGGGAGCACGGGGGCGACCGCGTGGAATTCGAGATCTCACCGGGAAGGGATCTTCCCTACCGGCCCCTGGCCCGCATCGCCTCGGGGGGCGAGCTATCCCGCCTGGCCCTGGCCCTCAAGCTGGTGCTGGCCCGCGCAGACGCCGTGCCCACCCTGGTCTTCGACGAGGTGGACTCGGGGATCGGGGGGACCACGGCCGACATCCTGGCCCGCAAACTGTCCGGCATATCCCGCTTTCACCAGGTGTTCTCCATCACCCACCTCCCCCAGGTGGCGGCGGTTTCCGACGTGCACCTGGCGGTTGAGAAAAAAGAGGCTCGGGGAGGGATAACCACAGAGGTGCGCAGGCTGGACGGGGCGGAAAGGGTGGAGGAGCTGGTCCGCATGCTGGGAGGGGAGGCGAGGACGGCCAGGGAACACGCCGTGGCCCTGTTGGGAGGAAAGGGCCGGGGAAGGGGCGGTGAGGATGGTTGAAAGGACGGCGGAGGGGGATACGGGCGAAACCCTTGGTGGCGAGGTGAGGTGCACCGGGATGAGCCGGGAATGGATGGCGCCTGCACGCGGGAGGCGTCCTCCGCCGGGTCCCGCCCGAGGTGCACGGGGGTGACCGGATACGCGGGATTGGAGGGTTGGTACGTGAGGCTGGGGAGAGCGGCGAGCATCGAGTCGAAACCTTTGATCGTTGCAGGATACGCGGGATTTAAAAGGCAGGGGCACCAGGGGATGAGGCAGGATCCACGGCGCAGGAGGTTTCAGGCGGTGTTGGAGAGAGGCAGGGCGGCTTTCCTGGCCACGTTTCTCATCTTGGCAGCCCATCTCCTGTCCGGATGCGGGGGGAACTCACCCGGAGGGGAAAAAGTCCGCGTGGCCGCGGATATCGTGCCCCTGGCCATGATCTGCCGGCAGGTGGGAGGGGAGCACGTGGAGGTGGAGGTGCTGGTGCCTCCCGGCTCCAGCCCTCATACCTACGAGCTGACGGCGGGGCAGGTGGGGTTTCTGGCCGAGGCCGACCTCCTGGTGGTGAACGGCCTCGGACTCGTCCCCTGGGCGGAGGACGTTCATTCACGGGTGGGGAACCCGGACCTTGTGGTGGTGGAGGCGGCGGAGGCCGTGCCTCGCGATGAGCTCTTGCCCGCGAGTGTGGAGGAGCGTGAGGAAGGCGAGCAGGGGGAGGATCGGGAAGAGGGGCGAGAGCACGCCCTCTACGACCCCCACCTGTGGCTCGACCCGCTCCTGGCCGGGTACATCGTGGACGCCGTGGAGGAAGGCCTGATCCGCGTGGACCCCGGGCGAGCCGGATACTACCGGGAAAGGGCGGCGAGATTGCGCGCCGAGATGAACTCCTTACACGAGGAGATCAGGAGGCGCACCGCATCCTTCACCCGCCGCGAATTCATATCCTTCCACGCCAGCTGGACTTACTTCGCCCGTCGATACGACCTGAGGCAGGCGGGGGTCATAGAGGAGCTCCCCGGAAAGGAGCCCTCGGCAGGGGAGATCGCCGCCCTGGTGGACATGGCCGTGAGCCGGGGGGTCGGAGCGGTCTTCGCCGAGGTGCAGTTCAGTCCCCGTGTGGCGGAGGCGATCGCCGAGGAGTCTGGAGGGAAGGTAAGGGTGTGGGTCCTGGACCCCCTTGGAGACCTCGACGACCCCCGGAAAGGGGATTACTGCTCGCTCCTGCGTTACAACCTGGGCATCATGGAGGAGGCTCTGCGGTGAAGGAGTGCCGGGTGCGCCGGTTCCTGACCACCGAGACGGAGGGCCCGCGCGAGGTCATCCGGGTCCGCGACCTTTCCGTGCGCAGGGACGGCCACCTGGTCCTGGAGGACATAACTTTCCGGGTCCGAGAGGGGAGTTTCCTGGGGATCATCGGTCCCAACGGAGCCGGGAAGACCACCCTCCTGCGGGCTATCCTGGGCCTGGTGGAGCCGGAGAGCGGGAGTATAACGGTCCTGGGTCTCAGCCCCCGGGAATTGAGGCACGAGCTCCACCACATCGGCTACATGCCCCAGCAGGTGCTTTTCGACCCCGGTTTCCCGGTGTCGGTTTACGACGTGGTGATGATGGGGCGCGCCTGCTGCATCGGCCCCTTCCGTTTCCCCTCCCGGAAGGACAGGGAGGCGGTCCTGCGCAGTCTCGCCGACGTGGGCCTTCAGGGGCTGGAGGGTAAGCCCATAGGGGAGCTGTCCGGCGGACAGCAGAAAAGGGCTTTCCTGGCCCGGGCCCTGTGCCTGGAGACCAGCATCCTTCTCCTCGACGAACCCACCGCCGGCCTGGACCTGGATTCCCAGGCCACGTTCATGGAGCTTCTGGCAAGACTGAAAGAGGAGAAGCGCCTGACGGTGGTCTTCGTCTCCCACGACATCAACGTCCTGGCTCGCTACGCGGACGAGCTCGTGTGCATCAATCGGACCATGCACCTGCACGGGCCTCCGCGGGAAGTGCTGGGAAGCGAGAGGTTGAGGGAGGTCTACCGTTGCGAGTTCGATTTCCTGGCCGGGACCGGATACGATGGTCCGCGGGAGTAGAGGGAGGGATCTCACGGGAAAGGGGGGATCCCCCGCGCATGTCGGAAGGCGGAGCAGAGAGCGTTCCGCGTCGACGGTCTACGGATGTGTACCCGGGAGGGGTGGAGTGTGCGCATACGCTCCCGGCCGGACGGCGGGATGGACGAGGTCTCCGCACGCGGCGGAAGACCCGGTGAGGGATATAAGGGCTGGACTCGCGATATGTATCCCGGCGTGCGGGGGATGGGAGGCACGGCAGGCAGGGGTCCGATAGCTTGGAGTATCCTAACGCGGGGGAAGGGAGGCCTACAACGTACAAAAGCCGGGCGGAATAGACATTATCCCCGCGCGCGGGGAGAGGGGTATGGCGTGAACCACGTTTTATGTCGTTGATCACACAGTATCCCCGGGCTGAGGAAGGGGAGAGGCCGGCGCAGGTGATCCTCGCCGGGTTCCATGTCTCCGCCGGCGAATTTGGGTGGAAATATTTTCCGGTTTTCGAAACGGGGGGTTATCCGCATTTCCGCCCGCAGGATAGGGTAAGCGTGGAGGCGCACCCCGACCCCGGGAAAGCGGCCGGCGGGGCCCGGGGGTGGGATGCCCGGCGGGGACCCGCGAAGCGCGAAAGGAGGACGCGTTGCTGGAATACGGGTTCGCCCAGCGTGCTCTTGTAGGGGGCGTGATCATTGCCGCGGTTTGCTCGTTGCTCTCCTTCCAGGTGGTGGTCAGGAGGATGGCCTTCGTGGGGATGGGCATCTCTCACGCCGCCTTCGGGGGCGTGGCCCTGGGGTTGGCCACCGGCCTGCAACCCGTGTTCGCCGCTGGATTTTTCTGCGTCCTGGTGGCCCTGGGTATGGGGTGGCTGGGAGAGAGGGGAAGGGTGCACGAGGACACGGTTATCGGCATCCTCTTCTCGGCGGCCATGGCCCTGGGCGTGGTCCTGGTCCGGGCGGCCCGCGCCTACAACGTGGACCTCATGAGCTACCTTTTCGGGAGCATACTCGCCCTGCGCTGGACGGATGTGCTGGTCATGGGCTTGGTGGCCCTGCTCTGCATCGCTTTTTTAAGCCTTTTCTTCAAGGAGCTGCTGTTCATCGCCTTCGACCGCGAGACGGCCATAGCCAGCGGACTTCCGGTGAGGAGCGTGGATTACGCCTTCCTGGTCATGTTGGCCCTGGTGGTGGTGATTTCCATAAAACTGGTGGGGATCATCCTGGTGTCCGCCATGCTGGTCATCCCCGCCGCGGCGGGCATGCAGCTCTTCCGCAACTACCGGGGGGTTTTGGCGGTCGCTGAGGTGGTGGGGATGGCCTCCGTGGTCAGCGGCCTTTACCTTTCCTACCTCTTCGACGTGGCCTCGGGGGCCGCCATCGTCCTGGTCCTCTTCGCCTTCTACCTGCTGTGCTACGCCCTGTCCCCGCGGAGGAGATATCGGCGCCGGCTGCGCCGGAGATGACCCTGCAACAACGAAACCTTCATCTCATGGCTGAATCAGTATTAGGAGATATCGACGCCGGCTGCGCCGGAGATGACCTGCCACCTCCGTGTATGGTTTGCCGTCATGTGATCTCCTCCCCTGGCGGTAAGGGATTCCGTCGGGTAGAGGATGAATGGCACTCCCCGGCGTGGGTTTTGCGCCCTGCGCCCTGTCCCCGCGGATGGGTTATCGGCGCCGGCTGCGCCGGAGGCGACCCGCCATCCTCCTCGCCGGAAGGAAAGGCATGGGGCCGGGCTGGCCGGTTAACGTGGAGGTATGCGAAAGCCCGCGCGAGCGGGATGCGGATGCCCTCACGCGGTGGATCCCGCTCTCTGGCGCAGGGCACGGAACAGGGCGTTCATCTCCTCCACGTATTCCAGGGGGTCCACGTAGGGGCGGCTGTAACCGGCTCGGGTCTCCTCGCTTATTCCCTCTCCCACCACCTCCTGCCCGGCGCGGAATACGAATTCCAGCTGTTCAGCGGCGGGACAGGGATCGCGTGCCAGGAGGACCGAGGAGGGGAAGAGAACGGAGGCGTGCAGCCGTCCCCCGCCCACTTCGGCGATGCGTTGGAAGGTGAACACCAGAGGGTCGAAGTTCCTCAGCCCGGGAAAACCGCAGGTGGAGATCAAGACGGTGCGTTGTTCGCCCTCCTTGCTGTGGCGGCGGGGGTGGGTGCAGACGCCGTCCTCGTACCGCTGATAGGGCTCGGCCAGGGGTATGATGCGGTCCAGGAAGCGTTTCATGATGGCGTTCATGGTGCAGATGTAGAGGGGGGTGGCGTAGACCAGAACGTCCGCCCTCGACATCTTGGCGTGCAACTCCGGCACGTCGTCCTTGTGGCGGCACACACCCGGCGTCTTGAACCAGCACCAGGTGCACCCCAGGCAGTCGGCGATCTTCTTATCCGCCAGATAGACGGTTTCCGTCTCCGCTCCGGCGGATGACGCCCCGGCCATGAAGCGCTCGAGCACCATGGCCGTGAAGCCTTTCTCCTTACGGGGGCTGGAATTGAAGGCCAGGACGTACTTCCCCCGACCCTCCACCGTGGCCACCTCCCTCCTCCTCTCTCCTCGTCCGCCTTTTCGATGTTTATCCTTAAACATCCTCAAAGGATTATAAACCGCTATCCTCCGAGGGTCCCCGCCGTCCGCTATAGATCGTCGTTCTTTTCCGCCTGTGGACCCCTCCCCGACCGGGAGCTTTATCCTCGGAGCCCCCTACCGTTACCGGGCGAGGGTCGTGACCGAACCGTCACCCGTAGACCGGCCTCGAGATATCCCCCGAAGGATTGTAAACCCCTGTCCCGCCGGGTTCCGGCCGTCCTCTCCACACCTCCGTTCTTCGATGCTCATCAACTACGATCCGACCGGGTGCTCTCTCATCGGAACCTCCAACCGTTACCGGGAGAGAAAAACGGTCGAATCATCCCCTCGTCCATCGAGGCCGACTCTCCCTGATCCGCGGATATACCGCCCGGCGAGCGCCATCCCCGCTGCTCACGGATATCGACTGGTCCTTCCGGGCAGTTGTGGACCCCGGGAAGGAGATGCTGTACCGGCCCAGGAGTGGGGGGCTCCGAGGGGACGGGGGAGAAGACCGGCCCCGCCGGTCCTTGCCGGTCGGCGCCCTCCCGGAGGAGCGGGCGGAGGATGACCCGTCGG
>FWWL01002226.1_pt1 | contig 41642 bp, 37 predicted proteins | sample 2228331 | NCBI WGS metagenome assembly FWWL01 (sample SAMEA103939775, study PRJEB20133) | metagenome
GTCAAAGAGCGTCCCCGGCCGCAGGGGCGGCGTCCGCATGTCGGCGACGAGGGCCAGGACCCGGAGGTTCGAGTCCGAGAGCCGTTCCCGCTGGAGCCACCGGCGGAGGTTCTCCAGGGCCTCCCGGAGTCGGACGGGGGAAGCGTCGGCGGCGACGACCGTGCCCCGATAGTCCATCTGCTGGAGGAATCGGGTCGTCTTGTTGCCGGGGGCGGCGCAGGCGTCCAGCAGGGTCTCGCCGGGCCGGACCCGCACGAGAAGACTCACGATTTGCGAGGCCGCGTCCTGGATGGCGAAGTAGCCCTTCCGGAAGCTGGACGTCCGTTGGGGCCGGCCCTCGACGACCCGGAAGCAGTCCGGGACGCCGGGGACCGGCTCGACGATGAGCCGTTCCTGCCGTAAGAGGTCGATGAATTTTTCGTCGGGTACGGGTAGATGCCGGCGGATGTACAGCACGGGCCGGGTCTGGAGGGCCTGAAGGACGGCTTCCGTCTTGGCCTCCCCCCACCACTCGACCCATCGGCGGACCATCCATCGGGGGAAGGAGTACCGGACGGCCAGGTAGCGGACCGGGTCTTGGGAGGGGTCCGGTAGGACGGAGGCCGGGTCCAAGCCGACGGCCTTTCGGAGCAGGGCATTGACGAGCTTGGTCGAGACGCCGCTGATATGCCGGGAGACCTCGACGGTCGCGTGGACGGCCGCATACGGCGGGATCCGGTCCATCTCCAACAGCTGATACAGCCCGACCCGGAGGAGGAGCCGGGCCGAGGGGTCGAGGTCATGGTACGAACCCCCCGCCAGGACATGGAGGACGTGGTCCAGGTACGCCTGCTTCCGTAGGACCCCCTGGACGACCTCGGTCAAGAGGTCTCGGTCTCGGGGGTCCCGGAGCTGGCCTCGGAAGTGCTCCAGGACGGTATCGGCGTCGGCGCCCCGTTCGACGGCCCACAGGACCTGATAGGCCATCTTACGGACGCGGACGCCCTGCCGACGAGACCCGACGGCCTTGACAGCCCGCCGTCGCTTTCGCATCATCGCCTCACGGATTGCCGCCATCGGCGATAGATGTCATACTGAAAAGATGGAAAGACCTTCGCCTCTCCGCAACCCCGGGGCGCATATGCGGGTCTGACCCCCTGAGGGGTCGATGGCATTCCCCAAGGAGGCTGGGGTCATCCGAAAGAGAAAGAGAGGAGGAGCGCTTGCCCCTTCGGGGACTTCCCGAGGACCGAGCCGGCTTGCTAATCTCCTTGGAGGGCGTGGACGGCTCCGGCAAGACGACCCAGGCCCGCAGGCTCACCGAGGCCCTCCGTCAGGCCGGCTGGCCCGTCGTCCTGACCCGGGAGCCCGGCGGTACGCCCCTGGGGGAGCAATTTCGGCGGCTCCTCCTGCAACCCCCGCCGCCTCCGGCGGCAGGCCTGGCCCCCCGGACCGAGCTGTTCCTTTACTTAGCGGACCGGGCTCAGCACCTCCAGGAAGTCGTCGAGCCGGCCCTCCAGCGCCGACAGGTCGTCGTCTCGGACCGTTTCATCGACTCGACCCTGGCCTATCAGGGCGTCGCCCGGGGCTTCGGGGTCGAGACGCTCATCGAGGTCCATCAGAAGTTGGGCCTCTTACGGTGGCCGGACTGTACCGTCCTCCTGGACGTCGACCCCCGCCTGGGGCTCCAGCGCAAACGTCGCCAGGCCCAAACGCCGGGCCCGGCCGCCCCGATGGCCGAATGGAGCCGATTTGAACGGGAGGACTGGGCCTTTCATCAGGCCGTCGCCGAGGGCTACCGACGACTGGTCGAGATGTTCCCTGAACGCATCGTCGTCGTCCCGGCGGACGCCGACCCGGATACCGTATTCCAGGGGGTCCAAGCCGCCCTGCGGCGGAAGTTTCCGTGGCTCCTGCCGTGAGGGCGGGCGACGGTCCGCCCCTACCTCCCCCCGTCGCCCCGGAAGACCCAGCGACCGTCCTCCACGTAAATCTGACCGCCCTTGATGACCGTCACGACGTGTCGGAGGTCCCGTAGGTCTTCCAAGGGATTGCCGTCGACGACGATGACGTCGGCCTTCTTCCCCGGAGCGACGACGCCCAGGTCGGGCCGCCGGAGGAGCCGAGCCGGCCAGAAGGTCGCCGCCCGGATGGCGTCCATGGGCGGCACGCCGAGCTGTTGCCACGTATAGAGTTCCCGCCACGTCGAGTCGAAGTGGAAGTTCAGGGGGATCCCCGAGTCGGTCCCGACGAGGAGCGTCACGCCGGCGTCCCGGAGTTGCTGAAACTTCGTCTTGAGCGTCGGAATCCGTCGCTTCGTCAGGACGAAGTACTCGAGCCGGCTGACGTTCCGTAGGGATTCCCGGACGTCCCGGTAGAGGTCCGGCGGGAGGGTCATCTTCAGACGGGGGTCGTCGAGTCGTTCCGGATACTGCTCGGTCAGGGCGTACAGGTAGAGGCCCTCGATGGTCGGGACCCAGTAGAGGCTGGCGTTGCGCTGTTCGACCCGCCGGATGACCTCGTCGGGATAGCGGGGCTCGGTCGCCAGCCCCGTGTGCTCGAAGCAGTCCACGCCGGCCTGCAGGCCCTGGAGGATTTCCCCCTCCCGATGGGCATGGGCCGCCACGTGACGGCCGTACCGGTGGGCCTCGTCCACGATGGCGTTCACGACTTCCTGGGGCATCCGGTCCTGGTCGATGAGCTTGATGAGGTCGACGCCGGCCTCGACGAGCTTGCGGACCTTGGCCCGAGCGTCGGCGACGTCCCGGACGGGCCACCGGAAGTCCTTATCGTAATCGCTGATCGTCTCGGCCACCTGGAGGAAGGGCCCACTGACGAAGAGGCGGGGACCCGGGACCTGACCCCGCTCGACCCGTCGCTTGAACTCGATGATACTGTCGAGCTCGGCCCCGACGTCTCGGACCGTCGTCACGCCGGCCATCAGGAGCTGACGTGCCGCAATCGGCATGATGAGGTCGAGCCATCGGCCCCGGTACTTCGTGAACCAGTAGGCGTAGTCGGCGTGACCGAGAATGTCCAAATGGACGTGCATGTCCATCAGGCCCGGCAGGACGGTCCGGCCCTCCGTGTCGATGACGTAGGCGTCAGACGGGACCGGGACGCTTCCGACGGGTCCTACGGCCCGAATTTCGTCACCCTCGATGAGGACGACGGCGTCCGGGAGGGGCGGCCCCCCATAGCCGTCGACCAGCATGCCCCCGACCAAGGCGATGGGCCGGCCGGTCGGCGATGGCCGACCCGGGCCGACGCCCGTCAGGACTCCCAGGGCGATGAGGCACAGCCCGACCTTCCACCTTCCCATCGAATCCCTCCCTCCGGTCGCCGGTGTTCAGGACCGTCGGCGACCTTATTCCATGCCCCAAGGCGCCATGCGCATTTCGCAATTCATAATTCCCAGCGGGGTCATTCCCGGACCAGCAGGCGCTCCCGCAGGATAGAGACCGGGATGATGTTCCCCAAGAGCAGGGGGACCGTCCGGTCTAACAGGGTATAGAAGGCGACCATCCGGATGCGCTCGGCGTCCCACACCTGAATGTCCCGATACATCCGAAAGACGTCCAGTAGGTCCATGGCGGCTTCTACGTAGTCGGTATACAAGACCTGCCGGTCCTCCCAGTCGACGGCAAACAGCCGGACCCCGATCCCAAACTGTCGGACCATGGGCGTCGTCGAGGGCGGGACGGCCGGGTCCGCCGAGCGCAGGACCCGGGTCGTCGAGCCCGATAAAGCACTCAAGAAGGCGTACTGCTGACGGACGATCAGGACGCCGAAGACGACGACCGGCCGGGCGACCTCTCGCAGGCCGTCGGCCCGCAGATGGCGGTCTAGCCACTCCAGGGCGAAGCCGTCGGCCTCCCAGGCCGGAAGCGCCGGCAGGTCCCCGGTCTCGAAAGACGCCGACGCCGGGAGGTCTGCCCAGTCCAGGGCCACCACGGGTCGTTCCACATGACTCTGGATCTGGTTGCGGACGAAGGTCGTGACCTCTTGACCGTAGTCGATCGAGGGCTCGGCCCGGGCGTCGGGGACCCGGAATTCCCGGTACGTCAGGAAGGGCAGGACGGCGACGGCCTCGTAAGCGTCAAGGGCGACTTGGGGTCGGGTCGACAGGGGGATCGGGACCTCGATCACGTGGGGCGCGCAGGCGGTCAGACCGGCCAGGGCCCCCACCGAGCCGAGCCAGACCCACGCATGTCGAGACATCGCCGGCCCTGGGGTCAGGATGGAATGAGGATACACGATGCAGGATGGGGGACACAAGACGAGAGGGTCGCCCAGGTCGAACGGCCGGGGTCGAACACGGGCACCACGCCCTACAAGGGGACGCCCCGGTGGAGCGTACGGCGAAGGAGCCCCAAAAAGTAAGGACCCGCTAAGGTCGCCGTGATGGCCCCGACGGGAATCTCCGTCGGCGCCCACACGGTCCGGGCCAGCGTGTCACTCCACAGGACGACCAGGGCCCCGACGACGGCGCTGAGGGGGAGGACCTTCCGGAAGTCGTATCCGACGACCAGTCGGACGGCGTGGGGGACGATCAGGCCGACGAAGCCGACCATGCCGGCCATCGCTACCGTCCCGGCCGCCAGGGCGGCGCCGATGACCAGCCACCGGGTCCGGAGCCGGTCCGGCGCCAGGCCCCAGGCGGCGGGGACGTCTTCACCCAGGACGAGCAGGTTCAGGTACGGCGCATCCCGCCAGGCCCCGAGCGTCCAGACCAGGACCCACACCGTCGCCGTGGTCAAGAGGGGATAGGCCAGGGGCTGAATCTGACCGATCATCCAGAGGGCGACCCGCTGGACCTGAAAGTACTCTCGCGTCACGGTCACCAGCAGGATGAAGGCCCCGGCGATAGCGTTCAGGACGACGCCGGCCAGGACGAGGCCATAGACCGGTAACTGGCCCCGGATACGGGCGAGCCCATAGACCAAAAACGTAAACGCCAGGGCCCCGATAAAGGCGGCGACCATCGGGAGGGAGACCCACGGCCAGGGCACGACCCAGTCCCACGGGACGGCCAGGGTGACCCCCAGGGCGGCCCCGCCCGACACGCCCAGGAGGTACGGGTCGGCCAGGGGATTCTGAAGGATCCCCTGGTACAGGGCGCCGGCCACGCCGAGGGCCCAGCCGACGACGAGGGCCGCCCAGACCCGGGGGACCCGGATGCTCCAGAAGACGGAAGCCGGCACACCGGCACTCCGTTCGGCGACCCCGTCATAGCGGGGTCCCAGGTGAACGGCGACCCACGCCGAACCGGCGAGGACCAGGAGGCCCCCGACCAACAGGGCCCCCCACCGAAGCGGCGTCAGAAACCGGACGGATGAAACGGCCGTCATTCTCAGGGTCGGGCCTTCGAGGGTATCTAAAAGTTCGGGAGTCCGGGAGCTCGGCATCCCTTGGATCACGCATCCTGATGCTTCAGCCAGCGGTGCCGCTGGCGGCGGTATCGGTGACGGAGGTCCGTGAAGTAGGTCAGGGCCGTCGGCTCCCGGTAGTCCGGATAGGTCCACGGCAGGGGCGTCCACCGGCCGTCCCGAAACCAGAGGGTCAGCTCGGCGTAAATGCCCTGCCCGATGTAGATGCGGTGGCCCGCCGGTTTGGTCGAGGCCAGGACGACCTGCTGGAGGTTCAGCCAGCCGGGGTCCAGGTTGAGGACCCGCCGGCCGGAGGGATGCTCGGCCCGGGCCCACGCTTCCAGTTCGTTCGTCCAGTGCTTGAGGGCCGCCAGCTCGCCGGGGTCGCCCAGGGGCTCGAAACCGACGAACTTGCGCTCGACGGGTCGGCCCATCTGGGCGTCATAGTAATCCGTGTAGGGGAAGGGAAGCCACGGCGTCTCGGTCTCGACGGGACCCAGCCGCTCGGTCAGCCGCGGGCCGACCCACGCCCATGCCGTCGGGTCGCTGGTCAAGACACCGCAGAAGTACTTAACGGGTTCAGGCGGCCGTGGGACGCCCATCGCCCGGGCGGTTCATCCCCCGGAGGCCGGGGCCAGGAAGAGTTTGTAAACGGAGTCGCCGTATTCGACCTGGACCCGGAAGAACTCCTGGTTCGGGACCTTAGCCGCGTGAAGGACGGGGGTCCGGCGGGTCCGGGGGGACGGTTGCTCGATGGCCAGGTCCTCGGCCACGAGCTGGCCCTTCTGGTAAAACTGGAAGAACACGCCCTCGGCCTTGGGCACGAGCTTCACTTCATAGGTCCCCGGCGAGAGGACCGTCTTGCCCAACTGGAGCGGACGCGGCAGGCTGACGACGCCGACCCGCACCTCCTGCGCCAGGGGGCGGGCCTCGCCGGAAGCGGTCAGGACACCGACGATGAGGCCCCAGGCCATCCATCCCACAGCCAGGCGCCGCCACGGAAAACGTCGGAACATGACCTCGCCTCCGATCCCGAAGGTCTCGGGTCCCGGGTCTCGGTCCAAAGGACCCTCCATCGGTCCGTAGTCATCTGGTCCCGTCCCAGGACGGGGAAGAGGGATTCCCGGCCTTAGGTCCTATCGTTTATAGTCCGGGGTCCCCTTGGCCGAGACCTGACACCCGGGACCTCGCCCTCAGAAGAACCGACGTTCCGCTCGAACGTGCCGTTCGATACGCCACGTATAGACCTGGAGCGGCACTTCTCGGACGACGTGAACTTCGACGACGGCCCGATCGGGAAGCCACTGGAACCGGATGTCGGGTTCCTGAATCGGGATGTCATATTCTCCGGCTAACCGGAGGATCTCGTCCCGGAGGCGCCGCTCGGTCTGGCCCCGGGCCCCGACCGAATAAGAGCTGAGGCCCGTCATCATCTCCTGCACGGCGTCCTCAAACCGGTACACGTCCATGTACGCCGGGATGACCTTCAGGGCTGCATACACGGCGGCGCCCAGAAGGAGAAACCAGAACAGCGTCCCCCAGGGGACCCGCCCCCGGACTTGGCGTGACTTTCTCATCGGTCCGCTCCACGGGTCGGTCGATGCCGGGCCCCAGGCGTGGGGAAAGCGGCTATTCTCAGCGGTCGACCTCGCCCATGACGATGTCGAGGCTCCCGACGAGGGCGACGGCGTCGGCGATCATCGCCCCCGGCCCGATCTCGGGCAGGGCGCTGACGTGACAGAAGCACGGCGACCGGGCCTTCACCCGGTAAGGGACGGGCGACCCGTCGGACACGATATAGTACCCGATTTCGCCCCGGGCCGCCTCATACCGGAAGTAGATGTCGCCCTCGGGCGGTCGGACGACCCGGGGGACGGCCTTCTGGACGTCGCCGGCCTCGCCCCTCGGCATCTGCTCGATGGCCTGGCGCACGATTTTGGCCGCCTCGGCCATCTCCTGGACCCGGACGTAGTACCGGTCCCAGGCCGACCCGAGGGGCCCGTACTGACCCGTCCCGACGGGCACGTCAAACTGGAATCGGTCGTAAACCAAGCAAGGCTCGTTCTTCCGGAGGTCCCACCGGACGCCCGAGCCCCGGAGGTTCGGACCCGTCAGACCGTATGCGATGGCGACCTCGGCCGGGATGACCCCGATCCGGGCCGTCCGCTCGATGAAGACCGAGTTGTAGGTCAGGATCTTGTTGAGCTCGTCCCAGGCCTTCTCGAACTGGTCCAGGAACCGCTGGACCTTATCGAGCCAGCCGTCCGGCAGGTCAAAGGCCACGCCCCCGATACGCACGTAGTTGTAAAGGAGCCGGGCGCCCGTCAGCTCCTCCAGGAGGTCCAGGACCTTCTCCCGCTCCCGGAAGGCATGGAAAAAGGGCGTGACCGACCCGATGTCCAAGCCATAGGTCCCGATGGCCAGGAGGTGGGAGGCGATGCGCTGGAGCTCGGCGACGATGACCCGGATGTACTGGACCCGCTCGGGCGGTTCGATGCGGGCCAGCTTCTCGACGGCCAGGCAGTAGCCCAGCTCCATGTGGATGGCCGCCACGTAGTCCATCCGGTCCGTGTAAGGGATGACCATCTGCCAGCCCAGGGACTCGGCGTGCTTCTCGAAGCACCGGTGGAGATAGCCGATGTAGGGCATGACCTTCGTGATGACCTCGCCCTCGGTCTCGAGGTCGAGCCGGAGGATCCCGTGGGTCGCCGGGTGCTGCGGCCCCATGTGAAGGACCATGGCGTTGGGTCCGATCCGTTCGACGTCGAGGATCGTCGTCATGGCCGTGACTTCCGCTCATACCTTCCGGGCCAGGATGCCCGTCACGCCGGCCGTCTTGCCGCCGGCCTTCCGAAGGATCTCTTCCCGTTCCTCGGGCGTGACCTTGGCAAAGCGCAAGATCAGGTCGTACCGGTCGTAGACGGAGCCCTCAAAGTTGGGGGTCATGACGAGGCACTCGGTCGGGCAGACCTCGGTGCAGAGGTTGCAGTAACAGCACTTGGCCTCGTCGATGTCGAAGACCGTCACGTAGAGCTTCTTCTTGTGGCCCGTGTTGGTGACGCCCAGGTCCCGGTCGGCCTTGACGGTCTCGATGGCGATGCAGTCGACGGGGCACACCCGGGCACACTGGAGACAGCCGATGCAGTTGTCGATGTCGTTGTATAGCATCATCCGGGACCGGGGGAACAGCCGGGGCTTCTCGTGGGGATACTGGATGGTCACCGGCCGCCGGAACAGGTTCACGAGGCCGACCCACAGGGGCCACAGGACGCCCCGGGTCGTGTAGTACAGTCGGTACCACCAGTACTTCATGCCTCCGCCTCCGACGCAGGCGCCCCGCCGGCCGCCGACCGGACCTCGTCTTCGAAGACCCACGTGCCCTTTTCAAAGTCCTGACGGACGTCGTAAGGCACGGGGATGTCGTGGTAATAGGCCTGGACCTTGTAGTCCTTCCGCAGGGGATGGCCCTCCCAGTCCTCGGGTAGGAGGATCCGCCGGAGGTCGGGATGGCCGTCGAAGACGACGCCCAGCAGGTCGTAGGTCTCCCGCTCGTGCCATTCGGCCGTCCGCCAGACGTCGGCGACGGTCGGCACGTGGGGGGCATCCCGGGGGACCCGGACTTTCAGGGCGATACGGTGCCGATGACGAAAGGAAAACAGGTGGTAGACGACCTCGATTTCCCCCTGCTTGATGTAGTCCACACCGCTGACGCACATCAGAAAATCGAAGGCCAGGTCCGGGTCGTCCCGTAAGAGTCGGGCGGCCTCCCGGAGGGCCGTCGGAACTATCCGGACGTAGGGCTCGAGGACGTCGGCGCGGACGTCCAGGACTTTTTCGTCTCCCAGGCTTGCTTTAAGTTTGTGACCAATTTCTGCTGGGCCCATCGGTTCAACTCCTCCATCGTCGGGACGGCCCGGTACCGCTTGAAGTTCGATAGGAGGCGTTCGTGGCGGATCTTTTCCCGCAGGATCAGCAGGCCCTCGTACAGCGCCTCGGGCCGAGGCGGACAGCCGGGGACGTAGACGTCCACGGGGATGACCCGATTGACGCCCTTCAGGACGTGGTACCCGTGGTCCCAGTAAGGCCCCCCGCAGGTCGCACAGCTCCCCATCGAGATGACGTACTTGGGTTCCGGCATCTGTTCGTAGAGGCGCTTGACCCGCGTGGCCATCTTGATCGTCACCGTCCCGGCGACGATCATCAGGTCGGCCTGCCGGGGAGAGGCTCGGAAGACGCCCGCCCCGAAGCGGTCCAGGTCCGTCCGGGCCGAGACCGTCACCATCATCTCGATGGCACAGCAGGCCAGGCCGAAGGTCATCGGCCACAGGGCCGAGAGCCGGGCCCAATTGAAGATGGCATCGACCGTCGTCAACAGGACGAAGCCTTCTCCCGTCTTCTCAAAACGCTCGACCGGCACGGCGACCATCTTTTCACTCCAGCTCGTCGCATCGTCCCCCCAATGTTAGGAAGCCGCCTCCTGTCTGTCAAGGAAAGGAGGCGGCCGTTTGGGACCTTCACGCCCTGGATCGGCCGGGTCTCGGTCTTCGACGTTCGGTCTCCGGGGTCACCGCCTCGGCAGGACGATGGCCCCGTGGGTCCAGTCGCCGAGGACCTCGGCCCGGCCCTGGAGGAACAGCCATCCCACGTAGGCGGCCGTGGCGGCATCGAGTTCGTCGTGGGTCGCCGAGGGCCGAATCCCCCGCAGGCCGAGCCGGCGGAGGCCCGTCCGGAGGCCCTTCAGGTCGTGGTGCTTCCGGGGCAGACCCAGGACGTCCTGGGCCCCGCCGGGAAAGACCTCGATGACCCGCCTGCCCTCGGCCTCCAAGAGCGACCGCAGGCGGATGCCCCGCTCGGTCAGCGTCCGCATGGCCCCCAGCGTGATGGGAAAGAAGCGAATGCCCCGGCGGAGGAGCTCTCGGTCGCAGGGCCGGAAGTGCTCCCCCCGGCGGTCGTGGATGTCCCGGCGGCCCGGGGGGAGCCACAGGGGGGCATCGACGGCGACGACGCCGGGCCGGACCGCCCGGACGAAGGCTACGAGTTCCTCATCGGTATGAAGCAGGCCCGTCCGGACCCGACGGCCGTCGGTGACGGCCACGCCGCTGGCCCGCCGGGCGTCGGCGCTCAGGTCGATCCCGACGGCCGTCCCCGGCCCGCCGAGGTCCGGCCCCCGCCGACCTCGGGCCGATCGACCCTTCCCCGGGGACCGATCCGGTCGCTTATGTCGCCCCATCGGTCACGGCTCCAGGGCCCCACCCCGGGACCCCATCGGGACCCATACACAGGCGCCGAAGTAAGGGGCTGGACGGCGGCCCGGCCTAAGGCATAGGATGGAGTACGCCCTACCTTCCCGGTATCCCAGCGGAGACCCCTCGATGGACCCGGTCGTCGGCGTCGACACGGGCGGGACCTTCACGGATTTCGTCGTCCTGGACGCCGGGGGCCTGCGTATCCACAAGGTCCCCTCGACGCCTCTGGACCCCTCGGCGGCCGTCGAGCAGGGCCTTCAAGACCTGGGACTCTTAGGGAAGGCCGCCCTGGTCCATGGGACGACCGTCGGGACGAACGCCTTGCTGGAGCGTAAGGGCGGCCGCGTCGTCCTCCTGACGACGGCCGGCTTCGAGGACGTCCTCCATATCGGGCGCCAGACCCGGGAACGGCTGTACGACCTATTTTACCGGCGTCCGCCGGACCTGGTCCCCCCGGAGCGGCGGGTCGGGGTCCGGGAACGCATCGGCCCGGACGGCTCCGTCGTCACGCCCCTGACGGCCGACGAGGTCGAACGGGTCCGGCGGCTCGTGGGGGCTCAGGGCCCCGAGGCCGTGGCCGTCGTATTTTTGTTTTCTTACGAGAACCCCGTCCACGAGCGGGCGGTCCGGGACGCGCTGGCCGACCTGGGCGTACCGATTTTCCTGTCGTCGGAAGTGTTTCCCGAATACCGGGAGTACGAGCGGACGGTCGTCACGGTCTTGAACGCCTATCTGGCCCCGGTCATGGAGGGGTATCTACGGCGTCTTCAGGCCCGGGTCGGGGAGCGTCTTCGGGTCATGACCTCGACGGGCGGGACCGTGCCGGCCGAGCGGGCCGTGCAGGAGCCCATCCAGACCCTACTCTCGGGTCCGGCGGCCGGGGTCCTCGGGGCTCAGTTTCTGGCCCGGCGGGCAGGTTTCGACCGCCTGATCACCCTGGACATGGGCGGGACGTCGACGGACGTGTCCCTCGTCGACGGAGACGTGACGGTCAGCCGGGACGTCCGCCTGGGGGGCCTTCCCGTCGGGGTCCCGATGATCGACGTCCGGAGCATCGGGGCCGGGGGCGGGTCGATCGCATGGGTCGACGCCGGCGGAGCCTTGCGGGTCGGGCCCCAGAGCGCCGGGGCCGACCCGGGGCCGGTTTGCTATGGCCGGGGGGGCCGGGAGGTCACGGTCACCGATGCGCATCTCTTTTTGGGGCGGCTCCATCCGTCCTTTTTCCTGGGCGGCCGGATGCGGCTGTATCCCGGACCTGCGGAGGCGGCCCTCCGCCGGATGGCCGCCCGGCTGAGCCTGACTCCCGAGGCCCTGGCCGAGGGGATCGTCGAGGTCGCCAACGCCGGGATGGAGCGGGCCCTGCGGGTCGTGTCCGTCGAGCGGGGCTATGACCCCCGGGACTTCGTCCTCTTCGCCTTCGGCGGCGCCGGGGGCCTCCACGCGTGCACTCTGGCGGCCCGGCTGGGGATCGGGACCGTCGTGAGCCCGCCTCATGCCGGCATCGTCTCGGCCCTGGGTGCGCTGGTGGCCGAACCGATATGGACGTACGGCCAGAGCCTACTCGTGCGAGAGGACGAGGTCGACGAGGCCGTCCTCCGGCAGGCCGTCGCCCGTCTGGTCGAACGGGGGATGGCCGTCCTGCGGCGGGAGTCCGTCCCGACCGAGGCCGTCCGGGTCACGTCCTTCCTTCAGGTCCGCTACCTGGGTCAGTCCTATGAACTGCTCGTGCCCTTCGGGGGCGACCTCGGGGCCACGCTGGCGGCCTTCCAGGAGATGCACCGCCGGCGGTACGGCTTCGAGCGGACCGACCGCCTCCGGGAGGTCGTCGGCGTCCACGTGCGCTTGACGGTCCCCGGGACCCCGCCGGAGATTCCGACCCTCCCGTGGGATTCGGCCAGCGAGCGGGCGGCCCGCCTGGGCGAAGCCCCCCTGATCCACGAGGGCCGAAGCCACCGGTTACGGCTGTACGACCGGTCGGCCCTGCGGGCCGGAGCGGTCCTGCGGGGGCCGGCCGCCGTGTTTGATACGACGGCGACCTTCTTTTTACCCCCGGGTTGGACGGCCCGGGTCGACCCGACGGGTCATCTCATCGCCCGGCCAGCCTGAGAGAACGGCGTCCGGGGGACTTTCCCGCCGAGTCCCGCTCCTTCCGTTTGCACTCGGCCGAATCCGGCCCATAATATCCGTACTGACCCCACTTCCGAACGCTACACGACCGGCCGCCCCGTCGTGAAAGCCGGTCGGCGGACTCGACTGCTGACGGCCCGCCGGCCGTTTTCGGTGTGGACACGTCTTCTTGCCAGGAGGTCCCCATGGCCGTGAAGGTCCGTATCCCGACGCCCCTCCGACGCCTGACCGGGGGTCAGGCCGAGCTGACCGTTTCGGCGACGACGGTCGAAGAGCTCCTGATGCAACTGCGATACGATTACGACGCCCTGGCCCAGCACATCCTGGACGACCGGGGCGAGGTCCGGAGCTTCGTGAACATCTTCGTCAACGACGAGGACATCCGCTTCCTCCAGGGCCCCTCGACCCCCCTGAAGGACGGGGACGTCGTCTCCATCATCCCCTCCATCGCCGGCGGGTGACCCCCGAGGGGCCGGCGGCGGGTGTTCGGTCCATGACTTCCGAACACCCAAACCCGAACACCGGAGATTTCGCAGGTTCCCGATGGTCCCCTCTCTCGACCCCCACAGTTTGCTGGCCCGGATCGGAAACACGCCCCTGATCCGCCTCCGTCGGCTGGTCGCCGACTGGCCGGACGTGGAGGTTTACTGCAAGGCCGAATGGCTGAACCCCGGCGGGTCTGTCAAGGACCGCCCGGCCCTCCACATGGTCCTGGAGGCCATCCGGCGGGGGGACCTCAAGCCCGGTCAGACGATCTTAGACGCCACGTCCGGCAATACGGGGATCGCCCTGGCGATGATCGGCGCCGTCCTGGGATACCGGGTCCGTCTGTGTATCCCGGCCAACGCCAGCGTCGAGCGGTTCAAGATCCTGCAGGCCTACGGGGCGGAGGTCGTCCGGACGGACCCCCTCGAGGGGTCCGACGGCGCCATCCGGATGGCCGACCGCCTCATGCGGGAAGCCCCGGACCTGTACTACCGGGTCGACCAGTATGGCAACCCGGACAACTGGCGGGCCCACTACAAGACGACGGCCGAGGAGATCTGGCGACAGACCGACGGCCGCATCACTCACTTCATCGCCGGCCTGGGCACGTCGGGGACCCTCGTCGGGACGGGGCGGCGGCTCAAAGAACTCCGACCCGACGTCCGGGTCATCGCCGTCGAGCCGGAGCCCTTTCACGGCATCGAGGGCCTCAAGAACATGGCCACGGCCATCGTCCCGCCCATCTACGACCCGTCGGTCCACGACCTGAAGGTCGAGGTCCGCACGGAAGAAGCCTACTACTGGACCCGCCGGTTGGCCCGGGAGGAGGGCCTCTTCGTCGGCCAGTCCTCGGGTGCCGTCATGGCCGCCTTCATGAAGTTGCGTCCCACGATCCGGGAGGGCGTCGTCGTCCTGGTCTTCGCCGACGGCGGCGACAAGTACTTGAGCACGGCCACGTGGGCAGACCCCTGAGGGAAGGAATGGCCGCAGGGGGTCCGGGAGACGCACGCTACCGGGAGCTCGGGAGTTCAGCACTCCCGGACTTCCGGGACCCCGATTCCTCATCCCCACCGTCAGGTCCCTGCCGGGCGCCCTGGCGGGCCAGCCGGTCGGCTTGTTGGTTCCATTCGCGGGGGACGTGGACGACCCGCCAGGTCCGAAACTCGGACAGCAGACGGCGGGCCTCCGCATGGAGCGGCTGGAGGCGTCTCGACCGGACCTCATATAGGCCCAGGAGCTGGTAGACCGTCAGTTCGGAGTCGGTCCGGACCTCGACGCGGTCGACGCCGGCCGAACGGAGCCACCGGAGGGCCCGGAGGATGGCCGTGTACTCGGCGACGTTGTTAGTCGTGACGCCGATGTACCCCGATTCGGTGTACTGTACCCTCCCGAGGGGGTCTCGGATGACGAACCCGTAGCCGGAGGGGCCCGGATTCCCGATGCTGGCGCCGTCGGTTTCGGCGACCCATAAGTTGTCCTCCGCCTCCCCCGCCCGTCCTGGACCGGGGAGGCCCCCTTCGCCTGCCAGATGGTCCCAGCCGGCGGGCGCCAGAGGGACCAGGTGACCGTCTCGAGTCCGGAGACGGATTTCCCCGGCGGGCCCGGCCACGAGACGGCCGATCCGACGGGCCCCTGCGAAGGGCGGCTTCGGGGCGTCCGGCGGAAGGACGACGATCCATTCATAGTCTTCCCCGCCCCGAAAGACCATGTCCCAGGGGTCCCGGCCGACCTGCCGGCAGGCGGCCCGGAACGCCTCGTCGGGTTCGAGGGCCGCCTCGTCGAGCTCGGCCCCGACCCCGTTGACCTGAAGGAGGCGCCAGAGGTCGATGAGGAGCCCGTCGCTGACGTCGATGGCGGCCCAGGCGTGGCGGGCCGCCCATCGGCGCCAACGGATGGGCAGACGGGGCCGCAGGACGGCTTCGACCGCCCGTTCGACGGCCGGATGAAGGAGCCGAGGCCATTCGTCGGCCTCGAGAATCTCCGTAAGATGGTCGGTCAGCGGGGTCGGCCGACCGTCCCGATGCCAGCGTTCCAGTAAGGCGACCCCCAGGCCGGCCCATCCGACAGGCCCCGTCAGCCAGACCGAGCCGTCCGGTCGGGCGCCCCGACGGGAGAGGGGCGTCCGGGTATGGCCCAGGACCGAGACGGCCAGGCCCCATCGGGCGTCCCGGACGGTGTCCCCCCCGGCGAGGTAGGCTCCCATAGCCCGGCAAGCCTGGAGAACACCCCGATAGAGGGTCTGCAGGTCTTCCCGGGTCCCGTCGGGCGGGACCTGGAGGGCGACCCAGAGGTATCGGGGCCGGGCGCCCTGGACCCAGACGTCGCTGACGGCCCGCAGGACGGCCTTATAGCCGACGGCGTCGAAAGGACACCAGGACCGCCGAAAGTGGACGTCTTCGACGAGCTGGTCGACGGAGAACACGCACCATCGAGCGCCTTCCCGCCAGACCGTGGCGTCTTCCTGCCAGGTCGTCCGGACCGGCCGGGGGAGCGGCCCGACCTGGGAGGCGACCCATTCGACCCATTCCCACTCATTCATAGGGTCTCCGGCCCTCCTGCCTTCTCCTCGGGGACGACCCAAGCCGGGAGCGTCAACCAGAGCATCAAGACTTCCGAGTCCCCGAAGTTGTACTCGAACAGACCAGCCACGCCCAGGCTGACCCAAGCGGCCAGCAGGCCGGCGGCCAGGGCCTTCGTCGAGGACGTCTCGGCCTGGTGATAGCGGACTCGAAGCCATTGGAGCCCGCTGAAGTACCACCCCAACCATATCACCAGGCCCGGCAGGCCCCGCTCGACGGCCATCTGCAGGAGGTTGTCGTGAAAGTGGGCCTGGACCTCCCCCTCGGGCATGGTCGGGAGACGGTAATTGTCGTAAATGTAAGGCATCTGGTCGGGACCCGTCCCGAACCAGGGATAGTCCCGGACGACCCGGAGGCCCATCTCCCACAGCCAGAGCCGCATCCGGTTCGATACCTCGGACGGACTGAAGAAGTGCTCCAACCGGTAGGAGAGGACCGGCGGGGCCAACCAGGCGACCCCCAGGCCCAAGATGCCGCCGACCAAGACCAGGCGGGCCGCCTTTCGCCACCCCCGGAGCGACGCCAGGACGGTCAAGCCGGCCAGGGTCCCCAGCCAGGCACTCCGGGTTAACGACAGGACCAGGACCACCCCCGTCAGGCCGGCGGCCCCGGCGAGCCACCATCGGAGCCGGTCGACCCATAAGTGAGCCACGACGATGAGAAAGACGACGCTCAGCATCCCGCCCAGGGTCATGTAATGGCTCAGAAGACCCGTCACCCGCCGCTCGATAGTCCCATGACCGACCCACACGTACTGAACCAGGCCGACTCCGCTGGTGACGACTCCCCCCAGGGTCAGGGCATACAGCCACGCCTTCCGAAAGGGCGCGCCATAGCGGCCGACCAGCGCCGCCAGTAGGACCGGCGGGACCCAGAACATGAGCTTGCGGAGGTGGTGCCACGCTCGGGTCGGCTCCAACGCCCAGGTCGCCGTCACGACGGCCCAACCGACCAGGAGCAGGTTCCACAGGCCGTACGTCCGGGGGAAGGCCTGAAGCCCCCGCTGAATCCAACGGGGGTCCCAGAGGAGAAAGGCGACCGGCATCAGGCCCAGCGTCACCTGGGCGACGGTGATGGAACAGAAACATCCGAGGACGTAAACCAGGGCCAGGTAGACCGGCAGGCCCGTCCAGTCTCTCGGCATCATTCCCCGTCTCGACATCGCCGTTCGACTCGGAGAATGGCGTCCAGACAGTCTTTTCGACCGCCCGGGAAAGACGATACTTCAACCGGAAGTCGAAGGCGTCGTGATGTGCCGGAATCGGTCGGTCCCATACAGGGTCGCCTCCAGGAGGAGGCGGACGGCCTGCGTGACGGCCTCGTCGGGCACGGCGTCGACCCGCTGACTGGGGTGGTGGAGACGGATCTGGAGGTCCGTCCAGGGAGCCCACCGGGTCGGGTCGATGGGTCCCCAGATGACCACGAGGGGGCAGTCCAGTAAGGCCGCCAGGTGGGTGATCCCGTTGTCAAAGCCGACATAGAGGTCCGTGTAGGTCAAGAGCTGGACGACGTCGGTCAGGGGCCAGCGGTCCAAGACCGCCACCCGGTCCGGCGGAAAGGTCCGGGCCTGCACGGGGAGGTCCCGCTCCGTCGGTCCCAGGAAGAGACCGAAGGCCAAGTTCGGCCACTGGCGGAGCCATTGGTTCAGGAGAGTCAACGTACGTTCGTAGGGCCACCGTTTGTATCGGAAACGGGCCCCAGGGTGGACCAGCACGAAGGGCCGGCCCCGGACCCATTCCAGGAGGGACCGGACCCGGGGCCGAGGCGGCTGCCGGGCCGCCGGGAACCCAGGTTTCCGCAGGGACTCCCGGGCCACCGCCCCGACGACAGGATAGAGCAGGCGGGCCTGGACCTCGACGGTATGGAGGGGTCGCCCGATGATCTGGTCGTTGACCGTGTGGGTGTATACCGAGCGGAAGCGGAACCGCTCGAGCCCGACCTTCCCCTTCCCGTGGGCCCACAGCGTGATGAGGGCGCTCAGGTTCCCGCCGTGAAAGTTGATGACCCAGTCGTAGGACTCCCGAAGCCAGGCGTCTGCCCGAAAGAGCACCCGCAGGTACCCCCGGGACTCCCGGGGCACGGTCGCCAGACGGTCGATCGTCGGGTAGTCTTGTAAAAGTTCGGCAAACTCCGGGTGGACGACGTAGGTGACGTGCGCGTCCGGCTGGACCTGCTTAAAAGCGTCCAACGCCGGTAAGTTGAGGAGGATGTCGCCCAAGGAACGCAGGCGAACCCACAGGACGCGCATGCCGAGACCTCGTGCCCTCCCTCATGCTACCACAATTCGGACGCCCAGGGAAAGGTCGGAATCTCTGGGGTGGGAATTCCCCACTGCCCCCGAGGGTCGAATCCCCGACGGCGGGACGGCCGGCGCTCACGGGCGAAAGCGCCGGAGGGCGTCGACGACACGACGGACCTCGGCGTCGGTCATCTCCGGAAAGAGGGGGACGCTCAAGACTTCTCGGGCCCAGGCGGCCGCCTGGGGGAATCGGTCGGGCGGGACCTCTAAGAAAGCGAAGGCCGGCTGGAAGGGGGCCGGCGTGTCGTAATAGACGCCCGTCTGGACCCGGTGAGCGTGAAGCCACTCCCGCAGGGTGTCCCGGTTCGGCGTGCGCAGGACAGCCAGGTGCCAGGCCGGCTCGGCACCGGGGACCGTCTGGACCCATCGCCAGTACCGCCCCCCGGGAGCCTGGGCCCGGTATGTCTCCACGATGGCGTTCCGTCGGGCGACCCAGGCGTCCAGATGTCGAAGCTTGGCCCGCAGAAAGGCGGCCTGGAGCTCCCCCAGCCGGAAGTTAAAGCCCATCTGGACATGCAGGTGGTGTTGGGCCCGACCGTGATTTCGGATCTGGCGACACCGGTCGGCCCATTGCGGGTCGTCGGTCACGATGGCCCCGGCGTCGCCCAGGGCACTCAAGTTTTTGGTCGGATAAAAGCTGAAGCAGGCGATGTCCCCGAAGGTCCCGGCCTTGCGGCCCCGAAACCGAGCGCCGTGGGCCTGGGCGGCGTCCTCGATGAGGGCCAGGCCATACCGGTCACACAATTGCCGTAAGGCCGGCATGTCCCCGACCTGGCCGTAGAGGTGGACCGGTACGACGGCCACCGTCCGGGACGTGACGGCGGCCCCGACCTGCTCGAGGTCCATCAGGGCCGTCGCCGCATCGACGTCGACAAAGACCGGCCGGGCGCCGGCCATCAAGATGGCCTCGACGGTCGCCACGAACGTAAAGGCCGTCGTGATGACTTCATCGCCCGGACCGACGCCCAGCGCCCGGAGGGCGATGTAGAGGGCGGCACTCCCGTTCGAGCACGCGATCCCGTACCGGGTCCCACACCAGGCCGCCCAGTCGGCTTCGAAGGCCTCCGTCTCCTCCCCGAGGACAAACTGGCCCCGTTCCACAACCCGTCGGAAGGCCGCCTCCAGGGCCTCGCGAAGCGGCGCGTTGTGACGCCGGACGTCGACCAGCGGGACCCACGCGGGCCCACCCTCGGACTTTCCCATGGGTCGCCTCACGTCTCGGGCAGATGGGCAGATAGAGAAGGCAGGAAGATAGGCCGTCGGTTAGAATGCCGGGAGTCAACCCGGCGTCAAGAAAGGCAGGCGGTAGGGAAACAGAATCGCCCCTTTCGTCCCGCCTGTCCTTTGGGTCTCCCCCTCCAAGCGCCCAAGAGCATCGGTAGGCAGAGGTATGAGGTGACGGCGTGACGGAGTCGGTCCTGCCCGTTCGGCATCGGCTGTTGCGTTTTCCCAACGCCGTCCCTTCGTCACTCCGTCACTTGCCCGTCAGAACAGGCGATCATTGAACACTAAAAGGACCGGTAGGTCAACATTTCGGGCCGAACCGGCCGGGAAAAGGCACCGGACCCTCCCGTGGAGGGGTCCGTCGGCCTCGACCCGACAGTCGCGCAGGCCGTCCGCCAGCCGCAGGCGGCCCCCTTGGTGCCGACGGTACAGGCGATACGTGCCGGGCCGGTCGCCGTCCGGCTCGACTTCATAGGCCGTCCACGTCACGGACGCCAAGCGAGTCCCGACGGGAAGGGAGGCGGGCCGGTCCGAGGGCCCGATGACGGCCTGGACCGCCAGGGTGTCCGGTCGGACGGGGCGACCCCGGACGAGGACGCCCTCCGGGGACTCAGGGGGATAACACCAGACGTACAGCGCCTCGGTGTCGGGGAAGGTCGTCAGGAAGCGAACGCGCCAGGCCGCCGGCCGGACGGGGGTCGGGTCGGCCAAGACGGCGGACAGCCGACCGTCGGGGGCCAGTAGGGTCACGCCGGGGGCGTCCGGCACGTCCAGACGGGAAAACCGCAGTTGCCCGACCCCCCGGACGGTCGGGTCATCGGGGACGACGTGCATGCGGACATTCAGGTCCCGGGCCGTCCAGTAAAAGAGCGTCCGCTGGGTCTGCCACCAAGCCGAGAGGACCTCCTGCCGCCGTCGTAGGCGGACGGCCTGAAGCCCGACGTCCAGGACGGTCCCCACCACGATCAGGCCGAGGGTCATCCCGATGAGGAGGGCCAGGAGCGTAGCGCCCCGGGACTTGACCCCCTCGACCGGCGATTCGGCAGGTGGGGATCCGGGTCGGTCCGACCCCTCTCTCCGAATTCCCGGACTGCCGAACTGCCGGACTCCCGAATTCCCGAATGGCCGAATTCCCGGACTGCCGGATCGCCGGACCATGTCCCGCCTTACCGAAGCAGGTTCCCCAGGCTCTGGATGGCCCGGAGGGCTTGGGAGCCGCTGACGTTCTGCCCCGGTCGGAAAGTCCCGTCGGGTTCCAAGGGCAAGAGCCCGAGGGCGACGGCGTACCGGATCGGGCCGTAGTAACGGTGCAGGGGGGAGACGTCGGGGACCGTCAGGCCGGCGGGGACCTTCACGAGGTCGTCCCGACGAAAGTACCGCAGGACGTTGTAGAGGATGAACGCGAACTCACCCCGTTGGACGACCCGATGGGGCTGGAAGGTGTGATTGTCAAAGAGGGGGATGAGGCCCATCGCCGCGACCTTCTGGATGAAGGTCCGGGCCCAGTGGTCCTCCAGGTCCAGGATGATGGGCGGCGGACCCGAGAGGGGCTCCTGGGCGATGCGGGGAATCTCCAGATACAGCATGGCGGCGACCTGGCCCCGGGTCACGTAGGGTGCCCGCTCGATCTGTTGGTACTCGGTGGAGACGGCCGAACGCTGGACCTCCAGGTCCGCCGTCTGCAGGAGCTCAGCCCACCGTCGCTGAGACGGCTCTGACCGGGCCAAGCGCTCTAACAGGGGTCGGGCCTGGAGCCACTGACGGGTCTCGACGAGGGCCTCGGCCAGTCGGCGGAGGGCCTGAATGTCGTCGGGGTCGTTTTGATGGGCTAACTGGTAGTAGGGAAGCGCCTCCTGGGCCTGTCCCAGGGAGCGAAACCAGTCCCCGACCTCGAGTTGGAGCCGGGCATCGGCCAGGGCCCGGGCGGCCGCCTGCCGGTACCAGTGCGTCGCCTGGGCGACGTCGCCCTGACGGCGGGCGACCCGAGCCTGCTCGACCATCGCCTCGACGGCCCGACGCCGGATGAGGTCGGCCTCCTGAGCAAAGTCCGGCGACGGCGCCAGGGTGGCCTCCAGCTTCTCGGCATACACCAGGGCGGGGATCCAGTCCTGACGGGCCCGGTAGGTTTCCATCAGGCCGGCCAGGGCGCCGACGTGTTGGGGAGCGAGCTTCAGGGCCTCTTGAAAGTACTCCGGGGCCCGCAGGGTGTCCCCCCGCGTGAGGGCGGCCCATCCCCGAAGGGCCAAAGGCGTCGCCCATCGGGGATAGTTGGCCTGTAAGGACTCGGCGATCTCTTCCGCCGTGTCGACGTCACCGGCTTGGAGGCTCTCCCAAGCCGCCTGGGCCCGGACGGTCGCCCCCGAACCCGGCGGGGGTTCCCAGGTCGTCGGGGCCGGCAGGTAGGCCGGCAGGAAGACATAGGGCGCCTTGGGACAACCGACGAGGAGACTCAGGCCGGCAAGCCCGATCAGGACGGGGGAGAGACGGCGACTTCGGCGGCCTCGGTCGAGACGAGCTGATATGCCTTCATACGGCCGACCAGCCATGGAGGCACCTCGACTTCGAGATAGACCCCGTCCTCCCGGTCCTCCCGCCAGAGGATCCGACCGGCCTTGTAAAACCACTGGAGGTCCCGGGCGTGGGTATAGGGGACGCGGAACCGGTACCTCTGCCAGTAGGAACGCAGGGTCCGGGCCATCGCCTCGACGAGCCGGTCGAGGCCCTCGCCCGTACGGGCCGACAGAAAGATGGCCTCTGAGCACATCGCCCGGGCCTCATGGACCCGCAGGGGGTCGGCGTTCTTGTCGACCTTGTTGAATACCCACAGGATGGGCTTGTCGTCGACGCCCATCTGGCGCAGGACGGCCTGAACGGTCCGGACCTCCGTCTCCATCCGGGGCGACGTGACGTCGATGACATGAATGAGGGCCCACGCCGAGTAGACTTCGTCCAGGGTGGCCCGAAAGGCGGCGACCAGCGAGGGCGGGAGCTTCCGGATGAATCCGACCGTGTCGCTGACGAGGACCTCCCCCAGGTCGTTCAGCCGGACCTTTCGGACGAGGGGGTCCAGGGTCGTGAAGAGCTGGTCCTGGGCCGGCGCATCCGCCTGCGTCAGCCGGTTAAACAGGGTCGTCTTGCCGGCGTTCGTATACCCGACCAGGGCAAAGACCGGGAGGCCCTTTTCCTGCCGCTCGGCGTGAAGAGCCTGCCGGTGGGTCTCGATGGCCGCCAGCTCCCGGCGGATATGGGCGATGCGCGCCCGGACCTGGCGCTGTTTCATCTCGAGAAGGGTCTCGCCCGGACCCCGGGTCCCGATGCCACCGCCCAGGCGGGACAGCTCGACCCCCCGGCCGGTCAGACGGGGAAGCAGATACTGCAGTTGCGCCAACTCGACCTGGAGCTGACCCTCCCGGCTCCGGGCCCGCCGGGCGAAGATGTCCAGGATGAGCTGGATGCGGTCCAGGATTTTGACGTTCAGGGCGTCTTCCAGGTTCTTGACCTGGACGGGACGGAGGGAGTCGTCGAAGACTACCACCTCGGCCCCAGACGCCGAGACCGTCTCGGCCAACTCTTGGACCTTTCCCCGACCCAGGTAAAATCCGGGGTCCGGGGTCCGACGGACCTGGGTCACGACGGCGACGACGTCGGCCCCGGCGTCCTCGACGAGACGCCGCAGTTCTTCCAGGTCTTCGAGGGCTTCCGCTTCCTTCTCCCGGTCCCGGGTCAGGCCGGCGATGACGGCTTTGGGACGGACCTGCGTGATTTTCTCCATCATCCTGGACCCTGTGCCCCTGAGCTTCACCGCCAGGCGAAGTGGAATTCGCACCACGGGTCCCCCCGGAGCAGACAGCGGCGTTCCTCGGCCCGAACGTCTTGACCCCCCAGGATCTCGATCGACCGTCGGAAGAAGCCCAGGTTGCTCCGACAATTCGGCCGGGTCGTGTACGGGACGTACCGCGTACGGATCATACAGGAGGACACGCCCGTCGGGTAGTATTCCGTCAGGCCGGCGTTGTAATGCTCGTTCTGCCAGGCGGCGGCCAGCTTCAAAAAGACCTCCGGGGGCTTACCCCGAAAACGCCGGTACTGACCCGTCTCGGGATGGAAGGCCCGCTCGGCCGAGAAGGCGCCCATCGCCTCGTAGACGGCGTCCGGGTCCTCGCCGGCCCGTTCGGCGACGAGGCGCTCGAAGCGTTCGACGGACCGCAGTTCGTACCAGCCGTTGACGTTGGCCTGGAGCCACTGGGCCTGTTCCTCGGGACTCAACCGGCCCAGGAGTTCCTGGAGGACCGCCTCGCCCCAGCGGGACCGGACGTAGTCCATCCGGGACAGCAGGACCCATCCGCGCACGCGAAGTTCATCGACGGGTTCCCAGTATCGCATCAGGTCGTCAAGGAGGCCCGGAGGACCCGGCACCGGCTCCCCGTCCCAGAGGACCCCTGGGATTAAAACTATGTCCCGGTCCCGCGGGCGGCTATGGTCGGGGCCGCCGGGGTTACCCCTGGCGAAGGAAGGCCTCGATCCGCTGGCGGGCCTCCTCGTCCCGCATCTGGACGGGAGGGTGCTTCATCGTATAGGCGGAGATGTCGTACAGGGGTCCCTTGAGACCCCGGTCCCGAGCGATCCGGCAGTAACGGATCGCGTCGATGACGACGCCGGCGCTGTTGGGCGAGTCCTGGACGGCCAGGCGGACGTCCATCGAGATGGGGACGTGGCCGAAGATGCGGCCCTCGATGCGGATAAAGCAGACCTTTTCGTCGTTCAGCCAGGGGACGTAATCGCTGGGGCCGATATGGACGTTCTCCCATCCCAGGTCGTAGGGGACCAGGGACGTCACGGCCTCCGTCTTGGAGACCTTCTTGGAGGCCAGGCGGGACCGCTCCAGCATGTTGAGGAAGTCCGTGTTGCCGCCGACGTTCAGCTGGTACATCCGGTCGATGCGGACGCCCCGGTCGACACAGAGCTGGGTCAGGGTCCGGTGGAGAATCGTCGCCCCGAGCTGGCTCTTGACGTCGTCGCCGACGCACGGGATGCCGGCCTGTTCGAAGCGGGACGCCCACGCCGGATTCGACACGATGAAGACGGGGATACAGTTGATCAGCGAGACGCCCGCCTCGAGGCATGCCTCGGCGTAATACTCCGTGGCCTTCTGGGACCCGACGGGCAGGTAGTTGAGCAGGATTTCGGCCCCCGTCTCCTGGAGGACCCGGGCGACGGGGACCGGCCTTTCGTCGGCGACGACGAAGGTCCGCCCCGGGGGGTAGTCCTTCATGTGGGCGGCCACGCCGTCCAAGACCGGACCCATCAGGACCCGGACGGGCCAGTCCGGCAGGTCCCGGTAGATGGGATAGATACAGTTCGGGGCGCTCAGGATGGCCTCCCGCAGGCTCCGGTTGACCTTGCGGGCGTCGACGTCAAAGGCGGCGACGACCTCGATGTCGCCGGGCGTATATCCCCCCATGTCCCAGTGCATGAGGCCGATGGCGTCCTTCGGGTCCAGGGTCTGATAGAGCTCGATACCCTCTAACAAGGCCGCCGCACAGTTACCCACGCCGGCGATGGCGATACGAATCTTCCCCATCCGAGTCCTCCCCCTGCGGCGAAAATCATTGACTCGACCGCCCCCAGGCTTCCCGTCCCGGGCCTTACCCTCTCAGGTATCATGCAGGCGGGCGTCCGCGATGACCGAAGGGGACCGCCGAATCCCGAGGGATCTCTCGAATTCCCGCTTCGGGAACGCTATAATACCGGAGGTCCTCCAGCCTGTCAATCCGGGGAAACGCACCATGAGGGGTTCTGCCAAGGGGCTGGTCGTCGGCGGCCTCATCGTCTTCGGCCTGTCCTTCATCGTCCTGGGTATATGGGCCTTACGGCATATCGGATGGCAACCCAAGCTGATGGGCGATGCCTGGTGGCCCCGGGAGACGGTCCTGGCGTTGGAGATCCCCCGACTCTCGGCCTGGATCGGGGCGATGGAGACGAGCCCTTCGATGCGGGACGTCCGTCGGCCGGAAGTCTGGCCCGAACTCCAAGGATATTTCCAGTCCGTCCAAGCCCGGGCCGACGCCCGTCTACCGGCCGTCTGGCGGAAGCAGATCGACGAGTGGGCCGCCCGGAGGGCGTGGACCCGGGTCGGGCGGGTGGCGGCGGCCGTTTGGGTCCACGCCCCGGAAAACTGTCGGCCGGGTCCGGGCGTTTGGGAGTGGGCTTGGATGGTCGAGGCACCGCCGGACGTCTGGACTTCCGTCGAGCCCGTCCTCCGGGACCTCGGGCGGGAATGGGCGCGGGCCCTCGGGTCGGACGTCCCGCCGGCCGTCTATGCGGACGGGACCCGACACTTCATCGCGTCGGCTCGGGGCTGGGAAGACCTGACGGCCGTCCGGACCCGTCGCCGACCGGCCCTCCGGGGGACCCCGGCCGCCGCGGCCTGGCGTCGGCAGGTCCGCAGTCCGGGGGTTTACGTCTTGGGGGCCCCCGGGGTCTTGGCGACGTGCTCGCCGGCGGGGCTCGGGGGGCGGGTCGGGGAGGTCCTGGGGCATATCCGGGCCGTCACGCTGAGTAGCGGCCTCCGGGGAGGCTGGCAGGATACGGTCCTGCAGGTCTTCCCGGAGGGACCCTGGCCGGCCCCTTGGGATCGGCTCGTGACCCAGACGGGCATGCCCCGGGAGTTCCTCCGCTGGGTCCGGGACGAGGACCGCATCGTGGCGGCCCTTCACGTGGAGGACCCGGCCGGATGGTTCCGATACCTACGGACCCTACGTTCGACCCGGGACGCTCCGGGGGCTCCCCGGGCCCTGTCGCCAGGTGTGCCCGCCGTCTTGGAAAACTGGTCGGGAGACCTCCTCATCACGGCGAACTTGACGCGACTGTGGCCCCAGTGGCCAAGGCTCGTCGAGTCGCCCGGCGCCCAAGGGGACGCCGAGTTCTCCCTGGCGTCGTCGTTGCAGGTCCTGAAGTCCTTAGGAGAGGCCCGCTTGAAGGTCCTCGTCGGCGCCCGGGACGCCGCCCGGTGGGAGCGGGCCCTGGAGACCTGGGCCGAACAGACCCGGGACGGACAGGAATTCCTCTCGATCACCCGAGTCCGGGACCGGCCCTTGCGTCTCTATCAGGCGACGGTCCCTTTCCTTCCGACGGTCTCGCCGACCTTTGGGGTCCATCCCCTGGGATTTGTCCTGACGCTCCACGGTGCCCAGATGGACGAAGCCTTGCAGGCCAAGGGCCTCGCCAAGGGGGGCCTCCTGAAGGGCAAGCCCCGATGGCGGGCCCTGGACACCTTCGGGTCGGACCGGTGGCTCCTATTCCTGTACCTGGACGGCCCCTCCCTCCTGGCCCTGGAGCGTCCCCTGGAGTTCCGACGGATCGGCCGTTGGGCCGGACCGGCTGGGGATCCCTCCTGGCCCGCCCTGCCGTCTCGGCTGTGGGTGGACCTCCTCCGACGGGCTGAGGCCTGGCAGGGTCAGCTGACTAAGGTATGGTGTGAGCCGGACGCCTGTACCCTCCAGAGTCGGAGCGACGTGACCTTGCTCCCCCCCGTGCCGGTCCTCCTACGGCTCACGGTCCTGGCCCTACGAGACGTCGTCGAGACATGGCGGGCGGCGGGCGGGCCGTCCCCATGAACAGGACGGTTCGCCTCCTGCGGGCGGTACGAATGCCGAAAGGACATGCGGAAGGAAGCGATGACGCCCCCCGGCGCTCGGGCCACGGAGTTTTCAGCGGGTCTGCTGGTCTTCCGGAGGACGGACCGGGGGTATGAGTGGCTTCTACTCCAGAAGCCCAACGGCCCCTGGGAGTTCCCCAAGGGGAAGGTCGAGCCCGGCGAAGCGCCCCTCGACGCGGCCGTCCGCGAAGCCCAGGAGGAAGCCGGCCTGTCGGACGTCCACGTCATCGACGGGTTCGAGTCCCCGATCCGCTATACTTACCGGGACCGTTGGACCCGGGGGCCTCGGCCCGTGACCGTGGATAAGACGGTCGTCTTCTATCTGGCCGAGACCCACGAGACGACCCTACGGCCCTCCCGGGAGCACCGGTCGGCCCGTTGGATGGCGACCCCCGAGGTCTGGCAGGCCCTCGGGTACGAGAACCTGCGGGCCCTCTTCCGTCAGGCCCTCGATTACCTTCAGCGGATCCGATACGGAGGCGTCCCATGCCCGAAACGCCCCCCGGAGATATCCCCCCGATAGAGGTCCAGGTCGATGCCCAGACCGTCGGCCGCTTCTCAAACCAAGTCATGATCGGCCATGACCCGGAGTCCTTCGAGTTGCGGTTTCTCTATATCCCGCCGGGCTCCTCGCGGGGCCTGCTGGTCGCCCACATCATCCTGACGCCCCCACACGCCAAACGGCTCCTGAAGGCCTTGGAGGAAAACATCCGCCGGTATGAGGCGACCTTCGGGCCGATCCCGGAGCAGGTCCTGCCCGTCGGGCCGGTCCACTGAAGACGGTGTCGGGGACTGGGGTTCGGGACCCGACACCGGACCCACGATATCTAAAACGTTTATGGAACGCGTGGCCCTCATCCACGATTGGCTGGTGACGTGGCGGGGCGGCGAGCGGGTCTTGGCGGCCTTGCATGAAATATGGCCCCAGGCCCCGGTGTATACGCTGATCGCCGACCCCCGTCTGTTGGCCCGGCACCTACCGGGCGTCCGGGTCCGTCCGTCGCCCCTCCAGGGATGGCCCGGGGCGCGACGGTACTTCCGGTGGCTCTTACCCCTGTTTCCCTACTGGGTCGAACGGTGGGACCTCAGCGGGTACGACCTCATCGTGAGTTCCAGTCACTGCGTGGCCAAGGGGGTCATCCCGGACCCCGACACGCTCCACCTGTGTTATATCCACACGCCGATGCGATACGTTTGGGACCGGCGCTTCGACTACTGGGGTCATGGGGTCCGGTACCGGCTCTTGGAGTACGCCTTCCTCCACCGGCTTCGCCGATGGGATACGGCGTCGGCCGCCCGGGTCGACCTCTTCGTGGCCAACTCCCAGTTTGTCGCCCGCCGGGTCCAGAAGTACTACGGCCGGCCGGCCCTGGTCCTGCACCCCCCGATCCGGACGGACTTTTTCCGGCCGGCCGACGTGGCCCCCGAGCACTTCTTGGTCGTGTCGGCCCTCGTGCCGTACAAGCGCGTCGAGGTGGTCGTCGAGGCCTTTCGGGCCTTCCCCCGGGTCCCCCTCGTCGTCGTGGGGGACGGCCCCCTGCGGCGGGCCCTCCGGCGGCGGGCCCCGCCGAACGTCCGGTGGCTCCGTCGGGTCGACGACGAAGAGCTCCGGGCGCTTTATCAACGGGCTTATGCCGTCCTCCTGCCGGCCGTCGAGGACTTCGGGATGGTCGTCGCCGAGGCTCACGCCTGTGGCCGGCCGGCCATCGTCGGGCCCCGGGGCGGGGCCCTCGAGGTCGTCGAGCCGGACGTGACGGGCATCGTCCTGCCGGAGGTCAGCGTCCCGGCCCTGCAGGCGGCCGTTGACAGGGTCCTGACGGGGTGTTTTAATAAGGATGTCATCCGGGCCCGGGTCGAGTCCCTGGGGGAGGTGGCTTTCCGCGAGCGTTTCCGGTCTATCGTGCAGTGGGCGTGGACTCGGTTCCGGGCGGGGAGGGCCCTCGATGAGGAGTTACGGCTACTGGGTCGGCTTCCTCAAGTGGCTGACTGACCTGAGCGTGACCGTCCTGGCCTTTTGGCTGGCCTACTACCTGCGTTTTGATGCCCTGACGTGGGTCTTCCCGGTCTGGTGGGGCTATCCGGAGATATCGATCTACTGGAAGCTCTTCGGCTTAGTCCTGCTGGCCTGGACGGTCGTCTTCTACTCGATGCGGGCCTACCGGCCCCGGCACTTTGAGGGTCGGGAAGAGGAATTCTTCCACATCCTGATCGGCGTCGGCGTGGCCTCGGCCGTCGTGTGGGGTCTGGCCCTGTACTACCGGGTCTTCCATCAGCGAAATGCCCCGCCGGAGCAGTTCCTGGAGCCCTCCCGGTTGATGTTCGTCATGTTCATGCTCTTAGATGTGACGGGCATCGTCGCCGGCCGTTCCTTCGTCCGGTGGCTGGCCGAGCGACTGCGGGCTCGGGGGTGGCAGATCCAGCGGGCCCTCATCGTCGGCAACGGCACCCTGGGCCGGGCCCTGGCGAGTCGCATCCGACAGCACCCCGAGTACGGCATCCAGATCGTCGGCATGGTCGACGGCGAAACCGGAGACGCCTTCCACGACGTGCCCGTCCTGGGGGGCATCGAGGACCTGTCCCGCCTGATCCGGGAGCACGGCGTCCAAGCCCTGTTCATCGCCCTGCCGGCGGATGAATTCCCCAAGGCGATGGCCATCGTTCAGCAGTTCCAGACCCAGCCCATCAGCATCCATATGGCCATGGACGTCCTGACGGCCAGCCACCTGCGGACGACGGTATCGGAAATCGACGGCCTGCCGATCTTGAACATCAACGACACGCCGATGCAGGGGGCCGCCGGTGTCGCCAAGCGGGTCCTCGACATCGTCCTGTCGGCCTTGGCCCTCATCGTCCTGGCGCCCCTGATGCTCCTCATCGCCCTTCTCATCAAGCTGACCTCCCGGGGCCCCGTCATCTACCGCCAAATCCGGATGGGCCTGGACGGTCGGCCCTTCGTCATGTACAAGTTCCGGACGATGTTCGAGGACGCCGAGGAGGCGACGGGACCGACGATGAGTCACGCCGGGGACCCCCGCCGGACCCCCGTCGGGAAGGTCCTCCGGTTCCTCAGCTTCGACGAGCTCCCCCAGTTCTGGAACGTCCTGAAGGGCGACATGAGCTTGGTCGGACCCCGACCGGAGCGGCCTTACTTCGTGGCCGACTTCTGCCGGCGGTACTCCCAGTACATGCTCCGGCACCGGGTCAAGGGCGGGATCACCGGATGGGCCCAGGTCAACGGCTTTCGGGGCGACCGGGACTACGAACGTCGGATCGAGTATGACCTCTACTACCTGACCCACTGGTCCATCTGGCTGGACCTGTGGATCTTACTCGTCACCCCCTTCCGGATGTTCCGCTATACGGGCATATAGCTTGACGCCCGGGGGCCGAGGCCCCATCTTAGACATCGACTCGGTCGTGGGACCGGGGTGCCTCCCACCCCGCCCCGGCTCCGGCGGTTTCGGGAAACCCACGATGAAAGTCCGCATCGGATGGCTGAAAGACTACGTCGTCCTGCATGAAAGTCCGGAAAGCATCGCCCACATCTTGCTCCACCTGGGCCTGCCCCCTGAGGACCTGACGGCCTGGGGGGCCGACTCCGTCTTGGACCTGGAGGTCACGGTCAACCGACCGGATTGTCTTAGCCATCTCGGCGTGGCCCGGGAGTTGAGCGCTTGGCTCGAGCGGCCCCTGGAGCCAGGATGGCGGTCACCCGAGGAAATGACGGGTCGGCCCGTCGAGGAGCTGGCCTCGGTGCACATCGAGGCCCCGGACGGATGCGGGCGGTATGTCGCCCGGGTCGTCGAGGGCGTCCGCGTGGGGGAGTCACCGGCTTGGCTCCAGGACCGCTTGGAGTCGGTCGGGGTCCGACCCGTCAACAACGTGGTCGACGTCACCAACTACGTCATGCTGGCCTACGGCCAGCCCCTGCACGCCTTCGACCTGGACACCCTCCATGGGGGTCACATCGTCGTCCGGTGGGCCTGCCCGGGAGAGTCCCTGCGAGCCCTGGATGAAACCACGTATCCCCTGACGCCGGAAATCCTGGTCATCGCCGATGCCCGGCGGCCCATCGCCCTGGCCGGTATCATCGGTGGCCTGGAAACGTCCGTCCGGCCGGGCACCCGGCGGGTCCTCATCGAGAGCGCTTGGTTTGAACCCCGGGTCGTCCGACGGGGGCGTCGGTATCTGGGCCTTCAGACCGAGGCCAGCTACCGGTTTGAAAGGGGCACGGACCCTGAGATGGCCCCGCTCGCCGCCGACCACGCGGCTTACCTCATTCAAACCCTGGCCGGGGGCCGGGTCCTGGCCGGTCGGCTGGACGTGAACTTGCGGCCGTGGTCACCCCGGTCGATTCGCCTGCGCTACGAGCGGGTCCACCGATTCCTGGACGTGGCGGTCCCCCCGGGCTGGATCGAGAAACGCCTGCAAGGCCTGGGGTTCCGTGTCATGCGGGTCCAGGACGGGCCCGCCCCCGTCTGGGAGGTGTCGCCCCCTTCGTTCCGGGCCGACGTCCAGGAAGAGACCGACTTGCTGGAGGAGGTCGCCCGTCACTACGGCTACGAGCGGGTCCCCCTGACCCTACCGGCCACGGAAAGGAAATTCCAGCCCGACTATCCCGGCTTCCACTTGGAACGGGCCGCCCGACGGGTCCTGCAGGGTCTCGGCCTGCACGAGACGATCTCGACGTCTTTCTATCCGGACCGTCCCCTCGAGGTCTTCTCCGTGACCGACCCCCTGCGGGTCGCCAATCCGCTGTCCGACCGCCGGGCCTTTCTGCGCCGGTGGATCGCCATGGGTCTGGTCGAGGCCGTGCAGTGGAATCATCAGCACGGCGTCACCGACGTCCGCCTGTGGGAGATCGGCCAGGTCTTTCGCGACGAGCAGGGCCTTCCCCAAGAGGCCTGCCATCTGGGCATGGTCCTGAGCGGATTCGACCGACCGGCCCGGACGTGGCGGGACCCGGCCCGACCCGTCGACTTTTTCGACTTGAAGGGACTCGTCCAGACTTTCCTGGAGACCCTGGGGTGGCGGCCTGTGACCTTCGCTCCCTCGAACTACCCCTTTCTTCATCCCTACCAGCAGGCGGAGGTCCAGGTCCGGGGTCAGCGGGTCGGCTTCTTGGGTACGTTTCATCCCCGCTGGGCGGAGCTTTACGAATTCCGGGCGCCGGTCTGTCTCGCCGAACTCGAATGGGACACGCTCCAGACCCTCCCGAGGGTCATGCCCGTGTTTCAAGAGTGGCCTCGGCTTCCGGCCATCGTGCGGGACGTTTCCCTCATCGTACCCGAGTCCGTCTCCTATGCCGTCGTCGAGCAGGCCCTCGCCGAGGCCCAGGTCCCCGAGCTGGCCCGTTGGGACCTCATCGACCGGTACGTGGGTCCCCAGGTCCCGACGGGCTTCCTGAGCTATACGATTCGTCTGACCTTTCACCCCCAAGCGCCCCGGTCCTCGGAGGAGGTCGATGAGCGGATTCAGCGACTCTTGGCCCACTTGTCCGACCGCATCGGGGCGAGACTCCGAACGGAGTGAGGACGCTTGATGGTTCCCGTCTCGGGACCCGGCGTGCGGACCGGCTGGCAGGTCGTCCTGACGACCGGGTCCCTGACCGAGGCGTTGTTAGTCCAGCGACTCTTGCAGGAATACGGCCTGACCGGACGCATTCAGGCACCGGCCCCCTACCAGGTCTTCCCCTTCCACATGGCCGGCTGGGACTGGTATCGGGTCTTGGTCCCGGCCGAGGAGTGGTCGGAAGCCCGACGGGTCATCGACGAACACCGCCGCCGATACCCTTGGCTCCGGCTGGTCGAATCGGACACGGAGAAGCCGACTCCATGACGGTCCCCGACCCGGAACGTCTGGAGACCCTGGTCCGGGCATGGGCCGCGGCCGGAGACCCGGCCGAGTTCATCCGGCAGGCCCTGGACCGGACAGACGACCACCCGGCCCTGGCCCTGTGGGCCTATCGGGATGAGCAGGTCGGGTCTCAGGTCGCCGCCCACCGCAAGATCGCTGGATGGGCCGAGGTCCTCCGACAGGTCGTCCCTGCCGAGACGTGGAAACCCGAATGGGCCAGGCTCTTGGACCGTTTGCCGGCCGTCCTCCGGATGTGGGTCCTCCGGGCGTGGTCCCGCCGATGGCCGCCCGAAGCGGACTTCTGGGCCGGTTGTCTGAACGACCCCGCCGTCCTCCAGTGGCTCCTCCAGTGGAGTCATCAAGACCCCGCTTGGCAGACGTGGGTCGCCGAGCGGGCGCACCACATCCGGTCGGACCGGATGCGCCGGAAGATCCTACCGGAATCCAAGCCATTGACCCCGACGGGGACGGCCGAACCCCCGACCTGGCAGGTCGCCCCGGCCATCTACTACCTCACGCCGATGAACGGACGCTACTACTGGTTCATCCGGTACACGGCGGCCGCGACCGACGCATGGGCCTTCTTGGGCCTCCGTACGCAGGCAGACCAGTCGGTCCAGGACGCCGTCCTCCTCCGACTCGACCCCGAGGACCGAACCCGGCTCTTTCAGACCCCACGACCGGGTTATCGGGCTGTCTCAGCCTACTTCGTATTTCAACATCCGACCTTCTTCAGCGGGGACCTGGAATCTATAGACCAGGGCCGCTTTCGTCGCCGGACCGTACGCTGGGAAAGTGCCGGGCCTTTCATCCTCCAAGCCCTGGAGCATACGCCCCGGGACGCCTGGCCGTTTTACTTACGGACCTATGCGCCCGCCTTCGTGGACCCCTGGCTCCGATGGGACGCGACCCCAGAACTCCGCCGGGTCCGGGACCTCTTGACGACCGCCGTCTTCTCGACGGCGGAAACGGCCCGGCTCCCCTTCGCCCATCTCAAGGAAGCCATCGCTTTCCTGGCCCACCTGTTCAATGTCCTCTGGGGCTACCACGCCCCCGAGGAGGCGACCCGCCTCGTGGACTGGTTGGACGAGGTCACGCGGGACCTCCGGCGACCGCCTTTTCTGGAAGGCTTCCTCGAGCGCTACCGGGGTCCCGTCTTCGCCCCCGTCCCGCCCCGCCTGACCCCCGAGGTCCGGCAAGCCTTGGCCAAGGCCTACCTCCTCGTCCAGAACCGACCCCTGGACGAGGCCGTCGCCACCGGGATGAAGACCCTGCTGACCTGGACCCTCCCAGACCTCGTCCACTGGGTCCGGAGCCTGGCCCAGGCGACTGTCCCGCCGGAATCCGACCTGGAAGACTCGGAAGCGCCGTGAGAAGGGCCGACGAGGGAAGGTCTGGGGTCTTGGGTGTCGGGGGTCAGAGACCGAACCCCCAACGCCCAGGACCCGACACCGAATACTTGTATTCTCCTGAGCCGGGGGACTATCTTAGAGAGACCGCCTCCCGCCGTTTCACTTGCCATACCTCTCCAGGAGGAAGGGACCGATGGCCGTCTCGTTGGAGAAGGTCTATGAAGCCCTTAAGACATGCTATGACCCCGAGATCCCTATCAACATCGTGGACCTGGGCCTTATCTACGACGTACAGATCGACGAAAGTGACAAGGTCTATGTCAAGATGACCCTTACGGCGCCGGGCTGTCCGATCGCCGCCGAGTTCCCAGAGGAAATCCGCCGCAAGCTTATCGAGTTGGCCGGCGCTCGGGACGCCGAGGTCGAAATCGTGTGGTTCCCCCCGTGGAACCCGGATATGATGTCGGAAGAGGCCAAGAAGATGCTGGGGTGGATGTAAGGGAAGGGCGATAAGGCCCTTCGGCCGTGGGGTCATCGGGCGGTCGGGCAGGAAGGCAGTCCGGTCGTCCGGTTGTTTGTCGAACCGAATCTCCCCAAGGACGGAGCGCGGGCCCCGGGCCTGGGGCCCGTTTCGGACGAGGCGGATATGGACCCTGAGAAGCTTCGGGAAGCCGTCCTGAGCCGTCTCAAGACGGTCCTCTATCCGGGATTCAGCCGGGATATCGTGTCCTTCGGGATGGTCCGGGACGTGGCCGTCGACGCCCAGGGTCGGGTGACGGTCACGATCGTGTATTCGACCGAGCCGGACCGTATCCGGCAAGGGATCGAGCAAGCCGTCGTTCAGGCCGTTCAAGGCGTCCAGGGGGTCCAGGGCGTCGAGGTCCGGGCGACCCAACGGGAGATGGCCCGGCCGAGCGTACCCCAAAAACAGCCCGTCCCGGGCGTTCAGCACGTTATCGCCGTGGCGTCGGCCAAGGGTGGGGTCGGCAAGTCGACGGTCGCCGTGAATTTGGCCTATGCCCTGAAGGAGCTGGGCCACGCCGTCGGCCTGCTGGACGCCGACATCTATGGCCCCAGTGTCCCCATCATGCTGAAGACGGAAGGGGAGCCGACGACGGACGGCCGGCGGATCTTTCCCGTCCAGACGATGGGCCTGAGGATGATCTCCATCGGATTCTTCCTGCCGACCGAGGACCAGGCCCTGATCTGGCGGGGCCCGATGGTCATGAAGGCCGTCCATCAGCTCGTGTGGGACGTCGAGTGGACACCCCTGGACTATCTGGTCGTGGACCTGCCGCCGGGGACGGGCGACGCCCAACTGACCCTCCTCCAAGAGGTCAAGCTCTCCGGCGCCGTCATCGTCACGACGCCCCAACGGGTCGCCCTCGTCGACGCCCGGAAAGGCGTGACGATGTTCAAGCGCCTGGATACGCCTGTCCTGGGGATCGTCGAGAACATGAGCTACTTCCAGTGCCCCAAGTGCGGGGAGGTCTACGAGATCTTTGACCGCCGCGGCGGCTTCCACGCGGCGAAAATGTTGGGCGTCCCCTTCTTGGGCGAAATCCCCATCGAGCCCCGTCTCCGGGAGGGGGCCGACCGCGGAGAGCCGGTCTTCGTGTGCGCCCCCGATTCGGAGGTCGCCCGGGCCTTCATGGAGGTCGCCCGGAAGGTGGCGGCCGCCTTGCCGATCCCGTCCGTGCGTCAGTAGGGTCGCCGGGGGAATTCCGATGGCCGTCTCGGTCGCACGCAATCTCCGACATCCAACCCCGAAAACCGAGAGAGGTGGCGCATGAGCCGGTCCGGGCGGTGGACTTCAACCGGCCTGATCTGGGGGCTCCTGGCGGTGATGGCCGTCGGGGCCGAACGGGACATCCGACTCGACGGCCTGACGGTCACGCCGATCTATCACGGGACCGTGTGGGTCACCCTGCAGGAAGGCGGTCAAACGTGGCACGTCGCCGTGGACCCCTGGAAACAGGCCCCTCTACCCAAGGTCCAAAAGGCTCACCTCATCCTCGTCACCGATGTCCACTACGACCACATGGACCCCGAGGCCATCCGGTCCGTGGCCGCCCCGGACGTCGAGGTCGTGGCGCCCCCGGCCGTCGTCCGGGCGTTGAAGGGGGCCTTAACAGGCGTAAAGCTCCATGAGTTGGCCAACGGGCAGACGTGGACCTGGCGGGGCTTGCGGGTCGAGGCCGTCCCGATGTACAACACGTCGCCGGACCGGGCGCAGTATCACACGAAGGGCCGGGGCAACGGCTACGTCCTGGAGTTCCAAAAGACCCGGGTTTACATCGCCGGTGATACGCAGTGCACGCCCGAGATGCGGGCCCTGAAAAATATCGACCTGGCCCTCGTCCCTATCAACCTGCCCTACACGATGGACGCCGACGAGGCGGCCCAGTGCGTGAAGGCCTTCCGGCCGAGACGGGTCGTCCCCTACCACTACCAGGTCGGCCAGGCCGACCCCGACCGGTTCGTCGAGCTCCTGCGGGGCGAAAAGGATATCGTCGTCTTGCGAGTTCTGGACGGGAAGGCCGCGCCATGAAGCGATGGACCCGCTTTAGCGACGTCCGGCTGTGGCGCCGCATCGCCGGAGGGGCCGCCCTCGGGATCGTCCTTTCGTCGGCCCTGGCCCTTTGGCTGACGGTCCAGAGTTGGCGGACGCGCGCCCGGTCGGGCCGGGCCGTCGCCCTGGAGATCGACGACAGCGCGTACACGGTCGCCGCCGTCGTCGAAAGCATCCGCCATTTCGTGCCGAATGAGGTCCTCTCGGCCGAGCCGGTCACCGACACTTGGCTGGTCCGCCACTACCTGGAGGACTTCCTGATGATCGAGTTGGCCCGGAAGGAAGCCAGCCGCAACACGCAGGGCGTGCCTCCTCGGAAGCTGGAGGCCCACGTCCTGAACCGGACCGTGCCGCCCGACCCGGCCCTCAAGCAGGACGCCCAAGCCCTCATCGCCCTGAACTACGCCTTTTACCAGGACAATCCCGATTCGATCCGGGTCAGCTCCGAAGACATCCAGGCTTACTATGAAGAGCATCGGGACGTCTTCCGACGCGGCGACCGGGCCCTCTTGGCTCAGTTGGGCTTTGCCGAGGCCGCCGAGGCCCAACAGGCCTACCAGCAGATCCAGGTCATCCCCGAGCTGTTCGACCATTACGTCTATCTCGCCGGCTCCGGCCAGGGCGGGTTCCGGCCCCCGGCGGGGTTTCAACAGGGATACGTCGGAATCGTCGAGTTAGAAGACTTACCGCCCGAGGTCCAATCGATCGTCCGACAGACGCCGACGGGGAAGTGCGCGCCCCCGGTCCAGATCGGGGACGTATACGTCATCCTGAAGGTCCTGGACCGAAGGCCGGCGGGGGTCGCCCCGTTGGAGGAGGTCTCCGAGGAGATTCGGCTCCGGGTCTTGGAAGACCGCTTTCACCGACGGGTTCAGCAGTGGGTCGACCGCGTCGTCCGTCGCCACCGCATCAAGGTCTACTGGTCTCACCTGGGGGTCTCGCCAGACGAAGTCCGCCGCCGGTGGCTCTCGGACGCCGTCTTCGCTCACTTCGCGGCCGAGGGCCGTTAAGATACGGAGGGTCGGGAAAGAAGACCCCGGACCCGGGACCCAGAGCCCCATTGGCTACGGAGGTTCGGTCCCCCGTCTTGCGACCCGGAAATTCGAGTGGAGTCGGTCGGGTCCGGAGGCCGGGGTCCTGATTGGAGGCCCTCCCGGCCCGCCCCGAGACCCGGGACCCGTCATGGTCCGACGCTTCTTGACGTCGGTCGTCGTATACACCCTGGGCTGGCTGGCGGCGGTCGGCTTATGGGGCGATGTCTTCCTGGGTAGCGACGCTCTCCACTACTACGCCGCCGCCGAGGCCTGGCACGTCCGCCGATGGCAGGACTGGACGGCCGAGGAGTACCTCCAGGCCGTCGAGCCGTTCCGACATCTCTTCCGGGTCGAGCCCACGACGGGCCAGCCGACCTCCTTCTATCCGCCGGGGATGGCCGTCGTCCTCTGGCCGGGGATGGCGTTGGGGGACGCGTGGTTCCGACCGGCGACCCTGGCCGGTTGGGTCCACGTGCCCTATCCGCTCGGGCGCGTCCTCGGGGCCTGGGTCGTCCTGGGCGGCCTGACGGTCCTGGCAATGGTCGTCTTGGAAGGCCTCCTGACGGCCTGGGCGGGGGTCCGTCCGGGGCGGGCCCGGTGGGCCGTCGTCCTGACCTTCTGGGGGACGCCGTGGCTGTATTATGCGAGCCGAGCCCCCCTGTTCAGCCATATGGCGGAGGTCGCCCTCCTGGTCCTGGGCCTGGGGGGGATTCGGATGGCCGAGTCGTCGGGGGCGACCGGGCAGAGGTGGGGAGGGGTCCTGTCGGGCTTCACGTGGGGGGCGGCCGTGGCCACCCGGTACGCCTTGCTCTCGTGGGCGGTCCCGGCGGGTCTGGCCGCCGTCCTTGGGGTCGGGCGGTCCCGGCGGGCGGCCGCCGTTCGATGGGCCCTCTGGGGCATGGTCGGGGCGGCTCCGTGGGTCGTCTTCGTCTTGGGGTATCAGGCCACGTGGATGGAACACGTCGGGGCGACGGGCTACGGCCCGGGCCTCTTCGTATGGAATTACCCCTGGCCGGAAGCCCTCCGATGGGTCGGGTTCCGGGCCTGGGCCCTGTGGCTTCACCCCGTCCGGGGCTTTGCCGTGTGGCACCCCATCGTCCTGGCGGCCCTCCTCGGGTGGATGCGCATAGCCGGCCTGAGCCGAAGCCTGGCCCTGGCCAGCACGGCCGGACTCCTGGCCATCACGATGGCCTACCACGACTGGTGGGCCGGCCTCTCCTGCGGCCAACGTCTATTGATGGGCCTGGTACCCTGGGTCGCCTTCGGGGTCGCCCGATTCTTGGAGGCCCCGACGGCTGAACCCCTCCCCCGCCGCTGGTTCCGATGGGCCATCGGGACGGGGCTGACCCTGTGGAACGTCCTCCTGACGGTCGGATTCATCGCCGGGGCCTGGCGGGGATACGCCGACGGACGGCTTGGAGAGCGCTTCCCCTTCTATCACGTCCTCCGCCAGATGGGTCGGGACGTCGCCAGGACGGCCCGGGCCTTCTGGCAGGTGACCTGGACGTCCCCCGGCCACGTGCGGCACTGGCTCCGGCCGCCGACCGTTTCCCCGGGACCGACCCTGCCCGCCCAAGGCCAGAGCCCCGGACATCCCGCCCCGTGGAGCCAGATATGGACCTGGTCCGTCCAGGTCCCGACCGACGGCACGCTCCGATGGGTCGTCCAAGTCTATACCGGGCCGCCGTATCGGTTCCCGTCGGACTGGCTCATCACGGCCGTCTCGGACCCCGTCCCCGTCCTGGCCGGAAGCGAGACCTGGCGCCTCCGGATCGGTTATCCGTCGCCCTTCATCGAACTCTGGCGGGGGACGACCCCCATCCCCGTCCGACGCCACCATGAAAGTCTGAGCCGTCTCCTCCTCTCGGATAGCCTGGACCGGGCCCGCATCCGCCTGATCCAGTACGTCGACCCCTCCGGCCCGATGGCCACCCGCCGGAGACCGACGGTGACGGTCTGGGACCTCCGTCCCGTCCCGCCGTGGCGCCCCCGAGAAGCGCTCCGTTGTATCGAGGCGTATGTCGACACCCTGAACCGACCGGTCCCCAAGGTCGGCGTCCGGCCCGCCGTGCCCGTCCTGGCCTATGCCCGGCCGGTCGGCGGACGGCCCTGGTTCCAAGGCGTCCGGACCTTTCGGACCTCAGACCCCGTGCCCGTCCTCTTCGGGCCGATGCCCGTCGCCGCCGGCCCTTATCGGGGGGACATCATCCTCTGCCAAGAGTCCCCCGCCACCGCTCCTGGGGCGAATCCCCCATAGCGAGGAGCGAATCCGGACACGCTGTCACGACGCCTGGAGGCTTTGCCGGACCCGGTCCGGCCGATGGAACTGGCCCTCGAAGGCCTCCGAGGGATACAGCCGACCGCCCACGAGCCACCGGATGTAAGAATTCAGGCCGGGCGAGCCCATGTAGTACCCCTCCCGTGTGACGGCGATCCACTCCGTCGCGACCCCCGTCTTGCCCATCGGGTAGAACGTCATCCACGTGACGACCGGGGACCCATCGGAGACCCGCCAGAGTCGGACCATCCCGTCGGCACCCCCGCTGGCCACGACGGTCCCCGTCAACGAAAAGGCCACGGAGTAAACTTCTCCCGTATGGCCCTCCAAGACCTTCTGCAGGGCCCCCGTCTCGACGTCCCACAGCCGGACCTTGCGGTCTTCACTCCCGACGGCGACGACCCGCCCGTCCGGCGAGAAGGCGACGGCTCGAGCCAGAGATCCCTCCCCCGAAAATGTCTTCAGCAGGAGCCCCGTCTCGACGTCCCACAGGCGTACGGTCCGGTCCGCACTCCCGACGGCGACGACCCGCCCGTCTGGCGAGAAGGCGACCGATTTCCCCAACAGACCGTGGCCCTGAAAGGTCCGCTTGGGCCGTCCCGTCCCGGCATCCCAGATGCGGACCGTCCGGTCCTTGCATGCGCTGGCCAGTAAGTGACCCCCAGGGGAGAAGACGACAAAGAGGACGGTATCCTCATGGCCGACCAGCGTGGCCTTCGACCGACCCGTCAGGACCTCCCACAGCCGCACGGTCCGGTCTGCACCCCCGCTGGCCAGGGTCAGGCCGTCCATCGAAAAAGCGACCGCCAACACGACGTCCTCATGACCCGCCAGCGCCCGCTTTGAGGCCCCCGTATCGACGTCCCGAAACTCGATCATCCGGTCCATGCGCCCGACCGCCAGGGTCCGGCCGTCCGGGGCGACGGCCATCGAAGCGGCCAGGAGCTTCGGTAAATATACCGTCCTCTTCAGTTCACCCGTCGTCAGGTCCCAAAAATGGACGGCCTTATCGCCACCCCCGATGGCCACCGTCTTGCCGTCCAAGAGGAAATCGATAAACCATACGAAATGGCTGTGTCCCTGAAAGGCCCGCTTCAGCTCCCCCGTCTGAGCACTCCACAGCCGAACCGTGCGGTCCCCGCCCCCCGTGGCGATGAGCCCGCCGCTCGGCGAGAAGGCGACCGAAAAAACGGCACTTTCATGAGCTTCTAACGCCAGCCGGACCGTGCCCGTCGGGACATCCCAAAGTCGAACGGCCTTCCCTAATCCACCGGTCGTCAGCGTGCGTCCGTCTGGAGAGAAGGCGACTGTGAACACGTCACTCTCGTGCCAAAAGATTTTTTTAAGCGCATATGCGGCCAGGTCCCACAGCAGGACGGCCCGGTCCCGACCCCCGCTCGCTAAGACCCGACCGTCCGGCGAAAACGCTACGCTCGTCACCTCCCCCTCGTGCCCCGACAAGGCCCGCCGAAGCGACCCCGTCTCGACGTCCCACAGCCGCACCGTCCGGTCCCGACCCCCGCTCGCTAAGACCCGACTGTCCGGCGAAAACGCTACGCTCGTCACCTCCCCCTCGTGTGCCCG